>Ga0208011_1000377_pt1 | contig 17682 bp, 19 predicted proteins | sample 7_EtaG_FD_184080 | JGI IMG/M metagenome (GOLD analysis project Ga0208011, IMG submission 184080) | Marine viral communities from the Subarctic Pacific Ocean - 7_ETSP_OMZ_AT15161 metaG (SPAdes) (version 2) | ecosystem: Environmental > Aquatic > Marine > Oceanic | place: Pacific Ocean | collected...
GTTCCAGTTAAGAGGAAGATCCGACATAGCACTCCACGAGTTCCGTGCATGCATCCCGCCACTTATTAGTGGGCGCATATAGGAATCAATTAAAGTATGCTTCTCTACTTTGCTCATCTCGCCCCAGTTATCACGCCCCCACATTGCGAGTAGTATTGCTTGTTCTGCGTCGGTGTTTCCTTGATCGGATTGAGCCTCAAACTTACTGCGGATTCGCTCAAACATCTGCTGGAACGTAGTGCCATCTTCCATCTTTTCTGCGCGTACTTTTACATATTCTGAATATTCATCCATATATGCTTTAAAGTTATCTCGGACACCTTTAATGATCTCGTCGGGATATTGATCCACATATTTCATAAATGCCATAGCGCCTTCGATCTCTTCTTTAGACTCTGTAGATTTAATATCAAGTTTTAAATACATTTCAACAGTGCTGGGTTTATTCTCGCCTTGGGCGGCTAGCTTAAACCTTAATTGGGCGTTCTCTGAAAACTTAATACCTTCAAACGTAGGACGAGAATATTTATCGCCAAAGTTTAAGTCTAATTGTTCTTCGGCATATCCGTTTGCCCTCTCTTGTAAGTCTGAAAAAACAACATCAAGGCGTTCCATAAAGGCAACACCAGGCCACACTTGACCAGGGCCGCTAAAGCCTGCTCCTCCACCGACACGGCCGTCATCTTTAAAAACCTTCTCCAAAGCATAAGGGGTGTTGCCAATCTCTTTGGGGAATATAACGCCCAGCGGAACGATTCCGCCCTTTCTGTGGCCTTCTGGTTCGAAATAAAAGATAACCTCGCCGTCGTATTCATCTTCATCGAGTCCGTATGCTCGCCAATTTTCTAGTTCTTCGTTGGATTCTTTGATATCATCCACCAAGCTGTCCCAGTCATTAGGAGGCAGATAGCCTTCCTCTACTAGCTCACGACGGGTTTTCTCATATGTCTCATCGTATTTGCCATCGACATCATCTATAAGATAGTCAACAAAGTTATCGAAGTCGTCTACGTCGCCACAGTCATCACAACTAAAGTTCATATGTACGCGCAACTCGAATCCCGAACCCAACGCCGGATTAACATTCCACTCAGTGTCTGCAGAATGATAGTTCTCCACGTGTTTTTCGAGAACATTCGTCAATGCGCTTATAGATTGGTAATCACCACCCCACGTCTTAGGTATTGTTGTTTGATCGCGCTCTTCATCGGGCCAATAATATCCCGTCTCGCTAGGTATCATTTTTCCTTTCCATCCGATAGGAAAAACAAAGGAAACATCTCCGGAGCCCATCACATAAATATTTTCGCCATAATCATTTATTTCTGCTTCTCCATAAACGCTCACATGTTGACCGCGATTGCTCGCTGCCTGTACGATTTCCTCTATCCGTTCTTGTGCCTCCTCAAGCTGTCTTTCCATCTGCTCCTCCTCATTCTCTTCCTCTGTGCCAGTGTCTTGGCGCATATTGGTGGCGCCGAACTCTCTAAATTTATCATATGTTTTATCTGTGCGGGCCTCATCAAAGAAAGAGTTTAATATTGTTCCATCTTTCGTATCTTCCCAGGAGCCACCAAAGCGTGTTAAGTCTTGTGGGCGTGGCGGCTGCAGTTCACCATCGTCGTCTATAAATAAATCCTTTTGGTTATCCCAAGCCCAACTTCTTACCACATTAATAAACCCTGGCTGCTTAGCGCCGTAGGGAGCGTGTTCCGGCACAACAAAGTATTGATGGTTTGCTGCATCATAAAACTTTCTCATACGCACACGCTCATCGGCAATAATACCAGAAATATCCCGATCCGTGTCTTGAAATATCTCCTCATCATCAAAGTCAGACAAAGGCTTTAACTCTGCTTCAGGGTTAATATCTGGAGGTGGCCATGCGTCGTCATCATTAAAATCGTCTTTAGCACGGACAGCCTCGCGTACCATATCATAGGTTACAGCATCCATTACTTCTTTGCGCGGCGAGTATATCGTTCGGCCCCCACGCCAGGGTTGGTTTTTCCACTCTCCCTTAATTGCGTCAACTCCAGACTCAAAAAGCTCAGCATCATTAAGGTTTTTACGTAACGTCTTATATCGCTGATAGTGTTGTAATATCGTAGTAACCACAAGCTCTTGTGCTTCTTCTTCGGTAGTCTTCTCGGTTAAAAACTTTTCCAACACATCGGTGTACAAACGATAAGCAACGATACCGTGTCCTCTCGCCTCTTCTCGCGCACATTGAAAGTATTCCCCGCCCTCTCTGTGGCAAGAGGTAATCCTTCCGATATCGCTCATCCGTAGGATATCTATTGGGGCACGCGAGACAATGATAGAGTATTTATGTTCCGTGGAAGTCATATCAAACAACTCTTGGACATCTTCCCATTTATTATCGTTAGTGTAATAGATCTGTTTCTGGTTCCACCACTCTAACATTTCGTCATCTAGTTTGCCCTGCTTGACGAGCTTGCCGATGGCGCGGGACATTGTGGTTTTATCCGTCTTTTTAATTTTTTCGCCTTTTCGCGGGCCGGCAGGTATAGTGAAGTCATAAGTCTTTTCGAGGTTTAACTCTGCTATTGTCTTGTCCTCGTAGTATACCTCAACGGGACGCGGATCGGGATTGGTTTGAGGATGTGGCATTCCAAATCCAGCAGGCAATTCCCCAACACGGCGTTTGCCTTTTTGTTTGACTTCTTTTGTTTCAAATTTATTAGAACCGTAGCCTTCCAACATGGGAGGCCGCCAGCTATCACTCAACAAAGCGCTAACAATCTGTGCTAGGTTGCGGCTGTCTTGGCCGGCCATAGGAAACGCAACGCGCATCTTGCCGGGTCCACCAAAGACATCATCCAACTCTGGGTTGATGTCGCCCTGGTTCATTATCCAGGTTTGTAACTTTTCATGTTCCTCTCGCGAGATCTCAGTGAGAAGCCGCTTACATTTTGGCTTTTTTGGCTTTTCTTTACTCTCTCTAAGGTATTTAAACCACGTTCCAGTAGCAATATCCATTTAAATTATACTCCAACAATATAAATAGTTAGTTATTTCCTATTTCATCTCCAGAACAGTTGGATGGAGGCAATTATAAACGCCAAAAACACGCACGTCATCGTTTTTGCGGTAAACATGCTTTCCCCTAAAAAATGCCACGTAAGCAAAGGGAACGTTAAATAAGACAACGCAAAGATTAAAAACCTTGGACCCCATATCTCTCCCATCTCTGCATATGCTAGTTGCATTCCATACCAAAAACATAAAGATGCGGGAAACGTGAACACAACAATAGGCAAAAGAGGCTTATCTTTCCACCACTCCCACACAAATTGAGAGTTAAGATGGAACCATCCAAATAGCTGACCGGTAGTAAACAGCAAGCACGCTAATAATATTCTAGAAGTTGGCAATTAAAACGTCCTCACTTTTATTTTTGTCCGTTGTTTTTTTGCCGTACTTGTCTATCATAATAATGTTGGAGCCTTCGTATAGTTTAAATAATCGTGCATGGGTCTTGTATAGCACCACCCATTTTTTCTCGATATCACGTAGATACTCGCAAAGCTCTTTATGAAGAATAGTTGTCATTTCATATCCTTTGTTTTTGCCATGTTCAAAAAAGTTATTATCAAACTTGCCAATAGGAAAAAATAAATATTCGCCCTTCGTTGTACTATTGGCTATGGCTTCATTAAGTGTGGTGCCTTTGTCTAGAGTGAGAAAAAAATTTTTAGGTGTAAACTTTTTTAAATGGGAAAGCGCGACAGGATTAAAATTCATATCATCAAACTTTCCGGCCGAAATCCATCCGCTTTCCGAACACCTATTAAGCAAAAAGAACAAAGCAGAACGAATGTAATGATCCTTATACTTCGGCCAACTCTCTTGATAAACATGAAAAAACTTTTCATCCCCAATAGGATAAAAAAATTCTGATAGTTTTGCTATTCTCTCTGGGTCTTCCATTGCGCAATTCCAAAACTCGTAAATAACATACTTGTTTGTGTGCGCAACCACAAAGCGCTCAGCTTCCGCTAAACTAATTTCTATTTGGCCAGAAAAAAATAAAAAAGAATCTATCACACTTCCCTTTGGGAAAATCTCTTTCAAGACGGACAGCGCTTTAAAATTATTAATATTCTCTTTAATCGGAGATTTCATCTATTTGCACGGAACTTTTAAAATTATCGATTAGCTGTTGTACTCGTTCTATATTAGGTGGTATCGAAGGTTTATGCTCTTCTGAGGGCTCTGGCTTCTCAGATGGGGCCTCCTCTTCTGGCTCTAATTTATAGTGAATATAACTAGAAATAATACTAGTTATATCCTCCAACATGTAATCAACCTTTGCAACCCTCACGCGATATTCCGTTAATTCTTTTAACGTTTTAAGTGTCAAACTCTGCTCGTCGCTCGATAAACCAACAAGATGTCCTAAATCTTCTCCATACCCCTTCAGTTTGTTTCCTGTTTCTTTAATCATTCTAACAACCTCTCTCTCCAAATCATCTAAATCAACAGAATATTGAATATTTACTCTTTTTCCCATTTTATCCTCTTAAAACTTGTTTCTTGGCGCTTTTGTTTAATGTAACTTCAATCGTCTCAGGCGAACCAACAACCACGATCTCTGAACCTGTATGTCCTCGATTAATGCTTAACTTTGAGAACCTATGATCCTTATTTAATTCTGTCGGAAGCATTCCCTGTTCATTTAACTGTTTCATTCTTGACTCTTCACGAATCATTACAACGTGCTCTGGGTTAATAAAAACCTCGCGTAAAGTATAAGTTTGCTGTGATGTAATAGCAGTGTTGTTACACACTTCTGTGAGTTTGATTAACATTTCCTTCCTCCTCGAATATGTTCATTGGATATACTTCTTGTTTGGAAACATACCATTCTGATCCTTGAAAAAACACCTTTAGCCACGCGCTCGACTGCTCAAAGTCTTCTATGACAATCGCCGCCTGTGGTTTTAAAGTTTTAATATATCCTGATGGGGCCTTTTCGTGTTCATTAAGTAATGTGACATCTTGTGGGATGTAACATAATTCTCCTTTTAATATTTTCATTTTTTTCATCCTGTTTGTATAATACCATAGTTTGTTGTTATTAATGTGCCGGCACAACTAGCCGCATTTTGTAAAGCAACCCGTGTCACTTTAACGGGATCAATAATACCATCAGCCAGCATGTCAGTTAAACATCCATTTTTGAAATCCCATCCCTTTTCTTCCGGGGAAGACAAAACCTTATTAGCAATGAGGTCCGGAGATTCGCCGGCATTTAAAGCCATTTGTCGAATAGGTTCTTTACAAGCGGCTTGTACAATTGCTGCACCCAAAACTACATCACGATTTTTAGTAGATATAACTACTGTGGCGGATGTGCGTAACAAAGCGCACCCACCGCCGACAACAATTCCTTCTTCTTGAGCAGAGCGCACCGCCTCCAAAGCATCTTCGATCCTGTGCTTTTTCTCAGTCATTTCTACTTCAGTCAAGCCCCCTACCCTAATAACCGCCACACCAGATGCTAGACGTACAATTCTCTCTTGTATTCTTCTACACTCATCCAAAGATTCAGTATCCTTAATAAGGTTCTTAAGTGTTTCTATCTGCTTTTCTACCAATTGAAAATCACACTTTCCTCCCACTATGGTGGTGTTATATTTATTACTGTCAATAAATTTTGCACTACCTAAATCAACCATTTTTACATCTTTAAGTTTTGCACCACTCTCTTTTGTGATAAATGTAGCCCCCGTAGAGGTGGCGAGATCAGAAAGAATATTCCTGCGCTCCTCGCCGTACTGAGGTGCCTTAATTGCAGCCACCTTAAGAGTGCCCCGCATTGCATTCATAATCATAGCTGCTAAAGCCTGTCCTTCGACATCTTCAGCCACCACAATTAAAGGGCGCGCCTCTCTGGCCACCATCTCTAACACGGGCAATATCTGTTCAACTGCTGAGATTTTATGATCTGTTACCAGAAGCAGCGGATCGTCGTGGTGCATAATAGCACGACGCTCATCAGTGACAAAAGCACTAGCGCAATAGCCAGCGCCGAATCGAAAGCCCTCTGTGACATCTAATGAAGTCTCCAAAGATCTCGACTCTTCAATAGTAATGGATCCATCTTGACCCACGCGATCAACAGCAAGAGCGATAAGTTTTCCGATTGACTCATCATTGTTTGCAGAAATGGTTGCAATGTGAGCAATCTCATCTGTGCTTTTAACTGGTCGACCCAGTTCTTTAAGTTTCTCTGTAATTTCTTTAGTTGCAAGTTCTATTCCTCTCTGTAAATCGTAAGGCGAGACGCCCGAAGCAACATACTTTTGTGCCTCTCTCAAAATGGCTCTTGCCAATACGGTAGAAGTTGTGGTGCCATCACCAGCAACGTTATTAGTTTCAATTGCTGCTTGTTTAATAATCTGAACACCAGCATTTTCAAATGGATCCTCCAACTCAACAAAGTGCGCCACAGTTACACCATCCTTTGTAATAAACGGTGTCTTTCCTTTCTCTTGTAAGAGTACATTGCGCCCCTTGGGGCCTAGTGTGGAAGCTACGTTATCCGTGAGAATATTTACTCCCTTCATAATTTTCTGTTGTAGAGTTTGTGTGTCGTCGTAATCTCTAGTCAATAATCACCTCTATTAATATTATAATCTCTTTTTGGTTGTATGTCAAGTTTTTATTCCCCTGTTGTCTTTATAATGTCTTTTTCAAGCTCATCGGCCGCAGTTGCAGAAGTTCTTCCGGCGGGCTTGTCCTCTGGATCGGCAAGATAAGTATTTAAGTTGTCGGTAGTTGTCTTGAGCGCTTGCAGGATCTTGTAAAAATCATTATAAAGTTCTTTTAAAACTTTTTGTGCTTTTAAGCGCACTTCCAGCGAGCCAGGGAGCACATATGATTCGGCAATCTTCGCGGCGCCACCGCCCGGAAATGGACCATCGAGATATTGTGTTAGCCCTAACGAAAATTGCGTTTGTCCGGTTCCGGGTCTAGGTATTTTACCATCTTCCACCCATTTTTGAAACTTTTCCAAGGTAAAGTCAAATTCATAAAAATCCAAGAGTGTGCCACTTTTCTTCGGTGTCTTCAGCACAATAATGTATTTCATTCCATTGACATCCTTGTCTAACACCGTTGCTCCTGGGTGGGCGCCCTTCCGTCTATCGACAGCTTCAGCTGCCAGTGGCAATGGCTCTTCAACGGGCTCGACGGGTCTTTTCTTTGTCGAATACATCTGCTGTAAATCAACTCCAGTTTGTCCTTGAAATGATTGTACTAAATCACTTATACTTCCATGAACGGCGCCGGCTCTGCGCAGCAATTTTAAACTAACGGGAACTCCTCCCGCGTCAGGGCCCAAATCAATGGTGATATCTTCAGTTGATACACTTTCTTTAGGCTTTACTTGAGTTGAATCTGCGCCGGCTAATGCAGCCAAAAAGCCCTCAAAAATAAAACCGGCTGGGCTGGCGCTATATTGCTCTTCCTCGCCTGCTGTAACAATTGATGAGAGGCTGTCCAATATTAAAATATTTGAAATAACCTGAGATACGGGCATGCCCTCTCCAGACGCAAGACCCCCCTCTAAAATTGTAGTGGTAAAGTTTTGTAGCTGTCTCAGTCTGCTTCTCAAGGTTTCAACAGGGTTCCCTGGAGTAACCGGCGCGCCCATTTGATCAATAAATTTAGCCACGTCACTGCGCTGCGCTGATCCCGGTTTTCCCCACGCTTCACTAAGTTGAACGAATGGCAAAGCAATATCGACTGTTTGGGTCTCTTTTTTTCCGGTGTCCATTACGTCCTTACCCTTTTTCGCTTCCCCTATCACCTCTGGCTCAATGGCATCATACAAGTGCTCAACCATTTCCATTAACATAGAAAAGTCGATAGGCTTCTTCTCTTCTTTCTTTTTATATTCGTTCTTTAAAATCTCAGATAGTTCAGACATATGTTCTCCTCATAATATTTCGTCAGCGATTCCTAACTTAATTGCTTGCTCTGCAGATAAATAGACATTCACTTTGCGTTTTAACATTTTTTTAAGTTGAGATTTGGTCATTTTTGTTTCTGCTACTAAACAATTTATATACATTTTTTGTAGCTCTTCAACTGCTTCTAACTCGTTAACGAGATCATGAATATTTCCCTGGTTGCCGGCACTTACTGAATGAATCATAATACGGCAGTTCTTTGCAATCTTGCGCTTGCCCTTTGTTCCGCAAGCAAGCAGTGGCACACCAGCCGACATTACTTTTCCTACGCCAACTGTATGGATTTCTGTTCTCTTCTGGATATCTTTCATTATATCATACAAAGCGAACATGTCATCAGCAGAGCCGCCGTAAGTAGAAAGATAAAACTCAATAGGTTCTTTATCTTCTTCCTTTTTGTCCTTATTCGTTTCGTTCATATACATAAGCGCATGAACCAATTCCGCTATAGGCTCTTCTAGTATGTCAGAGAACAAGCCGATTGTCCTCAAGCTAATCTCTGGCTCTCCTCCTTGTAGTTTAGAAGGATCAACCAAAATAACTTTCTTTTCTTCTATAGTTTCTTCAACACCATCAAGAAAGCTACGTAACTTTTCTTTTAATTTGTCTAATACATCACTCTTCAAGAAGGAACGCATGCGCCACCTCTCTATTCTGCTCAAGATAGTCCATTCCCGATCTCCAATCATCAAAATCTAAAATCTCTTTGTAAAATTTAGAATGCTGTTCGACTATATGTTTAATTGCTTTTTCTTTGTACGACTCGATAGCCAAATCAATGTTGATAGTATAAGCATTAATATTTTGGTCGCTCGCATTGTTTTCTTTCAGAGTGAGAATTTTATAAGTTCTCGAAAAAGCAAAGTTTTCCATTGACTTTGCGAGGATGGCGAGGCTAATGACTTGGGCACTCTTTACTATTAATATTCCGGTCCTAGTGGCACGGAAAAAATAAAACGTCCTACAAGTTGCATAACCGAACACAAATACTAAAAAATACTGTAACCACTCCATTTATCACCCTTTAAGAAAAAACCACCAATATTTCTATCGGTGGTTTATTATAACAGCTTGTAAAATCTTTGTCAACTACTTTTTCAAGAGCCTCTTCATAATTCTTTCGGCCAACTGATCTGCCATCTTTTCTTTTTGAGATTCCTTCATTAGACGAGCGGCAACGCGACGGGCGACTTCTGCCACAACTTCTTCTTCTCCACCCATTTCCATTTCCTCACCTCCTTCAGGGGGCTCTTCTTCCATACCCATGGGCTCTTCTTCGGGCATTTCGCCCATCTCCATATCCATCTCTTCTTCCTCTTCGCCACCTTCGGTGCGCTCGGCATCCATCTCGATGCCATATGGCTCTAAAGCATCGCCCATCGCATCAAGCATAGTTTCTAGTGCACCTTCAACAGCAGCAATAGCATCAGGTGCAAGCTCTTCGGCACCCTCGTCTTCCAGGCCCATTTCTTCGTCTTCTAGGCCCATGGGCTCTTCTTCCATGCCGACCTCTTCATCTCCCATGGGCATCTCTTCTTCACCTTCTCCACCCATAGCGGCCATGGGGTCTTCTTCCCCAGGCACCTGTTCAGAAAGCGTGCGCACTCTTCCGGCGCCGATAGCAGGCATACTAGCCAGCTTCATGAATCTCCGAATCTCTGATTCAGTTAGCAAAGTCTTTCGAGCCATTATTAAATCTCCTTAAAATACACAAACTCAAATATAAATAGTGTCATGATTCAATAAACTCCCTAAAAAAGCAAACTCGTCTTGGATAGTCGTTTTTTTAATTTTTCTAAAGCTTTTACTTCTATCTGTTTTACTCTTGCAAAAGAGATACCCAAACGCTCGGCTGACTCTCTAAGTGTCATTTTGCCATTTTCATAAACAGATATTAAACAACAATTTTGTTCTTCTTCAAAGTCTATCCAGAGACGACATTCTGTTACAGGACACGCAACTCCCTTTTCTAAACAATATTCTGAACACTTCAATAGGCCATCTCCTTTCATAGTTCTGGATACTCCTCTTCTAATAAATCAAAGATATTTTCAACCTCTCCATCGCTAAGAGCGAAATCTTTAAGAATTTCCTTTCCTTCATTCCTTAGTTTTTTAGTTTTAGTTTTGCGCGTTTTAGCTTGTGGTTTTACTTCATCAATATAATCTTGAACACGCTCATCGCCAGTGATATATGCTGTCACTATATGACGGAAGAAAGCGGACTGAGTGAGTCCATCCTGTTTTAACTTTATTAAAAGCTGTGCTTGCCGGTGATCGTTATCTGTGAAGATTATCCTTTTTGTAAGGTTGCCATAATCTATTTCGGAAGACATCACCATTCCCTCGTTTTAATATGTGTGTGACTTTCCGACAAGCCAGAGTGGGTTTGTCGAACGAATTGTGCTCTAGCGTGTAACTCATCAATGGAACGACAACCACTATATGATAGCCCTGAACGAATCCCTCTTTCCAAATCTTCTAGGATAGATCTAACAGATCCCCGATACGGCACCCTAGCAGAAACCCCCTCGAAAGAACTATACCTGCCGCGCCAACTAACTTGAGCCTCTTTACTTGCCATGCCGCGATACGACTTCCAATGCAAGCCATCAGAATCCTCAAGGACTTTTCCTGGTGTTTCATCTGTGCCTGCTAGCAACGAACCACACATTACGGCGTGAGCGCCAGCAGCAAGAGCTTTTACAATATCACCTGAGTTTCTAATGCCACCATCAGCAATAATAGCCACATCTCTATCTGTTTGCGCGCACTCCATAATAGTTTGAAGACCGGGCATTCCATGGCCAGTCTGAATACGTGTTGAACAAATAGAGCCTCCTCCGATATTACAGCGGACACTGTCTGCTCCCCAATCAGATAAATCATTAATGCCCTGAAGCGTGGCCACGTTTCCTGCCATAATGTGAAAATTATCAGAGCACATTTTTCTCAATTCCCGTAGCGCTTCTTTCATAACAATGTGATGGCCATGGGCAACATCAATGCATAAGAAATCTACGCCCGCATCTAATAATTCTGTGGCTCTTTCAAGATAATCTCCGGTGATGCCAATGGCGGCTCCTACATTATTTTCTATCCGTGGTATGAATTTTAAATTAATAAAATTGCACACATCCTTGACCAATGAGGTCTGTTCCTCAATTGCGTTGTAGCGATGGATTATTGATGTGCCACCATATGATGTCATGGCAACTGCCATATTGTTTTCTGAAATAGTATCCATCGGTGCAGAAACAATTGGAAGCTTCAATGACACCCCCTTTCCCAAATTAGACAAAATATCCACTTCATTTCGTGTCCGAATATCTGAATATTGCGGCACTAATAGTATGTCATCGTATGACAAAACTTCTTGCATTATCTCTCCTTCTCAATAAAATCTTTTATATCATCTACATGGTACCATGTATTCATGTGTGGTTTTTCCGGGTCTTTTAATACTCTAATCTTAGGTTTTTTAATACCAGTTTTAATCACAGTAATCGTGGGCACACCACTAAATCCTATAATCTTTTCTACCTGTGGATAGTCACCAATATTAAAAGCAAAAAAATGTAATTCTGAATAGTCCTCTTCTTCTGCTAGATCCTTATAAGAATCACTCAACTCATGACAAAGTGGACACGTGTTAGAATAAAATTTAATGATGCATGTTGCCGCTTCTTTCACTTGACCTGACAACAACTTTTGTAAAGCTCTCTTTGAGAGTCTATCAATCGCCATTCTGTTTCTCCTCCGTAACCTTTTTGGCCTTATCAATGCACATTGGGCAAAACAAACGCACTTTTTCAGTTTCCTGGTGTACAACCACAGACCATGTTGTAACCATCTCCTTGTTTTTTTTATCAAATGACTCTTGGCACGCACTGCATTGATCTGGCAGCAAGCCAAAAAGAGTAACTTTATTGGCCAATTGCTTTTCAGCATCAGATGCCTTGGCCTGGGCACGTCGCTGTTTTCTATTCATCTGTACTCCCTAGTGCCCCTCTGCCTCTGGTACTCATTGTAATAGGATGGCCATACAAACTGCCCTCTCTTCTTTCAATGGCTCTAAAGTGAACCACCGGAATTAATACCACTTGCGCAATCTTTGTTCCTACTTCAAGTGTTTGAGTAATACAGCCCACATTATGAAGGTTAATAAATACCTCTCCATCATATCCTGAATCAATTACGCATGCGCCCACGATCAATCCTCGCTTTGCAGCTACGCTAGAACGGTTTTTAACCTCTAGCATATATCCGTGCGGTACTCCAAATCGCAAGCCAGTAGGGAGAATCTTACTCTCCCCTGGAGCCAATGATACCGGCAAGTGCTCGCCATTAGGGGGCGGTGAATAATACACATCCAACCCGGCATCTGACGGGTTGGCACGTGTAGGGCGAATAGCCAACGGATGAACCATTGAGTACTCAAGCAGCACTGGAGCCCCTCTTCTTGTTCAGAATAAGATTATAAGCATCATAGAATTCATCGACATTCAATTCGCTCTTCATAAAACGATATGCCTTAACGGCAGTGCGAATCTCGTCGGTGGACAACCACCCATTGTCACGGAACTCCTTGCGAAGTTCCCTCTTCTGCTCCTTGTATGGTTCCATCGCTTCTTCGATGGCGTTTAATGATCGAACATATTCCAAAATATAACGATCCTTGTCTGTGTTGTTTGTGGCCATGTAGCCTCCTTTTGTATTATTAATATACCAGACTAAAGTGTCGGTGTCAAGTGTTATTCGAATTTAAAATCAACTTTAACATTAATATTTAAAGTAGGAACATGCAAGTAATTAACTAGGTTATGGCGCCTGCATTCGTGGGGCGCTAAGTACCAGTCGGCATGTCCTCTCTGGTGAATGATATCTAAGAAATGTTCTCCCTCTTTTCCGCAATTCTCAGCCATCATATGAAAAATCTTTTTGTTTAATCTGTCAGCTTCTTTTGCGTCTGCTTTAAGCTCTTCAACTTTTCCTTCCATCATTGAACTCACGTCGTGAATCATTACGGTGGCATCGGGATCCATATATCTTTTTCCTTCGGCGCCGAAACTTGCTAGCACAGCACCACAAGACATCGCCTTGCCTTGTATAATAGTAGCAACCGGAATTTTTGAGTGTCTGATATCGGATATCATAGACATCAGTGAATACACTTGACCACCATAGCTATCAATTATAATTGGAACCACTGGCTGTCCTGTGTTTTGTGCTTTGCTCATCTGCTTTGAGAATTCATTAGCAGAATCCTCGTCAAACTTTCTCACGCGAATAACAATAGGCAAGTCCTCCACTAACTCTTGATCTTTCAAAAGCGGACTAAAGTATTTAATAATATTCATTTTGTTTTATCCTAGTAATTTAAATGTTCTCCCAATCGCATAAGTAGAAAATCCCCATTGTTCGTCATACTTAAGCTTCGCCATATACGGTTTATTAAGTGAGATCTTGTCCTTCTCTGGTTTAACGCCCCAACAACGAATCCTTGTCTGTTCGTTATTGCTATCGATCACTTCTACGATCCAGTAGTCTTTACCGTTCTTGGTCTTCTTCGGCGTAATCTTGCGCGGAATGAACCAGCACACATTCAACAAGCTATCGAATTCTGAAATCGGTGGAATATACTTATCGCCTAGGCGCTTAAGCATGGCGTCGTCTACCACAAGGTTCAACGGGAAGACGCCTGTAAGCTCTGTTCTAAATTGAATAATTTCTTCTTCGCTAAAATGTCCCTCGGGGCGATACAGTTCCATATTCTCGGCTAGCTTTTTTGTGTTCTTTGGGCGCTCTACGATACAAGCTGACCAGAAGTGTTTCATGCCAGTGAACCTATCATCAATCAGGTTATCTAGCGCTCCACCTCGACACAAAGCATCCAAGGACTTCTTGTTTAACTTGCCATATGCCACCCCTTCTTTGAAGAGAAGATCTTCCGCATTTGTAAAAGGACGGTTATTGAGTATCTGTTCAATCGCTGCCATGCCCAGTCCCTTGATCGAAGTGAGTGGTTGGATTAGCGTCTTGCCATCTTCACTAATTTCCCAGATGACACCCGACTTATTAATATCAAGCGGCTCAATATTGTATCCGTATTTCTTTGCAATATTGATTGCTTTTTCTTTTCTACTCTCTGGCTCCTTATCCAAGAACGCAGCCAGCCACTCTACGGGATAATATGCAAATAGGAAAGCGCACTGATAAGACAACATACTATAGGAAACAGCATGAGACTTATTAAAACCGTAGCCTGAAAAGTATTCAAAGTTATTCCATAAAGTTTGCGCGCTATCCTTGCCAATTCCTTTTTCTTCGCATCCTGCGATGAACTTGTTGTAGATCTTTCTTTTTGCATCATTTCCCTTTCCTGTTCCTTTCTTAGTTAAAAGCTTGCGTAGTTTATTTCCCTCGTCCAAAGACAGATCCTTGCCCAGCGTGTGAGCGATCTTAGCGATCTGTTCTTGGAAGATCAGGAAACCATATGTTTCCTCCGTAATCTCGCGCACCTCATCCGTAAGGTAGGAGATGCGATGTGGGTGCTCTCGTGCTTCCATAAAGTCATCGTGTACGTTAGCCGCTAGCGGCCCAGGACGGAAGATAGAAGTAACAGCGGAGATATCGATAATGTTTCTCGGCTTTACTCTCTTGCAGAACTTCTGAGAACCTTGTTCCGTAAACTGAAAGATACCAGCCCACTTGCCTGCGTGGAAGATATCTTCATATACCTTCTGATCATCCAAGTCAATAACATCTGGATGTAAGTTGTTGTTATAATATGCCTTCACGTCTTCAAACGTAGGCTCTGCAACATTGTGATGACGCTTCAAGATGTGACGGATACACTCCTCAATCATCTTAAGCGTAGAGAGTCCCAAGATATCGAACTTAATGAACCCCATAGGTTCCAAGTGCCGAACGTTCTGTCCCTCGCTCCAAGGCGTCTGTCTCACGCCACCAGAGTTAATCAGCGGCATGTAACGGTCTAGATTCTCCGCGACCACCACACCACCGGCGTGGCGAGAACAAGAGCGAACCTGTCCAACCAACGCTTCAACGTGTGTCTTAACTTCCGGGTAAGCACTTAAAAACTCCTGGAGAGAGGAACTAAACTCCATCACCTCTTGCCATGTCGGAGCGTACACCCCAGACTTAATCCCGTGACGACGCTTAGCTTCGGGTGTGGCCTCGTAAATCATCTTGCTCGTTACGTTATTAACTTCAGTGAAGGGAATACCATACAACTTAGAGATGTCCTTAATAAGCGAACGCAACTGCAGCGTGTTCCAGTTAGAAATGGGAGCTACTGTGTCTTCTCCCCACTCCTTAATCAGCGCCTCCTTCAGCGCCATCGGATCTGCCACATCGTAATCGATATCAGGATAGTCTGTTGCGTCTGCCCGAAGGAATCGAGAGAACAATAGTCCATATTTGATTGGATCGATCTGTGTGATGTTCAATGCGTATGCGACCAACGAACCAGCTGCAGAGCCACGTCCAGGGCTAGTGAGCATTGTGCCCAGCGCCCGATCAGAGATTGCCTTCATGGTAAGGAAGTACTTGGAGAACCCGCGATCATCGATAACCTTCAGTTCGTGCTTTAATCGACTAAGATATTCGTTATTGTAGATAAAACCCAACTCCTTCAAGCCATCCATAGAAAGCTTTACTAACGCATTGGTAGCTGTCATTCCCGCTGGCACCACAAAGTCGGGCAACCTAACGGTATTATCTGGCAAGAACGTATCAATGCGTTCATGGGCGATTCGATGCGTTTCTGTAATAGAATTTAAAACCAACTCGTCATCGTAGTCATACTCTTCAGAGTATTGTTTATACGAATCCCACATCTGGTTCCCGTTCTTTGGATATAGTTCATAACCAATCTCTTCTACGCCCGCCGGCAGATCTGTACTGTCTGCCCACTTTGGCGTTCCCTTGCCAAGCCAGCCAAGACGCTTGTAAAGCTCTCTGTCCTTCCAAGCGTCTTGGTTGGGGTAATGACTATCGGCTGTTGATATCAGTCCAATGTCAAACTCTTTAGCAGTCTGAATAATATATTGATTCAGTTGGTGTTGTTCTTTAATGTTGTTCCATTGAAGCTCTGCGTACCAGCGATCTCCAAAGATATCAGTCATACGCCTACTTGTCTCGCGCATTGCGCCTAACACAGCTTCATCGCCTTCCTCACGGTTCTCCCAGAAGTTACCCGCATACACGCCACCTAGGCAAGCAGAGGCGGCAATGATGCCTTCTCCATACTTTTCCAACAGTGCATAATCCACGCGAGGATACCGATAAAAATTCTCGGCTTTATAGCTCTCGGAGATCAATTTAAAGAGGTTATTTAAGCCCTCCTGGTTCATCGCTAGCAGGACCAAATGTCTACGCCTACGCAGGACATCTTGTGTTTTTTTGCTCGCGCCCTCGTCCTCTACAGTGGCCCCTGACGCCTTGTCAGCTTTAATAGCACGGGCCTTCTTCTTGTCTTCCATCGCCTTGGCATACTCTTCGTGCCACTCTGCGATGGAAGGGATAAAATACGCCTCGCAGCCGAAGATAGGTTTAAAGTCTTTACCTTCTGCTTGCATCTTCTTGGCATGTAACACCTGATATGCCAGTCCGTTCATGTTCCCATGATCAGTTAGCGCCAAGGCATCGCTGCCATTTTCATACGCGAAGTCCATATGCGCTTGTGGATACCCAATGGCATCAAAAATAGACCCTGCTACACTATGGGCATGCAGCCCAACAAATTTAATATCTTTCATTCCTTACCCTCATAAGCTATCTTACTATGTTTATGTGTCTGTGTCAAGCCTTCTTCTGGCTTTTTTATAATATTTTCTGAACCTAAAAAGTTACAGTATTCTCGCCACTTAGAGAGATCATAAAACCACTCCAGTTCAAGGTGTGACGCGTCCTTTTCCTCGACCTCCCCAAATACGTCTTCAAAGTCAAAATGCCGTGCTGACCATCGCTCTTCCAACGGCAGCTTCTCTGATGGCATCTCACCGGGAGGAGGATTAATAAATGTCCTAGTTGTCTTTTTGTTTACTGCGTTGCGGCAGGCCTTAAAATCTTTTCCAAACATAGTGAAGGCAAGCGGTACGTTGTCTTTTACTGTCTTGCCATCGTGTGTTAGGAAAAAGTTTTCTTTCATGCTGGAGATTTGGATCCTGTGCTCTCTCAAGCTATAAATGTCATATGCTGACATAGGAAAAGTAATATAATACTTATCGGGCAACAGCCACTTAGATATTTTATATGCCACCTTCCAAGCAGCAAGAATACCATATAATGCCCCCCACCCATACGAGTCGCGCCTATCACGATCCTTCGGATGAACAGGTACATAATAAATAGGGATCTCCTTTCTTACACCTTGATAAAGTTTAGTAAACTTTCGTGCGTAATATACAGGATCATACACCCACTCCCCCACTCTCTTTCTGACGATAGGCGCTAAATCATCGTTGGCAACAATCCAGATAGTCTGGCAACCAACGATAGCACACTCGAAGACTGCCTTTTGAATAGCTGTATAACCAGCATCCACGGGCATCATCACAGCAGGAATATCCATATCGAAATCTGTCTTAAGATTTGCTACTGGAATGATGCCTGCCATATGAGAATGGCGGGGGATAAACGTCAAAAATGCTTCA
>Ga0208011_1000381_pt1 | contig 17598 bp, 14 predicted proteins | sample 7_EtaG_FD_184080 | JGI IMG/M metagenome (GOLD analysis project Ga0208011, IMG submission 184080) | Marine viral communities from the Subarctic Pacific Ocean - 7_ETSP_OMZ_AT15161 metaG (SPAdes) (version 2) | ecosystem: Environmental > Aquatic > Marine > Oceanic | place: Pacific Ocean | collected...
CATGGCTTAAGAAGAAAGAGAAGGTTGAGGTTGAAGAAGAAGAGGAGGAAGATTAATGGCTAAAATTATGCCGCAGATTACAACATCTGCAACATCTACATCTGACGTACCAACACAGAAATTTGCTGGTGTTGATGCTGCTGATGCTAGCAAAATTGTTGTCGTAACTTCTGACCCCACTAGTGGTGATACATTTGATTATGCTGATCCTAGTGTAATTGCTGGAGGTCGTTGGCAAGACGGTGATGCCGCAACTGACGTTGTTCTAGAGACTAGTACTGATAGCGTTGGTATCGGGACAACCAATCCAGCTTCAAAACTTCATGTAGAGACAGCCTCCTCACATTGCTCGATTACGCTTACACGAAGTGAACAGGGCACCGGTGATGTGGGTCTTAATATGGAAGGCGGTACCGGCGGTAAGATTTGGTATGTCATTCAGCAAGCCGGCTCTGACGACCTTACCTTTTGGGACTCGAACGGTGATGCTGCGAGGGTAACATACAAGTCAGGCGGCAACGTCGGCATTGGTGTTACAGATCCTGATACTACCTTGGAGGTGCTCGACACTACGACGCAGTTGAAGCTGTCATATGACGACTCGAACTACGTGACGTTCGCCGTAGACTCTGGCGGCGACATGACCGTAACTCCGTCTGGGGCAGACTCGTCGTTCGTATCTTCGACCAAGCTGGTCGTCAAGAATACAGATGACTGCATGCTGGAGCTTGACGCAGGGAACGGAGGCAACAGCGCCAGGCAATTCAACCTTCGCAGCGAGGGCGCCGGCGGTGACACGCGGCTGGCGATTGGAAGCATCGACGCCGACGGAACCGACGCCCTCAACATCATGGGAAGCACTCGCCGGGTCGGCATTGGCGACATCGACCCTGGCACCATGCTCCAAATCAAGGGCACTGGGGAGTCTGGGCAGGAGCCATACCTCACCCTGCAAAACAGCACCGCAGAGAACGACGACGGCGAGTGCGAGTCCAAGATCATCTTCGAAGACCACGGCAACAACGCCCTTGGTCAGATCGAGGTCAGTCACGTCGGAAGCTCCGACGACGAGAAGGGTCAACTGATCCTCTCCACCAACAACGACAGCGGCTTGCAGACTGCGTTGACCATCAACGAGGCGCAGAACGTTGGTATTGGCGTATCCGACCCGGATACTCCGCTTGAGGTGTTCGACACCTCGACGCAGTTGAAGCTGTCGTATGACGGGAGCAACGCTAGCACCTTCACGGTCGATGCCACCGGAGAACTGACCATCGACAACAACTCCAATGTATACACCTTTGGGGATTCTGGCGGCAGCCAGGTAATAGTCGTCGACGCCGCCGACGACAGCAACTCGGACCTCTACCTCAACACGGATGCCCACCACCTTTGCATCCGTGCAATGGGCGGGTTCAACCAGGGCGTCATCAGCCTAGGCGACGACTGCGGAAGGCAGCTTGTCCTTTGCGACGCCGACATGCGGGGCGAGGACTGGGAGCACGATGTTCAGACCAACCCGACTCTCTACATCCACAGCGCCGAGGATCCGGACACCGACGAGACTCAATGGCTAAGCCTCCACCACGACCAGACCGACGCCCAGCTAGAGGTTGGAAAAGGCAGTCTGGTTCTTAAACCTGCAATTGCAACTGAGTTTTATGCTAATACTGTTGCTCCAACAATTCCTGCAGGAATCTCTGGTGCTGTTACTAGCAAGGTACAATCTAAGCGTACAATCGGTGGAATAACTGAATTGACGACTGTCTTGACAGTTGATCTTGGCAATGGCTCAGTTGTATCCTCAGGTACACAGTATGATTGTGTTGCTTATAATAATAGTACTGCTGCTTATGTTGCTGATTTTCAAGACAGCACTTATGGTAGTGTCTTTGACGTCAAGTTGGTCTGGACAGAAGCTCCGATGATCAGTACCACAACCATTAAGATGGCTCTAGTTGCTCAGACTGATGGCACTAAAACATTTGATGAAGGTCTTAGAGCTAGTGGTTATGTAGATATATCAAACCTACCAGGGGTGAGCGCTCAAACTACTGATGCTGGACTGATCTATACAACTGCAGGTACGATCTTGAGTGGTGTTGGTGTATCTGCTCCTATTAATATGCTTCTAGACGGTTATCGTTATCTGTATTTTTGCAATGCTGATACAAATGCTGGGACATATACTGATGGTATCTGCAAGATTATTATAACTGGATATGATCTCTAAGTGTGGCTAAACAATCTAAGAAAGCTTTAGAAGAAGTCAAGAAGTGTCAAGGAGACTTTGCCTACTTCTGCAAGTATCTTAAGATTCTAGATAAGAGTGGCAACATTGTTCCCTTCAAGCCAAACTATGCACAAAAAGATTTCTATCAAACTTTAGAAAAAAATCCGTGGATATATACTTTGAAGGCAAGGCAGTTGGGCATGACAACTGCAATTGCTGCGCACCTCTTTTGGAAAGTACTTTTTACGCCCAACTTTAAGTGTGCCGTTCTGGCACATACTCAACAGGCATCAAAGAACATCTTTGAGATCTACCATAGATTTCATCAATACCTACCTAAGTTTCTTAAGTTTAAGTGTGATACTTCTAACGTTAATGAGTTAAAGTTCTTTCATGGCGGTGGCTTGAAAGTATCTTCAGCTACATCTTCTCACTTTAGAGGTTCAACATTTAATGCAATCCATGCATCAGAGCTTTGCTTCTATAATAATTTAAAAGAAACAATTGCATCAATCTTCCAGACTGTTGCTGATAACTCAGAGATCATTATTGAAACTACAGCCAATGGACTTAATGAAGGCTATAGGCTATGGATGGAAGATAATGGTTTTGGTAAACTGTTTATTCCATGGTATACAGATAAGACCTATGTCTCCGCTCCCTTACCTAACAAAGGGTTAGATGAGTTCGAACGTAAGTACAAAGCCAAGTATAACCTCACCAACAAACAAATGGGATGGGTTAGGAAGACTATCGATATTAGGTGTGGTTCTGATATCAATATCTTTCATCAAGAGTATCCTGCTTCTGCTGCACTAGCCTTTATTACAACTGGTACTAAGTTCTTTAATTGTTCTTTCCCTGAGGCTATTAAACTAGAAGAAGAGGGTCTAATAGAGTACTCTCCTCCTGTACAGTATCGTTCATACGCCATGGGAGTCGACTCTGCAAGTGGTTCACCAACTGGTGACTATTCTGCTGCAGTTGTTGTTGACATCACTGATAGACGAAAGATGTTTGTAGCTGCCACCTATTACAAGAGAGAACCCCTCTCAGAGTTCGCTTCAGCCTGTCTATTGTTAGCTAAGAGGTATGATGCCCTAGCCTGTATAGAATCTAATAGTATTGGTATGTCCGTCATAGACAGATTCCAAATGGATAATTATGTGCACCTTTATAGGAGAACACAGTTTGATAAGATTGGTAACCAGTGGGTGGAGAAGTTAGGATTTAATACATCACCACAGACTAGACCAATGATGTTGGCTAGATTGCAAGAACATATTAATAAGAAGTGGTTAAGCCCGGTGTGTCAAAGAATCAAATATGAAATTAATTCTTTTGTATATAATCAGAATGGCAAACCCGAAGCAGCCTCTGGTCAACATGATGACCTTGTGTTTGCTACTGCCTTGGCTTTGATGAGTATCGATCAGGCAGACTCTTATACTATGGAAGTTGAACAGAAGAGTAAGCCACATACATTGGCTGGAATTCTAGAATGGGAAGCCAACACAGGAAAGCTTTATAAAGACAATCAGAGTTTCTTTGATGACGAACCTTTGTTTAAGAATCCAATGTCGACTGCACAGCAGTTAGACAAGAAGTTAGGAATTGTATGAGTGAAAAAGTAGACTGGAAAGCACTCAATGAAAAGGTTGCTAATATGAAACCTAGAAGAAAGGGTACCTCTCAGCTTACCTTTAGAGAGATTGAAGAAATTAAAGAGAAAGTATGGTGGGAAGAGTACGATGTCCCTGGTGGTATAGTTAGATTGGCTAAAGAGTATAACTGCCCTAAGGGACTAGTCTCAAGATATAAAACATTAACCGCCCAAGGAAAGGGATGGAAAGGTTAATCGTAATATTTGAAAATTTTGTATATTTATTATGAAAAGTGTGGGGCATAACCCGTCGTGACAGGCACGTAAAACTGGAGGTAACAAATGCCACTTTTGGACAATACAGCGTTAGAAAGCCTAGGAGAAGTACTAGACCAAGACTTCGAACCCAAAGCTGATGATTCCTCGCTAGAATCGAAACAAGAGGAACAGGTAACACCTGAGCCTCAAACAGAAGAAGCTCCCTCGGAGGAGTCAACAGAAGTAGATGAATCTGGACATCCGATTCCATATGGCAGATTCAAGAGTGTAGTTGAGACTAGGAATACACTGCGGAGTGAGAACGATACTCTCAAAGCTCAATTACAAGAAATGGAGAGTCGATTTAAGAATATTAAGACTCCTGTTGCTGGGTCGGTTGAACCATCCCCTACGGAACAGACAGATTGGTTAGATGATTATCTTGCAAAAGATACTGTTCAATCTGGAGTACCCGAAGGTTATCGTGATGAGACTACTCAATACCAGCAATTAGATTCTAGGATTCAACAGTTTGAGATTAGAGAAGCTCAGAGTGAACTTCAACTTGAACTGCAATCAGCAAAGGCTAAATACCCTGCTGTTAATGATGACATTCTTCTTCATGCAGTCATTCAGGATCCCACTGTGGATGTAATGGATGTTGCAGAAAAGTATAATACTTATGTTGCCTCAATTGAGGAAAGAGCAATTGCTCGCCATCTAGAGGAGAACAAGCCTAAGGCTGCTCCTAGATTAAATGGTGTTTCTTCTGGGCATACCCCAGGCAGCAATGCTGCCAAAGGTAAGCCAAGAACTATGGCAGAAGCCCGTGCTGCTGCTTTAGAATTTTGGAAAACTAGCTAACATAAGGAGGATTTTATAATGCCAGCTACTTTAGATACGCTTGATTCTGTCCTAAAGGAATTTTATCTCGGACCAATTCAGGATCAATTAAATAACGAGGTACTCGCACTTGAACTCATGGAGAAGGCAAGTGTAGATTGGAGTGGGAAGAGGGTTATCATCCCTGTTCATACTTCTCGGAACTCCGGTGTAGGTTACCGGGCAGAAGGTGGTACGCTACCTACTGCTGGAAGTCAGGGCTTTGCTCAACTTCAGGTACAAGCCGAGTTCATGTATGGTCGGTTCGAAGTTTCTGGACCTGCCATCGCTGCTGCCAAGACTGGTGGCAAAAACTCATTCATCAGCTATGTTGATGCTGAGATGACCAAGCTCGTTTCGGATATCCGCAATGAGGCTAACCAAACCACTTTCTCAGGTGGTCGTGTTATCGGTTATCTAAATGAGAAGAAAGATAAGGGCAACGGCGCGCTGTGGGAGTTTAGTGGTGACATTGCTAAACTTAAGGAGCTTGTTGATGAAGCACTGGCAGTAGATAAGCTAGCTTTATGTGTTCTTAATGGACGAGATCTACAACCATGTGATCCAGGGGATGCTGCTGATTCAATTGCTGACTGTATAGCTGTCAATACAACTACCGGTCTTATCACTCTTAATACGCTTGATACTACCGGTGTTCCTAATGGTGTTGCTTGTCCAGTACTGCTCCGCGCGGCTGACCAGCCCGCTGTCGTGCTTGCAGCCGCAACAGTTAATTCAGCATTGGCTGGTGTATTTGGTCTTGCCGGTGCTGGAGGTACCAATGAGCCGCAAGGCATCTTCTCTAACCTCTCAGATCCTGTGATCTTTGGTAATGGTACGGACGGTGCTGCTGCTGCTCCTAACACGGTGAGGGATGGTTCTGGTGAGCTAATCGGTAATGTGCATTCAGGTGATGATGGCGGCGATGACAATCGTGCTGCTCTTAGCCTAGGTGAACTGCAGAGACTGGTTGATCAGATCGATGTAGAGTCGGGTGAGGCTCCGGACATTTTCTTGGTGCATCCTGTCTTCCGACAGGCATATGCTGGGTTAATGGTTGCTACTAGTAATAACAACAACAACTTGGTTGTTGATACTACGTCCGCTGGAAAGGGAGATGCTGGGTTCAGCGCCTTCTCTTTCAACAACATTCCATTCAGGTCCTCTAGGCATGCTCCTAAAGGTATGGTCGTTGCTTTGCATACGCCCTCTTGGAAGCTTTGTGAGTTGGAGTCTGGCGGCTTCGCTGACCTAGATGGTGCTGTTCTCAGCCGAACTGCAAATGCAGATAAGTGGGAAGGGTTCTATCGCTGGTATTACAATCAGGTTTGTCTCCGACCGGGTGCTAATGGCATCTTGGTAGGTTTTGACTTCCCTGGTGCTGGCGACGGCGACTGAGCCCTAGACTAGGCTAAATTAGGCTTTAAGGGGCAGGATGGTTCACACCGAACTGTCTTGCCCCTTTTTTGTATTAAGGAAGATATGGACTTTATATTACCAATTTTTATGTTTTTAGGAATAGTTTTTGTAGTCCAAGTGAATATTATCACTTGGCTTTTTACTGAAAGGCTATACCATAAAGTTAAAGAAGAAAAGGCAGTTGAGAATAGAAGTCCAGTTTCAGGTTATGCCACAGTGTTTGCAATGGAGGATGACTAATGGCTTTTAAATTTGGTAAAGGTGAGGGAGTCCCGGGTCATGAACGACGTATGGCTGCTTTAGAAATGCAAAGGAAGAGGGAAGAAGAAAGTGCTATGGGTGGCGCAGAGGGTGTTGGATTGGGTTTAAGTATTATAGGCGCAGTTGCTGGAGGCATAATGGGCGGTCCTGCAGGAGCAGTCGCAGGTTGGAAAGGCGGAGAAGCTCTAGGTGGACTAGGAAAAGCTGCTGTAGCATCAGGTCAAGGTAGATCGGGTGAAGCTTCAGAACATCTTAAAGGGGCAGTTAGTTCTGGTATTGCTGCATACCCGGGCATAAGTGATACTATGAAAGGAGGCGAGGGTGTCGACATCGCTCCTGCTGGATCTCCAAGCTTGGGGGTAGATACAGAACTTAAACTCGATGAGGACTTATATGACGAAGATTTCCTTAAGATGTTTAAGGAAAGATATGCCAAAGGGAAATCATCATAATGGACTATCCTAATCTAAAAACTCCTTTAGCCAAAGCTAAAACAGATAAGTCAACTTATACTAGATTATGGGACTTGGCTTTAATGTATTTACAAGGCAAACAACACATTGTCTATGACAAGAATTTAAAGTCTTATGTTACAGCCAGGATGGATCAACATAAGGCACAGTATACAGTCAACCTCTTAGTTAACATCTATCGACACATCGTTTCTAGACTGGCAGTTGAGTATCCCTCAATTTCAGTTCTTCCTGCCTCTCCTTCAACAGAGGATATTCTAAAAGCTAGATCCTCAGAAGAGGCACTTAAATATTATTGGCACAATAACAACATGAAAGAAGTTATTAATGAAGCCGTTAAGTGGCTTGTTAGTACTGGTAATGTTGGACTACAAACATTCTATGATCCTGATCTAGAGTCAGTTGGTACTAAGGTAGTTTCTCCTTACGATATATTTTATGAATATGGTGTCAAAGGACCAGAGGAAAGTCAATGGGTTGCCGTTAGGCAAGTTGTTGTTAAAGAAGAATTAGAGAAGCGCTTTCCTAGATTCAAGGATAAGATATCAGCATTACCAGATGCAGTAGTATCTTATGGTGGTGGTAGCTGGGAAGACGTACCAGAAGGTAGAGCAGAGATTTATGAAGTATATTGGAAGGATGGTAGATATGCTTTGATCAACGGGGACTTACATCTATTTGAAGGAGAATACCCCGTTGGCGCAACGCCTGTACAACTAATTCGTTATACCGATATTCCCTATAGTTTATGGGGAGTTGGTCTTGTCTCTAATCTATTAGATCTACAATCACTCTATAACAGAGTTAGAAATCAAGTTGTTGATAATGTAGACCTTATGAGTCACCCTAAGTGGTTGATCCCTAAGACAGCAGGTGTGCCTGCTAATTCAATCAAGGGTAAGCCGGGGGAGAAGATTTATTATAATGCTGCTAGTCCTCCACCACAACAGATTGCTGGTGCTGGATTACCACAGTATGTTATGAACCATATTCAGCAATTGCAAAATGAAATGCTAGATGTTGCTGGACTACATTCAACATCAGTTGGAAAGAGGGCTGTAGGTATCAACTCTGCTGCTTCTATTAATGCTCTTTCTGAAAACGATACTTCGCAACTTCAAGTAACACAACAGAATATTGAATATGCTGTACAGAATATAGCTAAAACAATTCTAATCTTCATGAAGGAATATTACGATAAACCAAAGATGATGAGAATGTTGGATGGTCAAGGTTCAGTTGTATTCAAGAGTATTTCATCGACCGAAGTTGTTGATACTCCTGAGATCTTTATCGAAGCCGGATCACTCTTCCGAGATGAAACTATGGACAGGAAGCAAAGAATACTAGACATGGTTGAAATGGGTATTATTGATAAGGACGAGGCTGCTGCTGAATTACACTTTAAGACAGACAACAAGTCTATCCTAGATAAACTAGCCACCATGTCACACGCTCAGGACATGCTTAAAGCTGCTGTCGCAGGAAGAGGAATTGAATTCTTCCCAACAGATGATCTAGATTTGATTGAGAGAGTCTTTGCCGAGTACATTAGAAGTCCCGACTTCTATGAACTCTCACCACATTTGCAACAGCATGTATCCAAGATTTATGGACAGATATTCCCAGCCAAGGGACAGAAGGCGCAGCTACAACAACTTAAGTCTGGTGGTGCTCAAGCTGCCAAACAACAAGGTGCAGAGGCTGCTGCTAAAAAGGCTAAGGCTAAGGCTGCTATGGATAAAGATCTTTCCTTCTTTAATCGTCCTGCGCAAACTCAAGGTAGAGGTCCTGGGCAGCCTGCAACTTCCGAGGAGGCTGCAGCCAGAGGTGCTGAAGCAGCCATGGGCGGTGGCGTAGGAGGAGGAGGTTGATATGAATACAGGAGAAATTAAGCAACTGTTTAAAGACTTTACTGATGAAGCTGATACAACTTTTATTACTGCAGCCAATGTAGAGTTGTACTGCCAAATTGGATATGATCAATTCCGTAGAAAAGTTAGTGAGTATGATCCCTTCTTTTACACTCAGACATTCACCTTTAATGTTTCAAGTGGTAATATTAATCTAAGTACACAAGCGCCTGTAGAGGAAGCAGCAGTCTTTCTACTGGGTTCTGGCGCTACCCCTACCACACCACATGGTAAGATGTCTCAACTTATTAGAGTTGGTATTCAGACTAGTAGTAATCGATTGCCCGATTATTGGATGACTGGTGCTACTTCTGAAGAGGATCTGATCAATGCTGTAAGGACTTACCTTCTAAAGGGACAAACTCTACATTTCGGTGAAGAAAGTTTAAGCGCTACCGTAAGACTCGATTATGTTCCTGTACAGAATATTAATGGGGGATGGGCTGCAGCAGCAGCCTTTGTAGATGATTTATCAGAGTTTCATGATTTAATAGCTTTATATGCATATGGCAATTATGCTATCAGAGATGGTGCTCCTAATCCTATAGTTGATAATCAATTGCTAAGGAGAGAACAAGCACTCATAAGTTACTTAAGTCATGGAAGATCTCAAGAAGCAGCTAACCATGTGAGTTACGTACCATAATGGCTGTCAAGGGTAAAGATGTAGAACTCCTAGTTGATGGGATGAATGCAGATTCAACTCACAAAGGCGCCTATATCCAGAATATGGATAGACATATTAACTGGAAGGTTCGTAAGGGATTCGGTCAGAGTACTCAATTTGACACAACCTTAGGCTGGGATGATTGGGAATTCATTAGACATGTTGGATCCAGATATCTTAAAACTAACTTTGGTCATGAGCAGATTGTTTCTATCTGTTTAATTAAAACATTTACTGGCAACCTAGGAGGTACCGGAGGTGGTAGTATACTAACTCGGGTACAAAAAGTAGGACAATATATTACAGCCTACATGGTATCGATTTATGATATCACTACAGATGAGATATGGGAAGAAATAGTCCACCCAAATACAAACGATGTTGCTCTAAATGGTACTGCGTTTAAAGGCAGCACCAATAACATGAGAGAGTTAAGGGGTCGTTATGAAACATATTTTGAAGACGATGTAGAGACAAACCTATTTGCTGATTCTGATGCTAAGTTCTTCTTCGAAGAAGTTAACGATACACTCTTTTTCGGTGATTCTAGAACAGGTATTCTAGCTTATATTCCAGCAATATTCGAAGGATCCCGCATACAATCAACTGATGGGGTACACCATAATGATTGGGCTATTGGTTATTCTGAATCCTCTAGGATAAGAAGAGTTGCACCCCGTGATGGTGACTTCGCTGATGCATATGCTTACCTAACAGAGACTGAATTTCCAAAACCTATCGACATTACCTCAGTATTAAATCGTATTGTTTATGTAGATAAGGGCGCCATCTACTTTAGTGATATAGGCAATCCTACCAGCATTATTGCTGATAACGTACTTCAAGTAGCATCAGAAAATCCAATCACAGCCGTACAAGAATTAAACGGTCAGATTCTTATTTTTACAAAGAGTGAAACCTTTTATTATCAACCTTCTGTTGGGGTTGTAGTCTCAGCAGGTAGACTGCAGAAAGTCTCTAATCAAATTGGTTGCATTAGTCCAAATACAATTGTTACTGCTGAGGGATCCGCCTTGTGGGTCGATACTGGTGGTGTATATACGAGCGCTAATGGTGTAGCGATCAACACGATATCACAAGGTATAGAAAAACTCTTTACTGATTATATTAGTAATCCTCTTTCAAACTTCTTTAATAATAGTGGTATTATATCTAATGCTTCTCTTGGCGCACTAGATCAGGGTAATCTGATTTTTAGATTCGACCCTAGACAGGTAAGTGTTACCTTCGATCACATAAGAAAAAGTTTAATATTTGCTATTCCTAAAGAAAATATAGCTATGATTTGGAACAGTGGTGGCTGGAGTATATGGAATTTTGAATCGATCGCAGCCAATACTAATCCTGAGGCTATTAAGAATATTGACAATCCATGGTTTGTTATGGGAGAAAATCAGTTATATCTAATTGGATCTCCTGACAGATATAATATTACTAATGCTGCTCGATTTATAACTGGAGTAAATATTGGCACTGGTGCTCCGTTATCTACTGACCTTACTGATCAGCCTACTACACAAACACAGGGTGGTTCATATTACATATTAGAATATGGGAGAGGCGGATCTCCTGATAGAACTGTCATTGCAAAGGATAATGGTAATAGCGCACAGTATTCAACAAAAGATAAAGTTGTTGAAGATCGTAGAACCGCTCAAGGACGCTGGTATTCCAATCCTGTATCTGGGAAGAACCCGCCAACTAGGCAAGGACAAATTGAATTTGGTGAATGGGTACCGGTTAAAAAGGGTACCCTATTGCCTAGAAGTAGATCACTTAATCAGAATACTGTATTGTATGATAAGTCATTTTTAATACCAGTATACTTTACACCTGATACTGCATGGACTCCTACTGATCCAACAACGGCATCTACTGTAGCTGCCGGATTCCCGGGATTACCTACTAACATTAGCCTCGGTTTTGATTTTGATAATGTACATTGGGCTTTCTATTTTAGAGAAAATAACTCTACATCAATTGATGACTATTATCAGATTAATGCAATCTTTCCACCTGAAAGAGTACGTTCAATGGGTGGGTGGGGTGCAGATACATCAGAACCTGTAAATGGATCACATGGTATTTTTGTTAAAAAGGGAGTAGCCGGTCTTCCTCCAACGGCGCTAGGAAGAGATGGCTGGAATGTTGATGCTATCTTTGATTATGATCAGATTCGTTCTGTAGCTGACTACCAATATGATGGGATGAATGTCAATAGAAGATATAGAAATCTACTATTCTGGCTTCCAATCTACTATACCGGAGGTAATCTAACAGGTACCAATGCTCAGGGTACTTCTTATCCTGCAGATGGAGCAGATGATGTTATGTCAGCAGGAATTACAGGGCTTGCTTCCTACTATTCTAGAACTGCACCATTTGGCGGCGGGAATCATGCTAGCTATGGTATTCAACAATGTAACCTATATCACTTTGAACCTTCTTATTTAGATAAGACATGGAGGCAAGGCAAATCTGCTGGAGGTACCATTTCTGTTAATAGTGCTGACCCTAAACAACCTATCGATTGGGTTTATAAATCAGAACAAATTGGATTAGAAGAAGCAGCACAGGTAAAGGCTAGAAGCCTATGGCTTAGAGTCAAAGCGCATGGTGTTGCAACTACTGGTAAAGCATTAGTCGCAGGAGATTGTATATACGGACAATTGAATGCTGTACTAGGTTCCGATTGGAAAGACTGGGTATCTCAATTTATTGATTATCAAGATACTGAAATCAATAAAGATATTCAAAGTATTCTTGACGAGAGTGAAGGGACAAGCGCCAATAATATTAGAAGTAGAATATATGATGCATCTGATGTTGTTAGTAAAAAGACTTTTAATAATAGTAGTATATACTGGGGCAGTGACTCGGCTTCTTCCAGAGGGAACTATCTTATTGATGATGAGGAATATGACACAATTAATATGTCAACATCCGTTAAGGGTGAGTACTTTTCATGGATGCTTTTTGGACATATGCAGGCTCCAGGAGAATCATTAGAAATTGATTCTGCAAAGGCTACAATTCGTCCCGCAGGTGGTAGAAGGAGGAAGGGTAGATAATGGCTAAAGTACGTGAAACAATTGTTATTAAACAAGAGGATAAGCAAGTACTGGATAATAGCGCATCGCGTGAAGAGTGGAGAACAAATATTAATTCACTTAACGTCACGACAACAAATAACCCGGTACAAGAATTAAAGAAAAGAGATAATGTAGTCACATTAGGTGAGGGTGAACATGGTGGCATGAAGCTTACTAAACCTACTACTAAAATTACCAGTAATACTGGGGCTACAATTGCAAGACAAGTTGTTATAGAGAAGGATGGTACAGAAACACCCTCAGCAATGTTCAATGGTGTTACCTTTATTTCTAGTAAGTCTAACCCTAGCAGGAACAATTCCTCTATCTTAATTAACATCAAATCAGGCTATGCTGTCTTCAACGGCTGTACCTTTATAAAGGATGCATCAGATCCACTAGATAATGATGGTACTGGTTGTTATATTGCTGTGCAAGAAGGTGCGAAAGCCGCTTTTAGTGGTTGTGTATGGGCTACAGATACTAGTACTAAATTAGTTGATGCTGCTGCAACAGGCGATCTTGTCTTTAATCATGCTGGGAATGATAAGTTTGATACTATAATAATTGGTGGTGTCAACGAAACAGGTTTATCTAATATTGATGGCTTTAATAATGTATTCTTTATGTTTCCATTGGAGATCTTATAATGAGTAATAGAAAAATAACTAAAGAACAGTTTACTGATGGTACTACGATCGATGGTACTCGTATAGAAAAAGCCCTAGACGATGTTGCTACTAGATTTAATAATGTAGAAAAAGGTGATTTAGAAAAGCGTTTTGTGCAAACTCAATATGTTATGGGATGCATGCCTGTCGTAAGAGATGAAGATGGGAAACTTGATCGTAATGCACGTCAGGTTGTTTTACAATGGCTGAACACAACAAATGATCTGAGGAACGGTACTATGGGTATGTTAGTCGACAATGAGGATCGCACATATACTAATAGATATAGAGTCAAGGGGTTTGGTACTGAGGATGGTGTTATGTGGAGTACTCCTTTAATCTTTAAGGAACCAGTAATTGTAAAAGATATACATGTTTTCTTTATAACAGATTTTCATGATTTTGGTACTGATAGTTATGCTATATTTAATGAGGAAGAGGCTTGGAATCAAGATACAAGTACACCCTATAATCCACTTAAACAAACTGATATTCTTCTGCACGTCGACTCTCCTTATCAGTCAGAGCAACGAGCATATAACCTTAAAGAATTATGCCGGCATGATTTTGAAGAACAAGCCTATACTATAAATCGTTATCAACAATATCCTGATTTTGCTGGTAAAGGTAGAGTTGAGTTTAATGATATGTTGCCATTATTCCCTAGAACTACAAATAATAGTAGTGCAAATCAAACTCCCATTAACGGATCGGCATTTAACTTAAGTGATATTAACACACCTATTCCCAGAGATTCTAGAGTTAGATTATCAATTAAACCATCAGGTGCACTTGGTAGTACACCGCCACCATGGTCGACTCAATATTATTCTGTGGTTATAACCATATATGAGGAAATAATAGAATAATGGCTAAAATAGATCGCAGTAAAAAGAAGTTAGTAAGAGGTGTCAAACTTACAGTTGATCACACTTATGATGTATTAAACGAAATTGGCGAAGGCTTAGAGCGCAATATTGTAGCCGATCAAATGAAACATGATAGTGCCTATTTCAGACTTAATTATCAGCTTCCGATTGCAACACCATGGACATCCACTGGGGCTGATGATGATAATAGGGTTGATAACTGGGCATATGAGTTTGGATTTGCACTACCGCCCACACAAGATTATTTCAACGCTGAAGGGAAATTAACCGCTGATACCCCAGTTCCTATTTTAGATGAAATATCTTTTGGTTTTGATCAGAGAGATGAGAACTGTTTATTATCAGGACCGGCAATGCCGAATCCGGCGCTAGCTCAAACGATCGTCAGCAACAACCAAGATGGATTGATGGAATTTGATAATGATAAAGATTCTTCCAGTATTGAGTTTGTAATCTTTTCTAAAGCGCAACAAGTATGGGATAGTAATATAAAAGAATATTCAAATGATGAGGTCTTGCGGGTTGAGTTACCAGCATCAGCCTACATGTCTAGTGTTGCGAAGCTTAATCCATACGCTCTTGGTAATTTAAACAAAGCATTTAATCCCTATAAGACATATATGTTGGCAATTAAATTAAATAACTTCTGGAAGAACTACGGTGGTGCTGATACATATGATCATAGGAGAATGGAGGTTGCATCATTAACCATATCTCTTAAATTTAAGATGCGGCTTTTAGAGCCAGATATCGCTACTGCAGCATTGACATTACAAAACTATCCTAAAGCACACTTGGATGATGATATAGGTGGTTTTAATAACTTTCCAGGGAATAGAGACGACTTTGCATGGGTTACAAAAACTCCGGATGTTGCTGCAGCAGAGAAAGATATTACTGCTCAAGCCACGAATACAGCAGTAGAAGGCGGATCCGCTCCAGGGATAGGTACAACAATAGCTGATATTGATAGAGAATTTACAAATAAGCTTAGTGGTGGTTGGAGTGAGTATGGATTATGCGCCACTGATCAGCAGATAAAAGCAGAAGCTGCATATGAAGTAATATCAGTACCTCTATTTTGTACTGGAATTCCGGCTATGGGTGTTGGAACTCCAGTTCCCGCTGCTGGAGATCAGTGGTTTCCTATTACTCAATTAAGATATGGCGCTGCGGCTAATGGGTATGCCGGTTACGATACTAATGGTAGTAGCAGATACACAGAGTTTGATAGAAGAATTATTCCCATTAAAAATCCATTATTAATCCACGAAGTACTCATGTGGTATGGTGGAACTATCAATTCAGGAGTTGGTATTAATGTAGGTGTTGGTATTGCAACGGGGCTTAAGGGTGATCAACATGATTACCAACAAGTTGCCCTTATGTCTACTAGGGGTACCGTTCCGGGTGGTGGTCCCGGCGGAGGCGATATCGATGATTTTACGATTGATACATGGAGTGTGCAACCTAATGAACCACAGGGTGATAACTCAGGATATCTTACTGTAGGTAGTGGTACCCCGGTCGGTGCCGATACTGGTGCGCACTGGTCGACTGGGAAGTTAGTTAAAATACCTCTAGTATGGGGGAATACTGATGCAACTAGAAATACAACTTACCCTATTTCAAATGACTTTGGTGGTCGACCTTTCTATGTGGGCAAAGGTACTAATATTACTGCCGCTAGAACTAATGTTGGTGTCGATGGAGGTGATGAGACTCCCGGGGCGACTAATACAGATGGTATTGAGCAATGGATTGAAGTAAGAATGACACTAGATCCAACACACAACGGACTTCAAGCTAACGATTGTCTCATCCCACCACAGGGATATTGGGTGTATCTAATCTGTAAAAAGACTTTGTGCTAAATCAGGATATATAAGAGGAGGAGTTATACTATGGCAAGTACAGCAATGAGAAAACTAGCAGCAGAAAAAGAAGCTTCTAGAGAAAGAATGAAAGAGAAGGCTAGAGCGTACGAAGGGATCGCTGCCGGCGGAGAAGACGTAGCAAGGGGCGCCATTCGACAACAGGCAGCCACAGGATTAGCTGCTGCTATTTCTGCTGGGGGTGGTGGAGGTATGGGAGGTGGCATGCTAGCTGGAGCTAGACAGACTGCCCTATCTGCAGGTATGCAAGAGGCAACAGCAGTACAAGCTGCTAGAGAAAAAGCAGGACAAGTTGGTCTTGAAACTGAACAACTAATTGCTGAAATAGGTTCTAAAGAAGCCGATGCTCAACAGAAGCGTGTTGATTATGAGGCTCAAATTCAAGCTATCTTTGCTGCTAATAAAGGATTCTTTTACGATGATAATTCCAGCGCTGCTGCAGCAATTGATAGACTAGCTGCTAACGAAGAGGATCAGGAGATTGCTGCAGAACTTACAAAAAGAGCAGAAAGAGTACGTAGCAACGAAGAGGACTTTTAATTATGGCTAGGATATTACCAACAGGATTAGCCCAACCATGGCAGTACAAAGAAAAGAAGATTGTACAACATACGCCTATGACTCAGGTTGGTCCTACAGAACTTAAAGCAATCTACGATGTAGGTAAATCCTTGTGGGACGAGGTAATATCCCCCAACATGGCAGCACTCATTGGTGCCATTGTAAGAGCCAATCAAGCTGAAGGTCCAGATAAAAAAGTCAAAGAGGCTGAAGTTATTAAAATTGCCGGAGCAATAGGCGCTAGTTCTGAAACAATGAAGAAGGCTAAAAAAGGTGCTGCTGCGGTAGCTAAACAGGGACTAAAAGAAGGAGAACGATTTCCTGGGGAATTTGCTAATCCACAAAGCGTAGCCCATAAAATGGGTAAATGGGATCCTGAAATCACACCAGAAGATCTAACTGCTAGAGAAGAGCGAAGAGTTGCAAGAGAAGAAATAACCTTCGAAGAACAACGTAATCCACAAATAGTTGCAGAAGAAAATCTATTTATTGATAAATTATATGGTAAGTTCGAAGATGGTAGCTACACACAAGAACGAATACTTAATTATTTAACATCACATGCTGAGAATCTAGCTGCTAGAGAATTTGATATAGAAAATATTAGACAAAAGGTTAATTCTTGGTGGGATGCAGAAGCACTTAAAGAACCCTCTAGAAGTTGGAGCGGGGATTTAGAAGCTGCTCGACAACAGTATCCTAATTTAGATTTAGAATTAGATGAGTCTGGTGAGATAAAAGTTATTGGTCAAGATGGAC
>Ga0208011_1000382_pt1 | contig 17596 bp, 13 predicted proteins | sample 7_EtaG_FD_184080 | JGI IMG/M metagenome (GOLD analysis project Ga0208011, IMG submission 184080) | Marine viral communities from the Subarctic Pacific Ocean - 7_ETSP_OMZ_AT15161 metaG (SPAdes) (version 2) | ecosystem: Environmental > Aquatic > Marine > Oceanic | place: Pacific Ocean | collected...
ATATCATCATAAGGTAGTGAATTAAAATAGCCAACCCTAGTGCCAACAGAATGAGTTGGATAAATCCATGTTTCGTAGCAAAAATCTTCAGCTGTATACCACTGAGAATCATCAGAAATATCAACTGATATATAATCATCAGTTCCATCAAACTTTATAGAAGTGGTAGAACCAATTTCTGTTGTTGTGCTAGCCATATCCCAAATGCCTAAAGGAGTGTCAACTGTAGAATCGTCACCATCTGCACCAAGAGCATAAAGAGCAGTTCTTTCATCAGAATCTAGTATAGATGCCCATGCACTTACTTTAATTATTCTTCCATCAAAAACATTACCATCATCAGTTCTGGAACCTATATTGGTTCCTGCTGTTGCATTATTTGAACCTGTAGTTGAACCAGACAATGTAACATTATTTAAATAGGCGGTAGGAGTACCATTAGAATTACTATATATTATATTATATAAAAGCCCATTTGCAATAGAGCCAGATTTTGCAACTAAAGCACCATTATATGATGTGCAACTTACTTCACTACTTATTACACATATTGAACATCTATCATTAGTCCCTTGAGCTGTTGAAAATATATTAGATGTAGTTGTTACATCATCAGGTATAAACCACACAGAGACAGTCCAATCATTGGCAACTGCTAAAGTATCATTTATCTGTGTATCTAATTCAACTTTATCACCACTCCCATCAAAATTTAGACCCTTCAAAGGTGCTGTATCTAATCCCCAATGACCTTCAAGGTCTACTTTCTCAGCATCAGTAAATTCAGAATAAGTCTTTTCCATCACAGAATTGATTTCTGCACCTGTTAATTCCCTTGACCATATACCAAACTGAGCCATTTTCCCATCATGTTCAGGATAGTCTCCAGTAGTATATTCACCAATACGGCCAGTCTGATTTGGAATATCTAAAGCACCAGTTACTTGGGTAGCAGAAAGAACGCCATCATAATAGAAATCAGTATTAGTTCCATCATAAGTACAGGCTAAATGATGCCACTCCTTTATTGGTAAAGTAACACCAGTTTGCAAATCATTAGCATGATGATTTATCCTTATTGGCCCAGCACCACTATTGTATACAAATGCAAATAATTCGTCATTTGCACTAGCTCCTCTAGAGAAAAAACATTTATTGGCAGTATCATCCTGATAGACCCAAAACATTATAGTTGTATTATCATCTCCAGCAGGAAAGTCAGATGAATCTGGTAACCTAATATGGTCATCATTTCCATCAAACTCAAAACTACCTCCACCAATAGCATCTCCAAAAGTTGCTGTAGCTACATCTATTGAACGTGGCAGTTTAGGAGCATTGCCACCATATACTGATGAATTTAATGAAGCTCCTGTAGCTGTTCCATCATTGTTAGTAGTATGTGAATCTGGGACATTAGTATTGGCTCCTCCTGAAACTACAGTATCACCATTATTAGTGATAGCGTGTGTTGAGCCACTTACATCTGCTATTGAATTACCGTGAATTAAAAGCTTTGTATTCGCATCTGAAACAAACGCTGTAGTCGATGGCGTAAATCCAGCTGTATATCTTGCTGTATCAGAAACACGAATTTCATCAAGATAACCATCAATACAATGATGAGCACCAGAACTATTACCATAATCAGCACCTATTGTTAATTGGTCATCTGTGCAATCAGTATCTTCTGAGCCACTAAATTCTTGAGAGCCATCAACAAACATTTTAAGCGTTCCACTGCTTCTTGACCAAGCAAGATGATACCAAGTATCGTTTGCCATTGCTGTTGTCCCTGCACTCACACCAGACCCATCATAAAAAGCAATCTGATGTGAAGTGTTTTTAAAACAATATACTCCTTTATCAGCGGCATTACTTTCTCTGCTATCAAAGAAAACCTGTTGACTGCTATCATTAGTTCTATCTACAAAATTTACCCAACACTCATAAGTAAAATCATCATTTCCAAAAGCAAATTCAGAGTCTGTTATTGTTAGAGTATCAGACTCTCCATCAAATAAAATAGAACTATTATTAACTGCGGCTGTTGTATTATCAAAATTCCACCAACCCCTTAAAGATCCCTTTTCAGTAGCATTTAAATCAGCATACTGTTTATGCATGATAGATTGGACTTCTTCTTGATATAAAGCACGACCCCAAACACCAAAGTTTGCTATATTAAACTCTGATGACAAAGTAGCACTTCCATGACCGCCAAATTCAAAACTCCCTTCTCCTTGCAAATCCCACGCATCTGTTGCTACTATAGTATCAGTATCTGTAAGTATACCATCTGTATAAACTTTTAATTCTGTTGGCCCAGTTCTTGTTATGACATGATGAGTCCATGCTATGCTATGACTAGCACTATTTTCACTATAAGGATTAGAGTTAGTAGAATCATCTAACTCCCAATACCATTTATTTGTATTCATCCATAAACCTAATCCACGAGTAGCACTATCATATCCTATACGGAATATTTCAGAATTATGTTTATAGGGAGCCTTGACCCAAAAAGAGTAAGCCCAGTTCCCTGTGCCAAAATCCCAATCAGTACTATCATCAATAATAACTTTAACATCCGCATCTTCTGCTAAATATGTAGACCCAGCAGATGCAAACTGTACTTCCTTATGACCTGTGTAGGAGGGGTTCTCTCCTAATACATCTTCATCATCCTCACTCTCTTTAGCGAAATTAAAGTATAGTTTAAGCTGATCTGTTACATAGGTAATAGGCGGTACTACTAATGCACCAGCAGCCCTAACGATAGACGTTATTAATGAAAATCCAATACCAAGCTTAGGCATCGAACTATCCTAAATAAGCTATAACTGCGCCAGCTGCAAGAGTAAAACCAGTCCACCTACCCATTATAATAGTACCTGACGGGAAAGCATCAGCTGCAGCGACAGCTTGACCATTACCGCCTGCTGTCCCTATATAACTAGATGATTCTGGTGTGAGAGTAGTAAACTTAACTTCAGCTAGGCATTGTATCGCTACAATATTCTTACCTGTAACTGCACCTGTGGTGTCTTCATATAAACAACCGGCTTGACCTAAGCCTAAATTACCGGATTCTACTACTGAATATTTATTAATTGCCATCTTGTACTCCTTTCAGCCTTACCGAGCGTGACACATCTCATGGGCATTATTGGGTTAGAATTTAACTACCTTAAAGCATATGCACCACTAGGAAATACCATACTAACATGCTTTTTATTGCTTTGATCGTTAGCAAGCCTAGTCCAAAACTCTTTTATATAATATTCTTTTAATTCTATATCACCTGCCATGTCTGCTTTCATAGCTTTTAAATAATCAATAATTGCAAGTGATTTCATTCTATTTAAATTAACATGAGAAGTTTCATCTGGCGTAGCATCCTCTGTTAAGCTTGTTGTGGTAACTGGATCGACTGTGACAAATGGCTCATGTAATCTCCTATATTCAATTCTTAATCCATTAGTAATAGTTTCATCTGGGTATATTAGAGTATCATCCCTAGATGCTGTTACCCTGCCTTGGTTATCAACAGCACCGCTATTATTCTGAAGAAGTTTATAAAGTCGAAGTTTTCGACCTTTAATTTGGTAAAACCAATATCTATTAGTATCGAAACTCATTATGGGCTATTATCAATTTGAACAACAGGATTAAATGCAAGTCGTCTTATACTCTTATACTGATCTGCATTTGTATCTAATAAAGAGATATTTTCTACCGCAACAAGGTCAGAAGGAAGATCATACTCAAGAGTATCCTCAGTAACATTCTGAGTATCAACAGATAATTGATGCCCTTCAGAAGATTGAATTTCAACAATAGCATCTTTAATCCATGCAATAGCAAGAGGGGTTTCCTCCATGCCAGCTCTTTCCATTATTTCTTGTACTGTCATTAGTCTACAATAGCTATTATTTCACAAAAAACATTCGCAGAAGACGATTTTACAACAAAGTCGTCAAGGTTGTCTATGCCACTTCCAAATGGAGCAGTCAATAAAATTGATTGATCAGGGCTTAGTGATGTAAACGCCTCAGCTGCAGTTGTCCCTGCTTGCAAAGCAACCATTACAGTTGAAGATGTTGCAGTAGTTTTAGCCCCCTCTACATAACCAGAGTTTTTAATCCAAATTAACTTGGGGCTACCCAATGTAGGACATGGTGTATCTGAAGTGGTAGCTATGACATTTTGCTCACTAATAGAGACACTGTCATCAGCTAATAACTGGAAATCTCCAGTACTGCCAATTTTGTCATGTAACCCAGCAGAGTCGGCAGTGCCTACATCGGTTTGTGGAGCATCGCCAGATGAAGATGCTGCAAACCTATGGTAAACAACAGCTTTGTTACTTGACTTAACTCTAGTAGTTGCCATTAATCAACTGCTAAAAACTCTACTGCGATATGATCATCAACACCAGCAGCTGTACCATCTCCTTCATAAGACTGAACCTTGATTTTTGAACAATCTAAAACATGAGTAGTCATACCAGTTCCACCTATGCTCATCATAAACGCTTCACCGGGGGCTAAAAATGCTAAATTATTAGTTGTGGTATTAACCAATGTAACTAAAACATGATCACCAGTAGTAGCAGCAGTTGCTCCTAATGCAGTAGCACTACTAAATACCTTTCCAGTATTCTTTATTATGATAAAAGATGCTGTCGCTTCAGATGTTACTTGCGTTGCAGAGTTATCTTGTGCGTTGATATAAGTATGTGTACCTGATGTTCCAGTATCTCCTCCAATGCCTTGGGTAGTATTTGTATTCTGATAATTTGTTACTACAGCAGAGCCAGAGCCTCCAAGAGACTTGCCTATTTCACCAGCTATTATATCACTAGTAGCCGCTCCATCTCCAGATGTTAAAGTCTCTACTGGGGTGGCACTAATTGAGAATTCTATTCTGCTTGCCATTTTTCTCTCCTTTTATTGTTGTTGAGCTGCCACTTGAGCAGCCATTGTTCTATCTATCATTTTAGAATTATTTGCAATGTAAGAACTTACTTCATTTACAGACCATTTGTAGTATTTATCAGCTTCAGCCTGATAGTGTTGAGCTTGCTGAGCAGTCATAGTGGTCTTTTGAGCTTGGTTTCCTATACTTGCTTGAAATTTTTGAACGTCTGCTGTATATAGTGCTATTTTATTTTGGTACTCTTGTACGTTCTTACTAAGAGTATTTGTATAATCTTGTAATTCCTTATTGATAGCTTGCTGATAGCCATTTAATTCAGCACTATACCTTTGAATATCGGCACTGTATTCCTGCACATCTTGCTGAAAATCTTGAATAGCGTTTTGTAAGGCAACTTGAACGTCCTTTGTTAAATTTGCATTATTTATAGCTATATCGTTTTGAGCATTTTGTACTGCTTCTTGTATATCCTTTTGAAGATTCTGAGCTTTACGTTGGATATCCTCTTGATACACAACATTATCTTTATTGAATTCATTAAGCTCATTCTGGATATCTGTAGAAAACTTTTGAAGATCAGTAGTCCTTTCAGCTTGCCATACTTCAAGATCGCCTCTCAAGTTTGCATCATATTCTTGAATTTGTGTAGTGACTTGGAATTGATAATTTTGGAGATTGGTTTGGTACACTTGAAACTTACTGTTATTATCTGCAATCAATGCCTGCATTTGATTTTGTGCGTTTTGTAATACATTTGCTTGATCTTTTTGAAGATTAGTCTTCTTTACATCTATCTCAACTTGAAGATTTTGAGAGGCTGTCTCCATATCGTGGTTAGCTTTTGTTACAGCCTCTTGAAACTCAATCTGGTACCGTGCATTCCCTTTATTAAATTCGTTTAACTCGTTTTGAATATTAGACTGATACTCTTGTAAAAGGCTTGCATAGTCGTTTCTGTATTTTTCAAAATTCTGCGTCCACTCCTCTTGAGTCCATTTCTGAATAATAGCACCTACTTCTGCTTGATAAGCTGACAATTCATTTTGATATTTATTGATATTCTTACTATCTGCTGCATCTGATAAATCTGCATTTTTAATACTTATCTGTAATTGTGCCTGATATACCGCATGTTCTTTATTAAACTCGTTAAGTTCATTTTGGATATCAGAGGCATACTTCTGGAGTTCACTATCGATATTTTTATTCCAAATAACCAACTCTTTTTGAAGTTCATTAATTGTGTATTCTTGAACTTCCTTATTAATATCTGCTTGGTAGGTTTGAATCTCACTAGCATACTTCTGAAGTTTTAAAGAATACTCTTGAGAATCTTTATTTTGAAGATTTGTTGCCTCTTGGATTCTCTCTTGTAAATCATTCTGGAAAATTGATTGACCTTTATTAAAATCATTTAACTCATTCTGAAGGTCGGCTTGGTAAGTTTGTAATAAACTAGCATAGTCTGTTTGATACTTTTGAAAACTTTGAGTCCACTCTTCGTTTACCCATTTTTGTACAATAGCACCAACTTCTGTTTGGTATGCTGTTAACTCAGCTTGGTATAATTGGATTTTCTTTGATTCATTACCATCACTTAAATCTGCATCTTTTAAATCTTTTTGCAACTTAGAAGTATATTCTATGCTTTCTTTATTAAAAACATTAAGAGCGTTTTGTATATCTACTCCGTATTTTTGGATTGCTGTCGCATTTTCTTTTTGCCACGCTTCACATTCTGCTTGGTTTCCCTGCACCACTCTAGATACGTTTGCCGAATAAGAGCTAATTTCTTGTTGATAATTTTGGATTTTTCTTGCTTCGTTTGAGTCACTTAACTGTGCTTCTTGAATATTCTTCTGTATAGTGGCTTGGTAAATCTGTACTTCTTTATTGAAATCATTAACAGAATTTTGCATATCAGATGTATAAGTTTTTATTAAATTATCATAATCTGTTCTATATTTCTCAAAATTCTGAGTCCATTCTTCATTAACCCACTTTTGAATTATCGAATTAGTCTCTGCTTGATAGGAAGATACTTCAGCTTGATACTTAGAAAGCTCAGACTGGTATAACTGCGCACCTTCTTGGAAATTCTGTAAAGCATTATCTGCAGCAATCTTTTGATTTTTATCTAAATTAGCTTTCTTAGTAGTATATGCATTTTGTGCATTCTGGACTGCTTGCTGTATTTCTTTTTGAAGATTAGCATTTTTTCTTTGTATGTCTTCTTGATAAATGACGTTAGTTCTATTGAACTCATTTAATTCATTTTGTATATCACTGCCATATTTTTGTAAATCTGTTTGCCTACCTGCTTGCCAAGCTCTAGTATCACCTTCTAGGTTTTGCTGATACTCTTGGACTTCTTTACTCACTTCAGCTTGATACTTCTGAAGATCATTTGAATACTTTTGCAACAACATAGATTCATCAGATTGATCTAACTGTGCATTTTGAATAGCAACCTGTAGTTCTGCTTGATAAGCTGCGTTTTCTTTGTTAAATGTGTTTAATTCATTTTGAATCTTACCTTGAAATTCATTTAAACGAGTGTCTATTTCTCTTATTTTAGCACTTGCAAGCTCTACATCTTCTTCAGTATCAATGTATGTCACTACTTGTGCAAAATCTGGAGATACTACTGGGCCTGTATAAGTAGGAGCAGGCTGACTAAAAGACACAGAATTGTCAGTTAGTCTAGGAGCAACAGGAGGACTAGCCGTTATTGTCAAATTAGATATTGTAGGAATATCTTGTAATGATACAACTGGCTTTGTGTAAGTTGGTGCAGATGCACTAAGTGCAGACATATCACTTATACTTATGAGAGGCTCAACAATATCAGATATACCAGTTACGTCATCATAAGTAAAACTAGGAGAACTTGGAGGAACTGGCATAGATGGCAATGTCAAAGAACCAACAGCCCCTAAAGTTGGTGATGAAAAAACTGGCCTAGTGTATGTAGGGGCTTCAGATGAAAAATCTGCTACGACTTGGGCGGAGACTTGAGGTCTTACGGGGGGACTTGGGAAAACCCAAGAAGTAGCAGGGAAACTTGTCAATGATACAACGGGCTTAACATAAGTCGGTGCTGTTCCCGTGATTGTAACAGATTGAGCTGATACATCAGGCTTAACAGGTATGCTAGGTAATGTAAGGCTTCCAACTGAATCTAGTGTTGGTGCTGATAAAGATGGTTTTATATAAGTAGGCGTTGCAACACCAACAGCAATAGCACCACTATCAATAGATGGAGTTTCTGGAGAAACTGGTGCAACTGAATTAATGTCTAAATCTGTTATACTAGGGTTACCCGTTAAACTCAAAACTGGTTTAGTATAAGTTGGCACAGGCTCAGAAAAACTAACAGTAGTTGTACTCAAAGAAGGTGAAACAGGAACACTAGGTAATGTGATACTTCCAACTGAGCTAAGAGTAGGAACTGAAAAAACAGGCTTAATATAAGTAGGGGCATTTCCACTAACATCTATCAAACTAGGAGCTGTCATAGTTCCCGTAAGTATATCCGAAATAAAAGCATCATTATAGACAATCATTTTAACCGGAGGTGAAACTGGTGCTACAACATTAACACTTAAATCTGTAATCGTAGGAGCTGCTTCTAAAGAAACAACCGGCTTAGTATAGCCTGGGGCAGATGCAGATAAAGCAGCCATATCAGATATTGCAATTAAAGGCTTAACTATATCAGATACACTAGCATCTGTGTAAGTAAAACTTGGAGAAGAAGGGGCTACTGGGGTAGAAACTGAAATTGTTAAGTCACTGCCAAAACTAGGACTGCCAGGAGCTACAGGAACATCAACATCTACCCAATCTGTAATCTTCCCACTAGCTAACTTTGTAAATTCAAGAGAACACACTCTATAAATAACTGCATTCCTTAAATCACAATCATCATCTAGTTTAGAATAGTCTAGATAAAATATATACCCAGCATTAGAACCATCAGTTACAGGAGCAAAATGTACTGCCCCTTGTTTATGATAAAATTTAGGATATTTAGCTGTTGCATATCTTAAACTTGTTGAGTCCAATGCCCATATTGCTTCTGACATTGGTATCTCTCGACAACTATATCCATTTCTTTGGACATCTACTATAGAATCATTGATTGAAAAAGAAATTGCACTTCCATCCGTAGACGGAGATGAAGCAGTTTGTGCAAATAGTAATAAATCTTTGGGGATACTAGAAACGACAAATCGCTGACCATCTTCTATACTATAAGTGCTTAAAGAAGATATGCCAGTGATGTCTTTAACGCTTTGAGTTATATTTGTAGTAGCCATAGTCCGCTACATAATTTAAGTAACTTAGGGGTAAGTATGAAAACCTACCCCCAAGAACTTTGTAGCCTACTTGTAGCTTACGCTACTTTCCAGACTGCGTGAGATTCGGGCATTTGCCATTCCATACCGGCTTCGGTAAGGATCATGTCAACCCGTTTATCTGTACCAGTGTTCTCTAAGGATTGAACACCAACATAGATAGATGTATCACGAGAAACACCATTACCAGCCAGTGGCCGGTATTTACAATGTTTCATATTGATACCAAGCATCGCAACATTAGTCTGATCGAGGGCAATGTGACGAGCTACATTCATGTCGCCATAAATTGTAGATATCCTCGTCATGTCTACTCCAAACTGCTTGCCTTTACCAGTTGTGGCAAAGTTCGCAAGTCCGTTTCCTGCATCCGTACCAACAGCTGGTGACGGTGAGGAGTTCCCTGACCCGGGAATTACTGCGCCAACATTGTTAGCAAAGTAACCGGATAGTTTGTGCAACCAGTTATATACTGCTGTAGAGCAGAAGAACACAGTTGCTTTGGAGTCGTTGTACCTAGGATCAACATAATTACTTAAATCATCAAGAAATCCATCTTGAGTTTTAGAAGTTACGTCTAGCGTGAATATGTTGCCGTTGTTTAAAATATAATCAACAGCACCTTGAGTCTGGTTAATAGAACTAGCAGTATACTGCGCACCGAACAATAAGGACTGTTCAATGTCCCATTTATGTTCGATAAGTTTTTCACGCCAAATCCTGGCCCATTCATTTGGTTCATATTTAAGAACCGTTGCACGGGCAGTATTTGTCATGCCAAACTCAGTACGCCATATCTGTGTTTGTCCATAACCAGTTGCAAAAGGTTGATCATTCCATGTCTCACCAAGCAGTGCAGAACCTTCTTCGTATGTAGTGCCAACAACATATGAGCGTTGTGCCTCTAAAGAGCCAGCAATACTCAAGCTATAAACATCTACAATAGGCTTATCTGAAGCATATGATGTGTATGCACCACCGCCTGAGGCAGGGGCACGGATAACAACACCAGTAACAAGCACAACAGTCTTAGAAGTTGAGCCACCAGTTTGACCAGTATAGGTCTTAGCACCAGCTGCAGCAACAGCAGTAACACGGATTAAAATATAATCCGCTACTGTAGTTGAGCCAGAACCAGCTGCAGCACAAGGAATCTTTACGATTTGTTTAGTCATAAAGAACTCAGGTGCTGTACCAGTTGAACCTACCGCAATAGCATCAGTCGATTGACCGAATTTATTTTGAAGATTACCACCGCTCTTGTAATCGCAAGCAAAGTAAATCTTCATAGTGTCGTCTAGTGCAATAACTTCGTTAGCACCACTGTCTGCGTCATTATAGTTCTGGATTGAAGCATCATTAAATGAGTCGCTATCACCAGTAACCACATGACCAACTGCGTAAGCATATCGTCTGTGGAAGGAGGGTCTTCGTTCAGTAAATTTGAAAGAAGGATCGTCAGTAGGATTCTTAGAAACTTTTGATACAAATCTAAAAAAAGGTGATTGTGCAATCGCCAATTCTGATACCCTATCGCCAAAGTTATACTTTCTGCGAAGAACACCAGTGTTTAGATCAGTACCTAGTCGAGTACCGGAAGCACCTAAAGCGGTGTCGCCAGTATCCCAATTACTAAGATATCGGGGAGTTGTAGCCATTTATCTATTCTCCATTTATTGTGTGAAAATATCGTCCATCCCTACTTTGAGAATTGAATCAAACACGGCATCGTCCATATTTCCTTCTTCAGCTACTCGTTCTCCACTAGCTGCTAATGATTGAGGTTTTTGTCTAACATTTTTCATCTGATCTGCGACTTGTTTCCGAGTCTCATTCGCTACTTGTTGATCACGGTTCTCCCTGTTCTTCAAGTATAAAATGTCATCAAATGAGAGTTTACGGCTAGATGCAAATTCGGTGAATTCTTCCCATTCCTGCTCAGTCATTTCATGTCTTTGCCGAAATTCGTTTACTTCACTAGAGCGTTGATTCTTAGAATTCTGCTCCTTAGCATACTTGCCAACAATATTATTAACTCTTTCATTAACAACAGTATTGAAGACCTTTGCTGAGTCCGAACTTGGATTGCTGAAAGCTTCATCTGAATCGAAGACAAAATCTTCAGATAATCCCAATCGTTCCTTCATGCCTTTTGGTTGATTCTCGCCATTGATATGATCTCTAACGGTGCTAATCAAATTAGGGTCTTCTCTCATACGATCAAGTAAAGGTGCATAAGGTTCGAGTTCTTGAAGACGAGTATTAAGTCGCTTTGCTTCACGGCTCGAATCTGAGTACCGTTTTTCTAATCGTTCGAGTTCTGATGCCGGTTTGGCATCGGGTGTCTTCTCGGCAACAGGGCCCGTCTCCGGGGTTTTCTGTTCTTGAGGAGGTGCATCTTCCGTAAACGCTCCATTAACTTGGTTGTCCAAAGCTGCGAAAAAATCGCCTGGATCATTTACGTTATCTGCTGTGCCTGTTACGGCATCTTCAACAGAAACAGGACTGTCTTGCAGGTTAGCTGCTTCTTGTTCTGGCATTATATTACTCCTTTATGGTTATTAATGTCAAATTATTTTTTTTCTTTAGATTGATCTTGCATTCTTTGTCTTAAAAGCTTTTGTTGAGCTTTAGTTTCTAGAGTTTGAGACTCTACTTCTTTACTCTCGCTCCGTGTCTGATCTTTAATGCCAGCTTGGACAAGTTGTCTAGATAATGTTTCTATTGTACCATCTCTATCTTTTAATGCACCTTCTAGACTATCAACCTGAGATTTTAATTGCGAGTATATTGATTTTCTCTTAAGAATATTCTCTTTACCCCTAACATCAGTTTCTGCCAGCATAGCTATATCATCTATAAGGCCAGACTGATACCATCTAAAGTATTCTTCTAATAATGCCCATCTATTAACTGGTAAAGTCGAACCAGCTACAACTCTTACATCAAAGCGGGCAGATGAATAATCATTCCAAAGATTCACTGCATTACCTAAATCATTATACACAGGTACGTTAATTTCAATTTTTCTATCTTCTTGTATAGCCGATGCTTGGACAATCCTAAAGACTTTGTGTGCTTTATAAGTATTTTGAGCCATCATTTGAAAGCATTTCCCAACTTGCTCAAGGGCTGGCTCAACTATATCATTCATCCAAGCTTTAATTCTTCTTGTCCCATGCTCATCTTGAGCAAGCAAACCTCTATATGTATCATGTTGTTGCCCAAGATCACCTTGCATAGAGCTATATATACCAGATATATATTCCATATCCTGCTTACCCTCTTGGACAGTCGAGAAGAAAGCTTGGTTTATATTCTGGGGTTGAACAGCGGTAGGCGGTGCAAATCCTTGCCTATATTTAAGCAAAGCACCGGGCGCAGATGAATATTGTTCCCACTCTTCTTCAGGAACAGAACCTTCTTCGTATAGCCACCTTAGATTAGATGCCAAATTTGCATTGTGAATCATCAGTTGGTGAGCTTTATTTATTTCTTGTTGCTTACCTATAAGCGGTAAAACTGCAGACATTGGGTATGGAGTACCTGTCCACATATAGGGAATAGGAACAATAGGATAATCAGCCATAGGTATATATGTTTCATACAATATAGTATCTGAGCCTAAACTCATACTAACTCTTATCCTAGTATCATAAAAAGCTACAGCCTCTACAATAGATTGCCTAAATAAATCATTTTTGATAAGAACTTTATACTCGTCTTCAGTTACTATCTGATTCTCTATCTTAGTAGCCTCTTCTTTTAGCTTTGCAGTTAAAGACATTCTGTGCTGAGATAATTGCTCTTTCATCTCCTCTTCTGCTTTTTCTTTCTCTAACTGGCCTCTTTCTGGGATCATTTCCCCCTGAGATACCAGCATATCTATTTCAATAATTTTCTCTTTCAACTGCACTTGAAGTTCTTTTCTCAAATCATCTATGTTTTCTTCAACATTTCTCTGAAGTTCTTGAAGATTGTCAGTATCAGGAGGCAACTGTATAAAAAGATTGTATAGCTTATATTTCTCTTTACAGTAGAACTCATAGCAATCAACAACTTGGTCTTCCTCAGATGTATTAGGATCATAAGCTTCATTTCCTATATCATCGGGTTGTATGCTATCAGAGTTAAAAGTCTCTCTTTGAGAAAAGAACTGATTACCAGTATTAGCAGAACCATCAGCAGCATTAATTTTTCTTTTAAATTGAGGGAACATAGATATAAGATGATTCTTTGGAAGGTCTTTCTTTATAATTATATAACCTGCATCCCTAAAAAGGAAGTCTCTGCTCATAGGGTCTACCCAAACATCATGAGGGTCAATCCTTTTAAATACAACTTCACCCATACCTCTATCCATATCAGGGTCTACATCAATTTGAAAAAATCCTATTCCTTTAACAAGAGCATCTTGAATAACATGAGAATAAAGTGAATTACCATTAGATATGTACCAACAATAATCAGCAATATCAGCATGTACAGCAGCTACATCCGTATCGCTTCCCTCTGCTCCCACAGCTTGCCACCTAGGATTCTGTGAAGTGGCAAAGTACTTCATCATTTCTATAACAGGAGTAATTCTATTAATTGTAAAACTAGGCATACCAGAATTTTCAAGAGACTGCATTTCATCTCTCGTAAGCTGGTCATTATGATAAAAATCACTGCATTTTTGTGAAGAAGACTGCCACTTTCTCCTATAGGCATTATCTGCCCTTTGAAAAAGTTGATAGATTACTTCTGCTTTTTTCTTTTTAGTACTTCTTGCCATATTTCCTCTTAGCTGCTTTATTAGCTTTCTTTCTAGACTTACCTTTCTTCTTCACTCTTTTAGCGAATGAAGTGCTACTTTCGTTTTTGTACCTGTGTTTTCCCGGCATTTTTCTTTTTTCCTAACAAATCTGGATGTCTCTGTCTAAAGCCATTCATATCAACATATGATTGCCACGCAGATTTATTTTTACTATCTGAACTAATGTTCATTACTGATTTACTATCTAGAGACAAGTCGCCTGGTCTTACAGGTTCTATTCCATAATTATCATCTTTAGCCATTACATCATCCACTTCTTAACTGATTCTATAAAATGCTCTGGGTCACCCTTGCCCCCTTCACTATTATAATACTTTTTCCAGTATTCTGCCTGCCCAGCTATCGTGCTTGGTACTTTTTTAGGGACTCTTCGATATTTAAGCCTGCAATGAACGATACCTGCAGCTATGTTCTTTTCTAAGATATCTGCCCATATATGCTCTTCATAATTTTGCCAATATTTAATATCTATAAGACTGGCCTCAGCACAATTCTTCATCAAATCAGCCCTGTACTTCAAATAATGTTGGCAATTATCTACTGCAGTTGCAGGTTCTACTTGCCAAAACGACCTAGCAGGCCCATCTCCCATTTGACGGATATATTCATACCTAGATTCAACAATTCCTGTTGCAACTACTAATTTGACAGCTTCATTCGATGCATATTTAGAACCCATCCTATGACAGGTTTTTTCAACTAAATTCCTAATTTGACCTATACTAACCATTTTTTATGCAATAATCCAACTTTTAACCTGCTTTTTGGGCTTAAACCACGCTTTTTTGTCCTTTTCCTGCTTAAAACTAGGAGGAAAGGTATGCAAACAGGCGTAATACAAGGCTTCAATGGTGTCATCGTGTGCCATTCTGGGGCCAAATGTAAGGATTTCGTTAATCAAATCAAACATAGAATCCCTTACGAATATAGTACCCATACTAAATCTTCCATTTAAACCGCTGTATATTCTATTTCTTTTCTGCGCACCTCCTGGTTTTTCAGGTATTACAGCAATATCATAACGATTTAACCGCTTTCTCTCTTCATTAAGTGCCTGAAAAATAGATCTATTCATGGCAACGTCTTCTACAGTAGCTGAAACGCAATGATATTTATTGTATAACGATATTATGTAGTCAACAACACCCGGTTTTGAGCCACTATCATACTTCGACCCTAGTGTTGGGATTGACCTATGGCGTTCATACTCTAAAACATATGTATTATTATTAACATCAACAGCGACAACAAGCATAACAGAGTAATCAGCACCTTTCGTATCAATATCCGTAGCAGGGTCACAGCCTATAAAAACATTTACTGGTGTCTTATTGCCGTCAATAGATATATAATTTACCCCATCTTCATGCTCAACATACCCATCATAGTACTTTACGTCGCTTGTTTTCCAAAGAGAGTCCTCTTCACTCTGGACTTGCATGAAATATTCTTGATAATACTTGGATGGCTGACCTGAATCATAATAAAACTTCTTCTTTTTCTCCATGATCTCTCTAGTGAAGAAACTCTCCCAAAGAAGATTATTATCATCGTCTACTGCTTTATAAGTAATTACCCTCCAAGCAAACTTCTTGCCATCTTTTAATGCCCGTTCATTGTTGATAAGTAAATTATTAATGAAGCTATCATAATGTACAGGAGTACCGTTAACCCGTAAGCGACCGGTTTCAGGTTCCAACGCTGGATATACAACAGCAGTAACAAGATTCGCATTTTTATTTCTAGCTTCAGGAGTAATAGTGTTTTCTTCATGCTCAAAATCGTCTAATATAATTAAGTCATACCGTTTATGCAGTTTTGCCCCTCCACGAATACCAGTTACGTTACTCTTTGAAATCAGTTTGCAGCCATTACGCAGCTCAATATCTTCCTCTGTCCATTTATTCCCTTTTAAATTACCAAAAAAATATCTTAGCTGCTCATTATACTCTAAATGATACTTGATATAATCCATATTCCCTGTAGCCAGTTTCTGCGTAGCGGACACCCACCCGTAAAAGAACATATCGTCTGGTGGGCAAAATACAAAGTCCTTTAAAATTGATGCTTTAGTGAGAATAGTCTTACCATGTCCCCTAGGTAAAATAAAAGCAGCTTGCTTAACTGAAAGATCGTCAATTACATCAGCTACTTCATAATGGAACGCAGGGGTCTCACTTCTTAAAAAGTCATCTGGTAGAAAAAGCTTACCAAATGCTATAAGATCATTATGGGCTAATGCTAGGGCTTCTTCCGCTTTTGGTATGCTCTTCTTGTTTATGTTCATTTTTAGTGTCTTTGTGAGCAAACCCTGCTCCTAATGGACTATCTTCAATGGGTTTATCAACTAAAAATTTCTTTAGTTCTTCATTATCACCCTTCATCTCAAGATACTTTTCAAAAGCCATCTCTATAGCAGAGATTCTTTCAAACATAACACCAATAAGACTATTGATATTTTTTATTTCTCTGATGATGTCATGCTTGGATATGGTGTTATGCTGCTTACCCATAGAAATACAAAGTCCGTAGTTGTTACATTAGGTTTTGGTTTTATTTTGACGTAAGAGAGCTTCTTTTTTACGCTCCTCATTCTCTTGCCTCCATTCTTGTCTTATGTAATTTAAGTAACCTGCTGCTTTTTCGGGGGAAAAAATTGTTGTTATCAATCTTGTGTCATCATCATCGTATCTAGGGTCTATTATAGTGACTGGAGCATTGAATATATTCTTATCATCAAGCCCCATTTTCTCTGCAAACTTGTCCATATTCTTAAAAGATGCAACTTGGATAGCATGAGATATCAAACCGCTAGAGGGGTCTTTAAGTACTTGATACCCTGATGTATGGATATGCCCACAAGTTAACACATGATCACGCCACCCAGTCTGAGCAGCTCTCGCTACACCGTGAGCAGTGTTCCATATTGAGTTACCTTTAAATGTATGCCTAGCATTAATCCTCACTTCCTTGCCATTAGGAAATACAAGATTCATTCTGGCCCCATGTGCCTGATACATTCCTGGATGCTCACGCATAATAAACTCTATTGGATCACCATCCCCTGTCCACAGGTCATGATTTCCTGCGATCAAATATATCCAAGGTAATTTATTAATGAAATGTTCAGTAAGCATCCAGGATTCTTTTGCTGTAGTTGACTGCTGCCCGTATAAAGCTTGCAGCCTGCCTATCCAATTGTTCTGTATATCGCCTAGATTACCACCAAATAAACCTTCTGTTTTATTTACTAAATTACATAAGGTATATATCTGAGCTAGATCAGTACCATCATCGTCAACGTGAGGGTCACCAAAGTGAAGTATTCCTATGGGACCTTTAATATTGATATGAAGATCAATAAGTGTTTTAGACTTCTTAGCCTTTAGTTTCTGATTATATTGTTTATTCCTGTGCTCAATGATTTCATCAATGGGAATAAACTCCACCTCCTGCAGCTCTTTTGTAAAGGGAG
>Ga0208011_1000383_pt1 | contig 17557 bp, 13 predicted proteins | sample 7_EtaG_FD_184080 | JGI IMG/M metagenome (GOLD analysis project Ga0208011, IMG submission 184080) | Marine viral communities from the Subarctic Pacific Ocean - 7_ETSP_OMZ_AT15161 metaG (SPAdes) (version 2) | ecosystem: Environmental > Aquatic > Marine > Oceanic | place: Pacific Ocean | collected...
AGTATGTTCACCATTTGTATTACCACCACCTTTAAATTGCCATTTGTGAGTATACCTACCTATATTAAATTCCATTTGGTCAGTAGATGCATCTTCAGCTGAGATATAGAATAATTTACCACCATTATTTACATTTGATGATAAATATAATTTAGTTTCTCCTCCAGCATCGTCAGATTTAATCCAAGCATCACCACCACTTACTATTAAACTACCATCATCCATAGATACATGATTTCCTGATTTATCCCCGATAACTAATCCACTACCAGTTATATTTCCATCAATATCTAAATCACCACTTGAACTTATGTTACCTGCTACTTGTAATTTAGTTACAGGACTATTTGTTCCGATACCGACATTTCCATCTTCTTGAACTCTAAATAATTCATTGGTTGTTTGTCCTACAAGTTTTTGGTCTTTAACAACATTGAAATACTCTGCAGTTCCATTATTGTTTGAATCAATATGAATCGTAACACTTTCAGCAGCCATCAAACTAGCGAAGTTACCATGTCCAAATAAACCAGTGTGAGTAGTGTTATCAAATCTTAAACCTTGAGCAGATGAGTTACCACCTTGTATAGCATTAAATACCTTTGATGTAATTGTTCCACTTGAACTTATGTTTCCACTTGCGGTTATATTTGTTACACTTGGTGATGCATCAAGATTAATAGTTACAGTATCGGTAGCTCCAACTGCAGTTGTAATATTTGTTCCGCCGGCGATATCCAATGTATTACCATCGGCTATGGATTGATTTGAACCACCATCAGCAGTTAAAGTGAAGTTGTCCATAGAACCACCACCACCAGCTGCTAATGAAGCAGAAGTGAATATTCCACCACCTATGGAAGCAGTTAACATTGTGATTGTTCCGCTTGAACTTATGTTTCCACTTGCAGTTATGTTGGTTGTAACCTCTAAACCATTTTTTACTTTAAAATTTTTTGACATAGCTTCACTCTCCACTATTGTTTATATATTATAAATATTGTTTTTTTAAATTAATACTCTATTGAATTTTACACTACAACTAATAAATGAACTTGAACCAATTAATTCTATATTAGCTCCATTTACTTTTGATGAAAAATCAACTAAGTTCAAACCTGAATTTATTTGTGCATATTCTGTATTAAAAGCATTTGAACTATTTTGCATAACCAACATTTCACTTGATTGAATAAATGAACCACTTGTTACTTGTAATAAATATTTACAAGTTTGATGACTTCCAGTATTAAATGTATTTATAACATCAGATGTTTCTGTCATTTGAAAAGTTTCTGTATTTAAAACATCACCATTTATTTTTATATCACCACTTGCAGTTATATCACCACCAAGTATATCTGGATTAACTTGTCCAGGTCCTAATGCTTTTAAACTTTTACCTTGTTTTAAAGCTTGAATGTTTGCTTTTGTAAATGGTTCACCACCCATACGAATTGTAGAACCATCAACATCAATAACTGAAGCAGTAATGTAGTTAAATGAAGCTGAATTAAACCCTAATATATTCCCTCCACTTCCACTTATGTTTCCACTTGCAGTTATGTTTCCTGTAAATAAATGTGTATCATCTAATGAATCACCAAATTCAGTTGAACCTGATAATTGTTGTGTTGTGATATTTGTTACAGATGAGGATACAATGTATTGTTGAGCAATAAGACTACCAGAGATTCTTAAATCACCTATCTTATTACCTTCTAAATCATATAAATGATTATCAGAACCTGTTCTTTGCAACACATTCTGAAAAGTATCTTGTATGTTTTTATTTGTTAAGTCAAATGACACGACTTATAACCTTTATACTTTCGGTAGTTTTTGAATAACTTCTCTTATGAATTTTTTTGTTCCACCTTTATATCCAATTTTCTTTGAATAATTTTCAAGTATTGAAACAATTCTTTTTTTACCCTTTAAAACCTTTTGTATTGTTATGTTATTTTCTTTAAAAAATTCTACAATTTCATTGATTGGATTAGAATCATTTTTTATGTTTTTAATTTTAACTTGTGGTTTTGTAGATTCTTTGATTTGTGGTTTTTGTTTTTGTGATTTAACCTCAACCGTTACTTTTTTAGCAGTTTCAACTACAAAATCAGATTGCCAAGGTTCAATCAAAGTATCTTCTGCAATCACTTCAAGTTTAATATCACCTGTAGTGTTTTCACCCATTAATCCTTTTAATTTTTTGATAGGAACTTTACAATTTCCTTTATCATCAATTGTACCCTTGAACATTAATGTCAAGTCTTTTGATTCAACAATAAGTCTAGCACTTGATTGTTTTAAATCTGCACCTTCTAAAAATAAATCACATTCAAATGTTTCTTGTTTATCGGTATATAATTTATACATTTTATTTTATCTCCAACTTGACTTTTTTTACAATAGTTTCTATAACTAATTCAGCATCTTCCACTTTAACTTCAACATCATTAACTTCCGTATAATCATCATAAACTTTCTCACCTTTAATACGACAAATTAAATGAATAAGTTTTTTCTTCTTGACTTCATCATCAAGTATTTTATTAAGTCTATCTTGTCTAGCTCTTCTTGAACCACTCCCAATACCATCCATAATTTCTTGAATGAATTGAGCCTCACCCCAAGTTACATCTGTTGTTCCCCAAACTAATGATACATTAGATGGAATGTTATCATTTTGTTGGTCTTTACCAACTTGTGTAACATCACCATCCCATTGAATTGGGAATTTTTCAGCATTTTGATGTGTTTTTGCCATTATATAGTCCTATTCATATATAAATATAATAAAGTCATAAATTATGTTGGAATTATTATTCTATCTAAACGAACACTACAAGATATAAAACTTCCAGCTGCATTTAATCTAACATCAGAATTACTTATATCAGTCGTAAAATCAATTAAATTCAAACCTGAATTTATTTGAGCATATTCTGTATTTGATGCTGTTGAATTATGATGTAAAACCAATAATTCACTCACTTGATAATTTGAAGCACTTGTTACTTGTAAAGTGTATTTCGCTGAACGAAAGCTTCCAGTATTAAAAGTATCAATTACTGATGATGAATTAGTCATTTGAACAAATTTAGTTTTAAATAAATCACCACTCGCACTTATATTCCCATCTACAATTAAACTTGAACCAGTTATAAAAACAGAACCTGTGAATTGATGTGTATCATCTGCTGGAGTATCACCAAATATGTTTGAACCACTTGAAAATGAAGTTGTGATTTGTGTAACGGTTGATTGAACGATATAATTTTGTGCAATAATATCACCTTCAGCAATAATATCTCCACTAGCACTAATGTTACCAGTAAATCTAGCTTCACCGTCTGATGTTATTCTTAATTTTTCAGTATCAGTTCCATTAAGTGTTGTAAAGAATTGTAGATTTGAATCATATGTAGTTGGACCACCTGTTGCTGAATATGTCCCATCTTTTCCAGCTATGATAGCACCAGCACCATATCCATTATGTCTGAACTCAATCCCAGCACCTTTATCTGATCCAGTATCATCATTTGTATTTTCTATTGTTATTACAGCATTACCACCATCTTTATTTTGTTTAAACCAAAAGAAACTTGAGGTTATTGCTGTTACATTTATTTCATTAAAACCACCAATTTTAGTTGTAAAATCTGGAGAACCACTTATTTCATAAGTATCCGTATCTGCATCATAACCCATTCTTAATGCTACTACTGAAGTAGCTCTTTCATCTACAAATTTTATATATCTATCCGAACCTGTATCTATTAGAATTGGAACATCAGAATTTACATTAGAACCACCTGCAAAAGTTAAAGTATCAGTAATAACTGTATTACCTAAATTTGCATTACCTTGAAATATATTTGCCTCATCATCTGCCGGTAATCTAACTTGGTCTACATAAACCCATTGGTCACTTGGTAATCCTAAAGTATTCGTTACCTTTTCACCTATGAATTTATATCTTAATAATCTATCGTATTCTGTATCTAAAGCTGTGAATACAAGTGAACCAGTATTCAAACTTCCCGTTAAAGAAGCACTTAAAAGATTATTTTGTTTAAAAATAATTCCATCATTATTATTTCCAGTAAAATTTATTTGATTCTGAAAAGAACAAGATACTGAGCTCGTAATTCTATTATAGACTTGAGATGAAGATAAAACTAGCCCATCAAAATCCGTATCAATAAAACTACCATTTCCACCAGTATAAGAACTTCCACTTGAATAATAAGAAGTTTTTTTACCTTCAACGGTTTCTAATAATATTCTTAATTCATATCTAGGCATTATGACTTCGCCTTACCTTTAATTGGTATGTTGGTGGCTACACCTTTAACATTATAAGTAGTACCAGTAACTGAATTTTTACGAGTTGTAACACTATTTTTTGCAAATGAAAATTCTCCCAATGATGTTTTTATCTCGTGTTTTGATTGTAATGTTTTTGGTGAATCCGCATTGATTAAATTTTTTCTTATTTCAATTGGAAATATACACCTATAGTTCATAGCATTTTGAAACTTGTCAGGTATGGTTTTTCCCCTACCTTGTTTATTTTGTAAACTTCCAACAATAGATAAAGTTCCTTGACCATCTTGAATTTCTTTATATGTTCTTAGTGGGTCTTGTAATACATCAACAAAGCAAATAGCTACCCCATTTTTTTGTTTCAATTCAGTTACATCAGATTTTATCACAACATTATTAATTGATTTAAATTCAAACAATATACGACTGTTAGGTCTTAATTCATAGTCTTGTTTTTTGGAGTCTAATATAGATAAATTAAAATAATGTTTTCCAAATGCTAATTGTTTTGGTAATCCATTCACAGAAAAAAACATTGGATTACTTGAATCACCTTCAAGAAAAACATCTATTTCATCTAAATCATATCTATTTGCATATGTTAAAGTACTACTGAACTCGGGTGGGTAAGCCATTGCAATTCTCCAATTATCATATATAAATATCAAATAATGAAATAATCTTAATTTATATTTCTTATTTTTATTAATTCTTAATAATTATTATTAAATAAGAGGAATTTATTATGGAAAAGAAAATAAGGTCAATATCAATATCATATGGAATAGATGAAAAGCTTATAGTTGATAGTAAGTCAAGAGGATTGACTATATCAGCAAATCTATCAAGAATATTATTTGATTATTTTAGAAATGAACCTAAAGATACAGATAGAATTTTAAAACTCTAATTCATTACCACTTTACTCAATCCATTGTTTACATTAATAGGAATCAATGTATCCATATAATCTTTAATGGTATCTAAGTGAGTAATAATCATTGTAAAATCAAATTGAGTTCTCAAGTATTGAAATGCTCCCTGCATATTAGCAATATTATCACTATCTAAAGCACCAAATCCCTCATCTACAATGATGAAGTTAGGACGAGGTAATGTTGATACATTTATTAAACCAATACGAATAGCTAATGATGAAACGAATCTTTCCATACCTGATGATAATTCAAGATTCCATTTATCCTCACCATAACATATAAAGGCATCAATCATTTTATCTTTCATCTCTAATTCAATATGGAAACCTGCATTCATATTTTCTAATACATTGTTGATTTCTCTTTCAATGGAAGGAATAGCTTTTGAGATTAATTCATATGGAACACCATCTTTTGAAAGAGCTAAAAGATATAAATCATAATCTAATATCTTCTGTTCTATATCAACAAGTTTCTGTATATCATCTTCTATTTGTTGTTTTTGGTTTTTAGCAACTGATAATGTTGATAATACTTTTTTATAATCTTTATCTACTGATATTGAAACTATTTGTAGTTGAGATATTTTAGTTGTTAAATCAGATATTTCATCATTTAACTTTTTATTGTTTTCAATCTTTTCTTCTAATTCATAATATCTTGAGATGTTGGATTCCATTGTAGATAATTCACTTTCAATATGTTTTAATCTACTTTCTTGTGTAGATATTTTACCACCTATTTTAACAGCATCGTGTTGTATTTGATTCAGTTCTTCAGAGAATATTTTAAACTCTTTATTTCTTTCTTCAGCATCACCTAACTTTTCAAGTCCATATGATGACTTTTTATAATGAGCTGTTAAATTAGAATATTCATCACTTAATTCACTAATTTTATTTTGTATTTCTTCTTGTTCGTGTATTTGCTCTTTACCATTTTTTATACAAAATTCACAATTCTCATCATATTTAAATTTCATTAAATCAGTATTGTGATTATTTAAAGATTTAGTTTTTGATTCATTTAATTTAATAGAATTTTCTAAATCTCTTAAATCTTTTTTTAATTGTTTATATTCTTCATAATCTTCTTGAATCTTTTCTTCATCTATTTCAGAAAGTTTCTTATGATAATCCATATACATAGGACGAAGTTGTTCTTTATATTCTTTATCGTCTTTTAATTGATTTTCAATATTAGATTTTTCTAAAGTTAGATTACTTTTAGTCGTTTGTAATTCATCTATATCATAAGTTTCGTCTATTTTATATAGTTTTCTAACCAACTCTATTTTTCTATCTTCCAATTCAGATAATTTTTTATCAATAGATTCATCTTCTGTTTTAAATTCTGTTTCATCTTTTTCTAATTCAGTAATTCGTTGATTAATTGTACCTATTTCTCTATATGAATCTTTCTTTTGAAATTGTCGTAACATAACTCGTTCTTCATTTGAATCAGATTTAGCGATGGATTCCAATTGTTCAAACACCTCAATGTCCATAAAAGTAGAAAGAATTTTTTTTCTTTCGGCTTGTTTCTTGTCAAGGAAGTTCATTCCATTGGTTTGTAGCGATAATGAGGTTAAAATGAAGTCGTCAAATGTTCCTAACACTTTCTTGATTTCTTCATTAGTTCCTCCACCATACTGAGAATTAAATCTAGCTGCTCCACTTAAATCTACTTCTTCACCAGCTTCATCTATCATATAGAACTTAACCTTTACTGGACATTGATGAGATACTTTACCATTCTTATGATTAACTCTTTTGTATTGTGCATCTCTTTCAATCCAATAATCCATACCATTGATTTCTAAATTCAATTTAGCCCTGAAAGTAGTTTTCTTTTTATTCATTACATCCAACGCTCTTGTTGTTCTACTACATACATCATATATAGTATAAGCGATTGCATCCATTATAGCCGACTTACCTGAATGATTGGGAGCAACTACACCAATTGTTCCATCAAGTTTTGTAAAATCTATTTTGTTTCCTTTACCATAACAAAACATATTATCAAATTCAAATGATTTGATTTTCCAATCCACATTCCTTGTAATATCACCATCATAAATCTCTGGCGAGTTATTCGTCATATCATTTATTTCTTGAACTCTTTTTATTGTAGCTTCATCTACACCTTCAACATTTCTTTTCAAGAAATCATCAATTAATTCATTCTGATAATTAACATCTCTTACATCACCAATATCTATTTTATTTTCTCTATCACCACCGATTGAAATATTATCTTGTCTTTCAGTAACGATTTCTTTTAATTTAGGATATTGTTTTCTTAAACCTATTTGTATATCTTTTATTTGTTCAAGTGTAGTATTTGTAAATTTAACTTTAACTCTACCTTTAGGTGGCATAAATGTTAATTCATATGGATTACCCGTTGTTGAATTTTGTATTTCACCATTTTCAACAGTTAATATTTTATAACCATAATCGTTTTCTACTTGATGATATGTAGCTTTAAATTTTCTATCTTCCAAATCCCATAATAAGAATCCGTGACTTGGGTCTTCAGAATAATTTTGTTGAATTAAAGAACCTGGATAACCCACTCTTTCATCTACATCTAAGAATTGTCTTTTATGTATATCACCTAATAGAACTAAATCATATCCTTGAAATGTATCAACTTTTACTCTATCATCTACTACAGCAAATCCATTATCATATAAATGTTTATCTACTCCACCATGAAATAATGCTATTCTAACATCACCATTTAAATTATGTGGATTTGGTAAATTATCTGTAATTTGTTTACCCTCTTTATCAATATCAAATATAGACATTACACCAAAGTCAACATTATCAATTGTATAAACACCTGACTTTTTCCAATAATGTAAATTAGGTGTTATTTTCTGTACTAAATCTACGATAGGTGATAAAGTATCTTCTCTTGATTTATTATTCAAATTACAATCATGATTACCAGGAATGATGATAGTGGGAGCAATCTTACATAATTCTAAAAAGAAGTTTGCAACCATTCTGACTTCTTCAGGTGAGGTATCTAATTTTCCGTGAACAACATCTCCACCAATGTATATAGCATCTGGTTTTAATTCTTTTAATTGTTTATATAGATTTTTAAATACTTGTCTGTATTCTACAAATCTATGTAACTTACGAATATGAATATCCGCTAAATGTGCGATTGTTTTAACCATATAATCTACCTTTAACTATATCTGAAAATTTTGATTGTTGTGTTGTGTTGAGTAATTCCCAAAACTTTGTAAAACCTAATTCTGAAGGGTCTTTGTCTTTCATCTCTAATAAGTATGTTTTAATTCCATAATCCATTAAAAACTTACTTAACTTAATTGCATCTTGTCTAGCATCTTCATCAAGAGCAACATATATTTGTTTTACATTCTTTTCCACTAATCTCATAACCAATGTTTTACTTGGAAACTTACCCAACAAAGGAATAGCATTTCTCCTAATAGCAATAGCGTCAAACACACCTTCTACTAAAACAATTGGTTCATTCCAATTTATAAACATTTCAAAACATACCGTATCTTTTGACATAGGTGGATTCTTATATTTGAACTTTGAATTTGGAAACATATCTCTAGCTATGAAATAATTCAATTTACCATCAGCATCGTAACTTGGAATAATAATACGATTAGAATACCCATTAGACGAACAATACCCTATTGAATAACGAAGAATATCTATCGGACCAATGTTTCTCTGTCGGAGATAATGTATGGCATTCCTATAAATTGGGTCATCTGATTTTTTCCAAAGTGGTTGATAACATTGTGGTAAACTAACATTATATTCCGTCTTTTCATCTTTTTCGTGTTTAACACCTTTATAGTCACCAAGTATTTTTAATACTTCTGATATGATTTGTTTGGGTGCATTTATCTTACGAAGTAATATTCCAATTTTGTGACCACCAGCATTACAAACCCAACAATGCCATTTTTGAGTTTCAAAGTTTACTTGAAGTTTTTTCTTGTGATGATTACAGAAAGGACAATGGAAAGCATGTTCTCCACCCTTCATCTCATAACTTGGATATAAAACCTTTTCTAATAATTTAACTAATTCGTACTTATACATTTAAGACAATATACGAAAGATTTAGTATTAAAGTCAAGCTTTTTTTTCAAAAAGTGACATCACCAAACCATCGTACATATCAATATTCCTTTTGTCCCAATTTCCTCTTGTAGTATGTTTACACCATTTTGAAGTATTATACATTTTTTCTATTTCTTCTTTAACAAATTCTTTTGCTTTTTTACCTTTGACTCTTGCTTTTCCAAATACATTTTTTCTAGCAGTCATTGGATTTATACTATTAACATTATATTCAAACATCTCTTCTAACATAAAACAAAGTATTGCATTAAACTTAGCTAATTTGATAATAACTTGTTGTGAAGTTCTTCCACCAGCAAATCCTGATAGATTATCTTCAATGTTAATATCAAACACATTATCAATATACGAACTTTTATTGAGAAATTCAAGCACTTTTTGAACTTTATCTTTGGGTGTTTTTTCTTTTTTGATGTCAATAAATCCCATATCAAGGATTTTTTTATCTTGTGTGAATGCATAACCGACACAAGTCGTTGATGCATCTAATCCTAATGTAACCATTTATTTTCCTTATGTATCTAATTTTACAGTTATTGTCATAGGTACTCTATTACTAACTTCTATTGGTTTTTCTTTTGCCATAATTTTTAATTAACTTGTTAAAACCTTTACTTTATTATCAATAATTGCTATAGAATGCTCAAAATGAGCTGATGGTAATCCATCCTTAGTACATATTGCCCAATTATCTTCTTTTGTATATACTTCATAACTGCCCATATTAATCATAGGCTCTATAGCTATACACAAACCATCCTCAATCAAAGGCCCTTGGTTAAATTCACCAAAATTAGGGACTTGTGGTTCTTCATGTAATTTTCTTCCAATACCATGACCTACTAATTCTCTCACAACACTAAAACCATTCTGTTCTACATAATTTTGAATTTTAAAACCAATATTTCCAATTCTAGCATTTGCCTTAACTTCTTTAATGCCTAGGTTTAAAGATTCTTTAGTTATTTCTAATAATTTTCTTTTTTCATCAGAAATTTTACCAACAGCAAATGTTTTAGCATGGTCTCCATAAAAATCATCATAAATTGAACCAACATCAATCCCAATGATTTCACCTTCTTTTAAAATTCTATTACTTGGTATTCCATGAACAACCTCATCATCTATTGATACACATAATGTATAAGGATAATCATACATACCCTTAAAACCAGGGATTGCTTTATTTTTAATAATAAAATTTTCTGCAATTTTATCTAGTTCTAATGTAGTAATACCAGGTTTTATATATTCTTCAATAAGCAATAATGTTTCTTTAACAATTTGCCCAGCAGAATATAATTTTTCAATCTCAGATTTATTCTTAAGATGAATCATCAAATTAGTATCTTCTTATCTTTTGTGAATGCATATCCGACACAAGTCGTTGATGCATCTAATCCTAATGTAACCATTTATTTCCTTATATATCTAATCTTATTTTAAATGTTATTGGTATTTTATCACTTTTTCTTATTGGTTTTACCAAATTAGCAGTGATTGCAGGAGTATCATAATCTCCATCTTGATAAAGATGAATATGAGTTATATATGGTTGCCAATCACTACTTGTAAACTCAGCAGCTATGTATTCATTACTCAAAATAGAAGCGGTTAAATCATTTAAAGTTTCAAAAGTTCCCACAGGCATCCTAGCCGAATAATTCATAGTATGATTAAATTCATTTGGTTTTAAAGTAACTTCATATTCGTGAGTATATTTTGTATCTTGACTTTCAATATCTAATGTAAAATTAGTTCCAAAGTCTGAATAATTAACACTACCACTCCAAGAACCTGTTTCTGTTATAATAGCTAATCCATGTTCATAAAATATATTACCCACATAATTATCAGATGAGGATATGGAATTATTTGTACCAGCAGAAGAAGCTGTTAGTGTCCCCCAATTAGAGTTAGCATTTGTTGAATACAAATTACCAAAACCATCATCTTTAATTACAGGATTGTTTCCAGAAGAATCTGTATTGTTTAAATCTGTAAATTTTACACTACCTGATTTAATTCTTTCACCGTAATATTTTTGTGGAATTGTTATTATTGAACTACTTGGGTATCCGTGATATTTTGTTAGGAATTGTTTTCTGTCTTTATAAGCAAAATTATCAAATTCTAATTTTGTTTCATTTCCATATACAGATGAACCACTTGTATAGAACATAACATTTAAAGAATCCCAATAACTTTGACTTATTGAGCCAGAAACTATTTTTATTGACTGTATACCTACGGAAGCTGTTGTAAAAGTGTGTTTATAACTAACTACATTTTTCTCAATGAGAGTTGATGATTTGTTAATGTTTTTAAAAGTTGACATAACATATCATTAATAAGTAAGTTTAACTTTGATTGTTGCCTCTGATGAAAAGTTTTTCTTCAATGGTGTTGAAAGATTACCAACAGCTACAATGTCACCAGCCGCATTAAATAATTGAACAGATGTAATAAATGTTGAAGGATTACCTTTCATTGTTGATTGTCTTAATTCATTCAAAGAACCTGAAACAAATGTTGGATTGTTTGAAAAGTTCATTTGTCCTGATTTAATTCTACAGAAATACTGAACACTCACTTGGTCTTCTTCATCTCTGAATTTAAGTTTAGCACCTGGATTTGTTAAACAATTTACAAATCTTAAAGCAGTGTTTTGGTCTGCTGATACAGAAGTACCATAACCAAGCCCCTGTGCACCTACACCTTTAAATGTAACAGCTGCTGATGATGAAGCTGCTAAACCAGCACCTGGTATAGAACCAGATAATTCTTTACCACTAAATATCATAACACCTTGATCTGGATAATAAAATCCATATGTTTTGTAACTAGCACCACTACCACTAATTGTTCCATCTGAACCACTTACGATATTGTATCTATCACCAGCTGGTGTAGATGTTGGATTATCGTTTGAACTGTCATCTGTTAGAATTAATCTTGTATTAGCACCAGCAGAAACTCCATTTGAACCTGTTAAATAGATTGTCCAATTTTTCTTATTAATTCTATCTTTTTGTCTAGCTCTTGAACCAACAAGAACATAGATTTCAGGATCTCTTCCAGTAACTAAACCAGCCGAACCATTGTCTGAAATTATAAAACCACCAGTTACTTCATTAGCAGGTAAAAGTAAACTAGCCCATTGATTATATATTGCTTCAGTAGGAGCTTTTATTGCATTGGCATCATCATCTGAACCATAACCATTCACACTACCAAATGCAACATGAAACTCAGGTGTTGTTGGTGTTGATGAATTTGCTATACTGTAATAATATGTTTCGTTTGTATCTGATAAAGTACCTGAAACTATACTAGCTGCTAAAAGTTCTGTGTTTCCATCTGAAAAATAAGGTGAGGTAACTTTCTCAGTTATCGTTATCTTATCTTCACCTTCAGCTGTATTTAATGGTACTGTTGCTCCTGCTATTGGCATTTTATTCTCCTACTTTTAATTTATTCTAACTCTTAGTTCCTGCACTTGAAAGAACATTTCTTTGTAATTTAGTAATGTTATTAACAAATTGAAGAAATAGATAAGCACCAGTTGCTGGATGTATTAATAATCCTGATGTGTTTCTTCCTGCAGTTAAAGTTGTTGTGTCTGGTATTACAGGCACTGTAAAATCAGGACCTGTTCCACTAATATTGTATTGAACAACATTTTTTATATCTTGATCTCTTAAAAATTGTTTTGTGTTGCCTGATAAAGATTTTGCAACTGTTGCTGTTGAACGAACAACTGTTGGGTCATATATTACAAATATCAATCCACTATTTCTTGTTGTTCCACCGCCAGGTGCACTATATCCTTTAAGTGTAACGGTAAGTTTTATTCCATTTGCATCACCATCTTCAAATGTATGAATATTTGTTCCATTTAATCCACTCGCTTCTAAAGCAGGTATAGCGATTGTATTTTGGTTTAGTGAAATTAATCTATTTCTTAATGTATATTCAGAATGAACATTTGCTTCAAAGTTTGGTAAGTTCTCAATAGCTTCTCCATAAAATGCTGAACCACTTGGATGGTCTGGATTCCAAAGTCTATAATCAACTCCTGTGTCTGTTGCTGAAAAGTTAGTAATTTCTAAATTACCACCTTTAGCTAAAATTTCTCTACCTTTTTTTGTCAATACAGCATCTACTGTTACTGCTGTGCTATCTAAATATCCCATTATTTTCTCCTGCTTTTAAAAAATAAATTACTTTAATTCATATATAAATATTGTAAAATCAAAAAAATACACTATTTTTTATTTTAATAAATTATCCTATCATCACTATCTACATCTGATTTTCCACTAACTACTCTAATTTCATTTGAACCACCAGTTGTTTTTACTCTATAGAATGAAGCTGATGCATAATCTTCATAATTTTTGACATTTAATTGTCCTGGTTTTGTATTTTTACTTCCTTCATACATTCTATCAACCCACGGGTTACTAAAGTTTCTAACATGATTTGATGGTAATGTTATTGTACCATTTGAGGCTGTAAAGAAATATCGTGTTTTACCCACAGCTCTTCCAGTTTGATTTCCTGGATTTCCATGCATATAAGATTCATAAGTTACATTTTTATGAACATAATCAGAAACTATATCTCTATTGAAAAACTTACCTTGATTTGTGAAATCATCCATTTTACCACTTGAACCTGAATATATTTCAACATCGCCAACCATATTGAAAACACATCTCCTTTCAACATGATTTACATTATAATCACCATCTGAACTTGTTTGTTCATTTGATGTAGCCATATTTAAGAAGTGAACATCATTTGAACTTGTTCCCCAACTATTATGAAAATCATTAAATTTAGAATAATTGTTATTTGGTATGTAATCATTAGAACCTGATTTTGGTAATATTAATTCTGAACCTGTTGTATTTGGTAAAGTTGATATAGGTGAACCACTTTTTGGTAATATAAGTTGACTTCCAGTTATATTTATACTTCCAGTAACAATTTCAATTGAAGCACTTTTTGGTAGTATTAATTGACTTCCAGTCATATTAACACTTCCAGTAATTATATTGATTGAACCACTTTTTGGTAAAATCAATTGACTTCCAGTCATATTAACACTTCCAGTGATTATATTTATTGAAGCACTTTTTGGTAACACTACTTCACCTTTTGACATAGAGATACTACTTGTAATATTTATTGAACCACTTTTTGGTAATTCTAAAATACTATTAGCTAAAGAAATACTACCAGTAGCTATTATGATTTCGGTGTTAAAAACATTTGGATTAGTTTCAATACTTTTAACTTCATGTTCATATTTTTGTTTTTCTAATATTGTTGGTTTTATAACCACACCAGCGTGTGAACCCTTATCACTTAATGTTGATTTAGCTGGAACTAATTGTCTAATTGTATTCGTAAGAGATTCATTAAATAAGTTTTCCATACCTCTTATGTATTTATTCATATCAACTGAAATACTATGTGTTCTAAAAAAATTATCTCTAAAAGTATCTAATTCACCATATGATGAAGAGTAAAAATCTTTTGGATTAGCATATAAAGTTTCAAGATTAAAACCTTGAATTTTGTCTAAAATAAAATTATTAATAAAATCTTGTGGTGAACGATTTAATTCTAATTTAGTTGAATTTGTTCTCTTTGGCCTACTGTGTTCTTGATGAAGAGTTTTAATAGAGGACTTAAATGGATTTAAATTACCTATCAAAGGTTGATTTGGTTTTATTATTATTTTATTGTTGTTTTCAATATTCTGAGAAACATCTTGTAATCCAATCTTAAAAACATCAATTAAATCATACCCATATAATATTGAGCTGGATACCACACCTGAATTAATTCCAAATGAATAATCAGTTGGTGTTGATGATGGTCCTAATGGATTTGCATCAACAATAGTAACAGTTGATTGAGAACCTGATATAGATGATGATACATAATTTTCATTTAATTTAAAATGATAAACTAATTCATCCTTATGAGCATTTATATTGTTTCCAACAGTACTAAATTTATTTAATGTATGTAATCTGAATTTAGAAGAACTTAAAGCTGTTGTCCAAGTTTTTATTTCTGCAATTGAAGCTGACATAGAATTACCAACATCTAAATTTGAAGACGATAAGATATGTCTACTACCAGTTGAAAACCAATTAGCATTAGCTTCAAAATTACTATCTCTTACACTAGCACTTATAGCACCACTAACAGACATAGTTATATAATTATATATTCTTATTTTATCTTTTTGTTGTAAAGTCGTATGTAGTCTATATTCATTTATACCATTACCTGTATTACTTGATGTCATTCTTTGTAACATTACATTCCAAAGTTGTCCATCTCCCACTTTAGTATAATTGGTTGACATTGAAACTGCACTGCCAGTAATATTAGCAGAACCAGTTCTTGTGTTGTTAAGTCTAAATTCAAATGAAGAACTTAAACCATCAGCACTTGGAATTAATCTTAAATCCCATAATTTTTCTGTACCTAATCCATTTGATTGTAAAATGGTTTGTGTTGATTGTGGTGTTGTATGTTTATATACAAATTCTATTGTGTTAACATTAGCATTATCATAATACCAATCTAAACTTAGGGTTCTTAATGAGTTTCCACTAAAATTATAATGATACAATCTTTGCTTTTTTTCAGTAAAGGAAATGTTTCCAGTCGTACCTCTAAGATGAGTATCATTGTTTGTAGTTCCAATAGCTGGATTTGAAGATGTTACTGCTACACCGTTTTGAGGTTCGTTTGAACCACCAAATTCTTGTATTTGTAAAACATCAGGTGGATAACCATATGTGTTTAATAAAGCTCTAACTGAATTTTTTGTTCCTTTTGATTTGTAAATATAAACTAAATTATTTAATACTTTTCTTAAAGTGTTTTGAGATATTGTAGATTCATTTGTGATAGATGATAGCGAAGAACCAAAATAGTCTGCTAAACTACTTGAGAATGGAATAATAGAATCCCAACCTAAATTACTTAACACCATAGGTAATAAATTTGCTGGAGTTGATTCTAAATTTTCATATCTACGATTATGTAAATCACCAAGTCCATCAATATGATTTCTAATTAAATCAAAATTTTCACCTGTCATTGATAAGAATTTTTTCATATCATTGTAGTCATTACTCTCTTGAATATATGTTGGTAAATTGTTTTCTAAACTATGTATGTTATCAGTATCAAAGGATGAAGCTGATACAATCATTTCATCATACCAACTTTGCCATTCGGCTGAACTTGTATGAAATAATTGTCCAAATGGTTGAATGGATGTTGGATTGTTTAAAGTTACTTTAACATCTGTAAAGTATGAAGCTGTGGTGGCTGTTTCATCAGATGTGTGAACATCACCAAAACCTAATCTAAATAAATCATTCATCGGTAAGATTGAACCTTTGAATGAAACTCCACTTTCAGTTACATGTGTGGCTAAGTTTTGATAAGCACCACCAGCTTTTATTGCTGTTGAGCCTGTCTTAACACTTCCAAGCAATACATCAATTTGACTATCCGCAGGTGGTTGTGATAAATTATTTGTATTATGACCAACCGTTGCATTTGGAACAAAATGTGATGATGAAGCATGATAAACAACTCTATAATATTGACTACCTGATGGACTTGGGTCTTTAATTTTATTTAAAAAATAAGTTTTTGAAGCTGCTTGATAAGATGGGTCACCTTCTGTTGAATCATTATATTGATTGCCTGTGGTTAATATATTATTTTTATATCCACCACTACTTGAGTGTTCAGCTTTAACTAAGAAAGATAAATAAACAGAACCACTATAACCAAAGAATGGTTTGTTCTCAGCTCTATACAGATTCCTAAATAAATTTATTTTAGTTTTTCCAAACGAAGATGAAATTTTATAAACACTTGGAAGTCCTGAATAGTTTTGTATAAATTCAGGTTTATTTGTTTCATCTGGGTCAAGTGGAGAGAAACTAACATTTTTGTTTATTGCAAAAGTTTGGGCATAATTTTTACCCAATCCAGGTGCAGAAGTAGTTGAATTATTTTGTCCATCAAAATATAAAAATCTTTCATATGGTGTAAATGAATTAATTTCTTTTTGTATATTAT
>Ga0208011_1000385_pt1 | contig 17532 bp, 32 predicted proteins | sample 7_EtaG_FD_184080 | JGI IMG/M metagenome (GOLD analysis project Ga0208011, IMG submission 184080) | Marine viral communities from the Subarctic Pacific Ocean - 7_ETSP_OMZ_AT15161 metaG (SPAdes) (version 2) | ecosystem: Environmental > Aquatic > Marine > Oceanic | place: Pacific Ocean | collected...
TTGCAGGACCGGCATAGTTACTTGTGTTAATGGCGCATGGTCCGGATGCGCCGGCCAAGTCTTAGCGCGCATAGAGATGTGCGACAACATAGACAATGACTGTAACGGACTAGTGGACGATAACGCATACTATGTAGGCCTACCATGTGGGCCGGAATCTACCACTGGTCAGTGTAGTTATGGAAGCAACGCATGTATTGACGGAGAACTTCTCTGTGTCGGTGCGCAGTTTCCCCAAAATGAAATATGCGACAACATAGACAACGACTGCGATGGGGTGACGGACAACGATCTAGAAAGACTATGTGAGTCCGACTGTGGTCAGGGCATAGAATTTTGTTCGGGAGGCGCATGGGGCGGATGTACCGCGCCAATGCCTGGGTTTGAGTTTTGCGATGGTGTTGACAATGATTGCGATGGCGAAGTAGATGAGAATTGTCCCTGCGTAGAGGGTGACGCGCAAGCATGCCAGGAAGATCCCATGATGGATCAATACACGGGCGCATGGATGAGTTGTGGCAATGGTATCCAAGTTTGCGATAGCCTTGGGGTGTGGGGAGAATGCTTCTGGTTCGGACCTGCGGAAGAAGTGTGCAACAACTGGGATGACGATTGCGATAATATTATAGACGGAATGGAAGCGGCCTGCGGAGTTCAGCCAGAGGAAACTCTGGGCGTTGGAGAGTGCCGCGCCGGAGTTGCTGTCTGTACCGCAGGAGAGTGGGGAGAGTGCATTGGCGAGATTGGACCAGAGGAAGAAGTTTGCGACGAGTTGGACAATGACTGTGATGGCGAGGTTGACGAGGATTTAAATATACACGACAAGGTAGACATGGTTTTTGCCATTGATATTTCCGGTTCCATGGGCGCATACATTGCTGCTCTCGCCGAGGGTATCTCGAACTATATAGCAGACTTCGAAGGCACAGAACATCGCTTTGCTCTTGTTCCATTCCCGGACGTCTCAGAGGCCTCTGGTGGGACCGGTGGGCCCTACATTGTTGCAACGACCCCATCGCTGGTTGATGTAAATACCTTCCTTACCGCCTTGACATCCATAATAAATGCCCAAGGCGGAGGGTATGAGCCGTCCATTGATGTGATGTACGACTTGGCGAGTCCCGAAGATCCGGCCGGCATCGGGTGGCGGGAAGATGCTTACCCATATATAATCTTGATCACCGATGAAGGGGCGCAGAGTTGGTCACAACTTCAGGCATCAGCAGTATATTGGAATGCCTTTAATTGTCAACTAGGATCTTGCGTTCCGGGAGACTCAATGGAAACGTTTATTATAGGTAAGACAGGATACTTCTTCGGGTTTCATGAGATTGTCTATGGGGAAGCAGACAGGTATTATGAGATCGTTCCAGCAAGTGGCAGCAGGTATACCGAAATGCTCCAAGATATCTTTACAAACATTTGTCTCACTAATGATGCCGACGCCGGTCCACTCTCTCCAAATTAGACTATTTATTAGTATGATGGCACCCGCTAGCACCACCAAAGACAACAAACCAAAGAAAAGACTTGACATCCATGTTGGTGATATGGTATACTTTAGGAGCGATCCCGCACTAGAGGCGGGTGTTGGCATTGTTTTGTCAACAGAATACAGGAGTTTTGATGTTCACGACTTTAGAGATCTCGGGATCTCACGCCACATCAACCAACGCGGCGCCGTCACCGTGCAGAGAATTTGCGTGTTGTGGTTGGACGAGAACAAGAGTATGTGGATGGATAGACAAGATATCATAGCCATGGGAGAGAGGATTACTTAGTGTTAGTTTACAATATTTTACTTGCTTTGTCTGTTATGACTAATAGCGGACTCGATGAGAATGCCAGAGGGACAGTGAAAGGATACAAGAACGGCAATAGATATTCACTCGCAGTGGCGACAATCCACCAGCGTGATACCCGAGGCTCGCCCCTTCTTTTGTCAATAAAGGCGGCCGAGAATTTTAGAGATATGACAGCTGCCGCTGCCGGCGACGGGTTCTTCTTAGGAGTGGTATCAGCTTATCGCCCCCATTGGAAACAGCACCAGCTGAAAAGAGAGAGAGGTAACTTGGCAGCGAAACCAGGATGGAGCACACACCAGCAGGGAGTATCCATAGATATACAGGGAACAACCAGGACAATAAAGGGGAAAAAGTATAGAACGATATTATATTGGTGGATGAAGCGAAATGCGAAGAATTATGGATTCTACAACGACGTAGAGGGAGAACCGTGGCACTGGACATATGTCGGAGATGGCACACCAAGTAAGCACATCAGAAAAAAGAAAGTGGCCACAAATCCAGGTGATTATATTTAAAAGGAGAAAAATATGTCTGAAGAAAATAAAAACGAAGTCATTGACAGCGGAGAAAAAACAGCGGAGGAGAGTGTCGGCAGTACATATTCCGTAGTGTCTTTCTTCTCTTTCGTGCTGCTTATTGCATCTTTGGTTGCCGCAAGCCCTACTGCCGTGAAATGTTCGCTATTGTGGATGTGCGCAGTCCGGAGTTATGGTCTTATCTTTGGGGGCATCAAGGCAGAGTGGGTTGCTATTATATTATACGGATCGGCGTTCCTATATTACGCGACCCAAGTCAGTCCAGGGTTATAGCATGTTGTCCCGTATGCGGAAGTGGTTGGCATCCCTTCTTCTTGGGGAGGTGGATGTTGATTTTGCGAATAAATGCGAGTATTGCCTCAACAAGCAAGAGTGGCAGACTGCCAATGGCAAATTCGTTTGCGAAAAGCACATGAAGATGCTGATACAGAAGAAACAAAGAGGAGAGAAATAGATGTCACCACAGAAAGACATGTCATCAGGCGCGCAGAAGTTAGCAAGCGGTCTGAACAATAGAAACGAGCAACAGGTAAGGAAGCCCCCAGCGAAAGTTATTGAAGAAATGGGGAATCACATTAAGGCGATATCGAAAGAGATTTCCAAAACCAAGAAAGAAGTCGCTGAGTTACAAGATTTGATCTCATATCATCGGGATCGCATTTCAGCACTCGAAAGCGAGAATCGCTCTATCATGCTGGAATTAAAGGAGAAATCTATAAAACTCAATGAAACCAGGGGCTTACTGGAGACAGAAAAAGCAAAGAAGAAAACACCAAAGAAAACAAAGACTTACAAGAAGGCAAGCAAAAACAAAGACTTAGGCGGATCCGCAACAGATCTCCGAAAAAAGCACCACAAAACCAGTGACTTATAAAAAACACGAGAAAGAACTTGACATATGATCTGATCTGTGCGATAATGGATAGCGAAACAGATTAAAAGGAGATAAACAATGATTCTTGTTAAGGTATATGAAAAAGAGGAAGCAAGCGACAGTCTTTTCGCCCCCGTTCCGACACCATCCCTTTTGGAAGAATTTACAATCGACGAAAAAGATAGGGATGCAATCTTTCCCACTATGGCGAACTACGATCCAGATAAGTATATGATTGTAATATCTTATTCGTCTATGTCGCCTAGTGGTTCCGACTGGATGCGGTTCTCATCTTATCTCGACGTGCTTCACTCCAAGGCGGGCACCCTCTCCTTAGATCATATCATAGGAGAAGCATAGGATGGGTGTGAAGGATTGGCCATCACCGAAATCAAAGCGCAAAGAGAGAAAGTGCTCTTATTGCCGCGAACCTGGGCACGATAGAAGAACGTGCGATGTGTTGATGTTACATTGCGCAAAGTTTGCGCGTGTTAATAGTACCTTTCTCCATCTTATACAGGATGATTTGAAAGAGCGTGGCATCGGGCCCGGCGCGTTGGTGGAGTATGTTCAGATGGTAGATGGCAAAAGAAAATCCACAGCAATCGCGGTTATCACTAACCTTAATTGGGATATGCTCTTCTTCCGCCGGCCCGGCAAGCGATGGATCGATGCGAGAGTTCTTGAATCGTCAGCAGTGATCAAGGGATCATATGGTTTCACGCCCTCTCCCATGTGGCATTTGCGCCTGCCATACCATGAACTTCACAAAGAGTGGTGCGGTGATAGACAGGGATTTTTGTATCGGAAGTTGCTGAAAGACATTCCGAATGCCGAAGATTCTGAGATATCAGGCGCATACGGGATGAGCGGCGGGTTCTGGAGACTGGCATCGGGTGTGCATGTTTCATATTCGCATCTAATAAAAAACAGACCTTCTGATTTCATGCGGGGATGGTATGGTGTCAAGGATCATTTTTCAGAACTAACTATGGAGGGGGGCACACGCGAGTGTAAAGCAATTGATTAGTGGCAGTGTAAGATAAACGAAACGAAACAACTCTTAGAGAAAAGAGAAAAATTATGGCATCAGTTGATTTTAAAACATTCCTTACGGCAGCACCGCATATTCTTGAGGCGCGCTACCCGATAATCCTGAGAGGGAGACACGGGATAGGCAAGTCTGAGATTGTGTATCAGATAGAGAAAGGCCTCCCTTACACGGATGGCGTTATCGAACGTCGCGCATCCCAAATGACAGAAGGCGATCTTATGGGTCTTCCCTCTGTCAGCGAACGGAAAGACGAATGGGGAGGGACCGCATCAGTGACAAAGTGGAACCCGCCAGATTGGTTTAAGGAAGCGTGTGATTCCGGCGTCCTCTTGTTCTTGGATGAGATTGACAGAGCAACTCCAGAAGTCAGACAGGGCATCTTTGAACTTACTGACTCTCGCAAACTAAATGGCCATACTCTTCATGAGGATACTGTTATTGTTGCCGCAGTCAATGGTGGAGAGAACTCCTCAGAATATCAAGTTGGGGAAATGGATCCTGCTGAACTGGATCGTTATACTGTCTTCGATGTCGAACCAACGATTGAGGATTGGTTAGTTTGGTCAAAGGATGTCGTGATCGATCATGTGTGGGACTTCATTAATCAAAACAGGAATCACCTGGAACATTCAGAGGGAAACTTTGAACCAGGGAAGGTGTATCCAAGTCGCCGCTCCTGGGTAAGATTTAGCGAAACCATGGGAATGGTTGGAGATGATCCATGCGAAATGGGTGCCTCATTGCTCTTCACTCTCGCTCAAGGGTTTGTCGGGTTTGAAACTGCCATATCCTTTCGCGACTTTGTTGTGAACTATGAGAAGATCGTCACCGTGGATGATATCATCCACGAGGGCAAGATAGAGCTAACGCAGGAATTTAGCATTAACCAGCACGGTTCTTTGGTTGAGAAGATGGATGCGTCCAATATTTTTGAGAGCACTCTCTTATCCAAGGAACAGTTGAGCAACCTAGCATCATATTTCGTCTCGTTACCGGGGGAAATGGCAATGAAGTTATTTGGCATTGTCGGTAAATCAACTTTGAAGGATAATATCCTCAATTTTCATGGCACAGAGATAGACGGAAAGAGAATAGGCGACCATGTAGTCGATCTGGTGTCCGTGATTCCAGAAGAAAACAAATAGAGAGGATAACAGAATGCCATACAAGAATAAGCACAGCAAGAACATCAATAAGTTAGTAAAATGGGCGAAAGAAGTGAAGCAAGTTACCGTTGTCTTTGCCACTGGCCAGTGTGACAGGTATATGCCAGAAGATAGACTGATTATCATCAATGAAACTCAGGCGGCCGAGAACCAAATGTTCACTCTCTTGCACGAGATTGGCCATGCTATGAACCGCGAAGCTGGTTCCAGCGGCGCCTACCGCTATGGGAAATATCAACTGTTAGCAAAATCAGACCTCACCGGCAAACCTATCAAGTCATATGCCTACAGGGTCCAACTCCTGGATGAAGAGATGCAGGCATGGAAGAACGGCAAAGAACTTGCTGAGGGACTGGGGATAAAACTAGACGAAAGGGCATACGAGAACTGTGCTGCCAAGTGCATCATGTCTTACATTGATTGGGCGGCAGAGCGAGAGTGGAATGCGCCAGCATAAAATAGAGTTGGGTGATCTTGTTAAGCATACCGAGACTGGCTATTTTGGTCTGGTGTGCGGATGGTGGACGGGGAGTGCCACTGACAATATCAAAACCTATTTTAGAGTGTGGTGGTTGGATGGTTCGCGTGGATACAGGGAAAGTCTGGTAAGTCCAGAGGACAAGAGAATAAAGACTTTAAGCAAGAAGAGGAAAAAGAGACATGTCGTTTGATTTAAATAAGCACATTTACCGATTACTACAAGATGAACCATTCTTCGCCGCCTTGTCGCGTCAGATTGACAAGAGGATGACTCGTACAGTCCCGACAGCGGGTGTGGGAGTAAATAAGAGCACGGGATACTTTGAACTATATTACAACCCTGATTATTTTGAGAGCATTTCAGACAAAGAGAAATCGGGAGTTCTCAAGCACGAGTTTTATCATCTTATTTTTGAGCACGTAACCGACCGACTTCCTGCCGCCGGAATGAGTATTCCCTGGAACATTGCCACTGATTTGGCAATCAATGGATTCATTCGCGAGTATCTCCCTGCGGGATGTTGCGTACCGGGGGAAGGTGACTTCGCCAATTTCCCAGAGGGACTGACCGCAGAAGCCTACTTTGAGATGCTTAAGAAGAATAACCCACAACAAAAGAAGGGTGGCCCCAGCGATGGTGATGGCAGCGAACCCCAAGAAGGCGCCCCCGAACCCCAAGAAGGCGCCCCCGAACCCCAAGAAGGCAGCGGCAACGGTCAATTCGACAGTCATGATTCGTGGGGAGAGCACGACGCGCAGACAAAGGAGATCGCCAAGGAAAGACTCAGGGAGATGGCAAAGAAGGCATCAGAGGAGTGTAGCAAGAGTTCATCATGGGGGAGCGTCTCAAGTCAATTGAGAGAGCGCATCATGGAGAAGCTTGTGGGAACGACGATGGACTGGAAGAAGTTGCTTAGATACTTTGTGAGAACCTCTCAGGTGTCTTCCAAGAAGTCATCTATAAAGACTATCAACCGACGCTATCCTTATATCCACGCAGGCAAGAAAGCGCACCGGCAAGCAAGGATTGCCGTAAGCATTGACCAGTCTGGATCTGTTTCCGACTCGATGCTCGCAGCATTCTTTTCCGAGCTCGAAGCACTAGCAAAGATAGCAGAGTTTGTCGTGATACCCTTTGATGACGAAGTGTTCGAGTCAGAGATATTCGTTTGGAAAAAAGGTCAGCGGCGCAAACATGACAGGGTATTTCGCGGAGGTACCAATTTTGATGCGCCTACCGAATATGTTAACAAGCACGGATTCGATGGGCATATTGTTCTCACCGACATGTATGCCCCTATGCCTAGGGCATCCAAGTGCCAGCGAGTATGGCTCACCGACAAGGCAGGCGCAGAGAATCCCTATTTTAAGACGAAAGAGAGGGTTTTGGTTCTTCGGTGATACTATACTATTTACTATATAGGAGGGTTGGCATGGATAGCAATGCAACCGGATCTTTTGACCCATTCCGAATGGAATCTTTAGCATCTATGATCGGAGAGATGGAAACAGAAGAATCTGTGCGCCCCCTCACAGAGGCATCTACCACTCTCCAAGACTATATGGATGCGTGGGTAATGTGGATGGCACGCCCAAGAGCAGAGGCAGATGATGAGTACCTCTTTACAGATTATCTATTTGAGGTCGTCGCTCGCAGAGCGGTTTTTATAACAAAGAATGTTCAATAAAGAACGAAAAAGGTTAAAGAAAAGATGGAAAAATTCACAGAATTTGATATACATTTTGAGATAGAGAGCGACGAGCAACACAAGAAGATGGAACGTGATCCTACCCGCGATTATGCTGATGATATCGCTGACCTGGACCAAGGCAAACTTGCCGACATCACCCGCCGGAGTATAGAGAGAAAGAAGATAGAACAAGAGGAAGAGGTATCCCTAGAGACTCTCTCTCGGATAGAGGCGAAAGCGAACGAGGTCGCCTACAACATCTTAGAATGGGTGTATTTATCCGCAGAGACGGGTCAATGGGCATATACATACGATATGAATAGGCTTGATAGAATGTATTTGGGCCCGACAGTACGAGCATTGAGAGAGCGCCTGCCAGGCGTATTTATACGAGTACAAGATAGCAGCATGAATCGCTGGATAGAGGTCAGGTGGGATCCCTCTAACGGCACCAAGTGAGATTCAGAAGAGCAAGAAGAGTGGCAACCGTAACATATTGCTATGTAGCAGTTCTAGTTACTGGGTTGGTGCTGATAGCGAAAACGCTAGGCGGACGGAGATAGTGATGGAGAAGAAGACAGGTGAGATGGTAGTGTACATTGGGGAAGGAAAGATTATTGCAGGTCCACTTTCTTCCGAATCCGATATGCTGGAGCATTTCTTGATCCAGAGCAATTTCGAACGTAAAGTTCTCCCGTGTAAAAACTTAGGGGAGTTAATATCAAAAGCAAACGGTCTGCTAGTAGCATCTAGAACAGGCCCGGAGATTATTTAAAAAATGCATCAAATTACAGTTGTTCTAGAACACCCTTCTTATTGCGATCTGAGTAGTATTGTCCTCCAGAGCGAGTTCGAGAAATATGCTGATGCTTGTGTATATTATCGCGATATGTGCGACATGTACACGCAGGGATATTATGCCGTTGTGTATAGCACGGAGGAACCATTCAGCATCGACAAATATAATGTTCTCTTGCGTAAAATGCGGGAAAATCAACCTGGGAGGCTGTGCGAGTGAGGAATAAATCGGAAGTGATGCCTATTTAGTGTTTGTCGCCAAGAGATAAAGAAAGGAAAAAATGATATGTATAAAACTTTAAGAAAGATCGCGAAAAGATATGAACTTGCTATTGCTACGCTAGCTTTAGCGCTGAGTGCGTTCTGCGTGTTTGTGTGTGTGGGGATATTGGATGTATTCTTTGAGCACGGAGTTGACAGCACCTTCAACGTTGTGGTTGTGTCTTCTTTGGTAGTGCTCAATCTGTGGGCAGTATACCTAAACCTGATGCGATTATCGCTCATTGTTAGAGAGAGGATCGGAAAAACATGAGTAAGTGGATTCCCCAAGTGGGAGATATGGTGCAGGTGGATATGAGAGAAGTTCCCAGCGTAGGAATCATCATAGAGGTAGGGGATGAATATGTCCTGGTTGCTGGCGCTAGGTGGAAAGAGAAGTTCCATCCCAATAATGTGAAGCATTTAGAGGCAGAGGAACCCTCGGGGGAAGGTACTAGATGCTGAGGAATTTGTTTACCAAACACCCAAAGAGCGTAGGAGAGACATACTGGCAGCACCTTTCCGTCGCCGCCAGGATATCCGCCAGATGCCTTTGTGCCTCTTTGTTTCAGGCAGTCCATGCCCTCCTTCCGTTTGTGTCTCCGCCAGATAAGTTTCGCGTAGACACGATGAAAGAATTTTTTGAAGGAGTATCACCCTCCAACCGAAAAAAAAAGAATCTATAGAGTGGGCGAACTCGTTTGCCTAGGCCGCCCATTCCACCGGGATGATTTCAATGTCGGTGTGGTGGTTGGGTGTTTTCCCGGTCCATCGTATCAAATTCTGAAGATCCATTGGGTAGGATCTGGTGTAACCGAGATCATTTCTGAAAGATGGGTTACGCATATCGGAGAACCCCAGGAAAACATCCATCTTCAAGGCGCTGATATTGTTGAGGAAAATGAGGTTTCCCTAACTCCTTGATATTGTTGGGGAAAGTTTTGGGCCCTTTTCTCCCCGCATAAGATGCCGATATCTATAGCGAAAAAAAAGCAGATCTGCATGTCGTTTATGCTTGACATAATGATCTGCCTATGTTATAATGATCCGTGATCATAGTGATCACCAAAACGAAAGGATCCCATAATGGGTGCTAAACTTACTAAACTTGGAAACAATCAAACTGAAATCGTCACCGGGGGAGTTACAACCCTTTATAGTTATGAGACACCAGTGGTAGTCACCACTCATTTTGCTGCTGGAGCGACAAGAAATCGCCCGGTGGTGTTTGTTACCAACGGGGCGAATGCCGCAGGTAAAAGGATCCGAACTCGAACAACCATCGAGCACATCAATTCGTATCTCTCAGACATTCCAGAGAACTGGAAGTGTGTAGAAGTAGATCAAGAAGAGTTAGAAGCATTGGTAGAATAATGTATAAACAAGGCGATCTGATCCGAAGCAAGAGAGAGTTAGGTGGGGCAAAACTTTATGGTGTTGTCTTGTCGAAGTATGATAATGGGTATTTGCCCACCTACGGTGTTCACTGGATATCGGGTTGGCCCGGCACCGGACCTTCCTGGTGGGCGGCGGATGAACTAGAACCAGTCGCAGATAGGGAGATTGGACCTTGCGACAATAAAGGTCTTTGTGGTAGATGCTTACAACTCGGGGGCGATTGCCTCCAAAAGGATAATGAGAAATGAATTTGAAACAAAGATTGAATACTTTTTATAAAAGGATAGGCACTCTTAGTGGCAGCATGCTCCTGTTGGTGGCATTGGATACTCTTTTGTGGATTACTTTCCTGGCGATGGTTGCAATCAAGGTCGCAGTGTCGTTGGGTTTATCCACCGTAACAATCCCTTGGGTTGAGATTATTGCTCCCGCCCTCGCTGCCACAGTCACGACAACACTCGGCGCCATCGCCATCAAGAGAGGCAGAATTCTAAGATGAACCTAGAGATTTTCCTTGAGATTCTAGATACCATGAACGTCCCAGAAAAAAGGAAAGATATTAGTCAGCCATCCAATGTGCGATGGCTAAGCAGAAATCTTCGGATAGAAAACAAAGATCACCCACGACTCCCTGAAGCGACAGCATTTATTACTATCCTGCTTCGCAGAAGACACGATTAGAAAAAAGGAAACTCTCATGCCCAAGAGCAAACACTGGAAATATGACTCATATTGCGAATACCGAAACGAAAGAGGGGCAGCAACCTCCCACCATCGCAGAACCGAAAGGATTAGCGACGAATCCTTCCACAAGAGGATCAAGAAGTGCCAAGAGGCATTTGAAAAGGATGCAGACACATATAAATCCAATATGGCAGATTCCTTCCTTCGGCAAAATGACAGCGCCAACGGACTCACGGGTCCGCAAGTTGAATCGCTTAAACAGTGGGAGGAGTCGATAGAGGCCGCAGCGAAATGGCGCGACATATATAGGAAATCTCCAACAAAGAAAGAGTTGTTTTCATTTGCGGCATTATATTTCTCTGAAACGGGATATTTTAGCAAAATAACACGCGCTTATTATGCCGACGTAGAGGGGTACATTCCTACTTTTTTCGCCTACAATAAATTGGTAGAGAATACACACTTCCAGCGGTGGTTACCAGAGGTCAAAGCACGACCAAGATTCTCAGTTGGCGACATCGTTGAAGGAAGGGCAGGCAATTACGATCATGCTAGCGCAGTATATCTTATCACGAAGGTGCTAGGAAAAATAGATCCGTGCAAAGGCGGCCGCTGGTATAACGGGCATGTAATCAAAGACACTGGGAGATATTCTTCTGCGAACCGGCGCAACGACAATGGTGAACCTGGCGCAAGAGGTTTCCGCGAGAAAGATGTGAAACCCCTGAAGAAAGGAAAGAAGAAGTGAGTGAAAACGATGTACTGGTGTTCGTATTTATGACAACCAGCGTATTTGTTGTCTATTGGTGGAGCAGAGTTCCGTAAAATTCACTTTCTGTCTCATAAGAAAGACATTCTTGCCTTGGTGGGATATAGTTACTACTTACTACTACAATGAAGAAAGATACATCACAAAACGATTTTGAGGCGATGAAAGACATGCTCGAAAGGTCCAGCACTTTATATGTTGTCAAGAATGAAGGCGGCAGACTTCAAATCGAAATATCTACAGGATCACACCACGATGCGACTATTATGTGTACATTCAAGCAAGATGGCAAGTTTGTGGGGATCTACTCTAGATATTAAAGAAAATAGAAGAATATGAAAACGATTAAAAAGAAGAATCAAAGAAAGCATAAGAAAAGAATATTAGATCTCCACAACACAAAGCACGAAGAGGCGCCAGAGAGATTGTCATCCTTTCTCTATAAGAGCATTGATAACAATAGAATGCCCGTAGAGATAATCACCGGGAAGAGTTCCGCGATGAAAGAAATTGTTGGCAAGGTGGTTGACTATATGGGGTATATGTCGGTACGAGAAAGCACGTTGGCCAACCTCTCTACCATCACGATAGATTACGAAGAGGAACTGTAGGTGGGTGATCTACTTTTGGTTTATTGTCTGGCCTGGGTGGAGTTCTTTGCTGCGTGTGACTATAGACTAGAATAAGGAACTACTTATTGTTATGAATAAACTTATGATAGAAAGCTGGCGAAGATATATGGCCGAAGGCATAAGCAACATTGTTTATCACGGTACCAGTCTGGGCAGGATGGCAGATATCGCCAAGACCAATCGTATTATGACCTCTGGCACGTTTGGTAGTGATTCAGACGAAATTGGAAACAAGGGGAAGTTCTACTTCCTCTCCACAGCCAGATCCCCGCTCGCCTTCAAGGAAGGGTATCCCCTAACCAAGGATGGGAAGGTGCGATTTACTTTGGACGGCAGGAAACTGGGTCAGAAGTATGGCGGCACCCCACTTGATTACTGGAGGGATAGGACTAGCGGTGGCAAATCGGAGATGGAAGACCGGATAGTGACAGACGAAGCGTGGATAGAGAGCGCCTCTGACTATATTAAAGAGATTGTTGTCTATCTCCCCATCTTCAAAGGAAGGGCGACTGATGTGGATAGCATGATTGATGCCATCGGTGCCGGGAAAATGACGAAATACGAATACATCCCCAACCAGAGCATTAGGTATCCAGATCTCCGAGATCTAAAAGAGGTAAGCGAGTTCGCACAGTCTCACGGTATCCCGCTTAAAATAATACCCACAGAAGAGAAAGAAAACGAGTTTTACATGAACAAGCAATTATCGGCAGTAACCTATGACGAACTTGAGAAGATAAGAAAAGAAGCCGGCGTGGATCCTGCAAAGACTACCTTTAGGGGAGAAGAGCGCGATGCTTTCCACGTTAAACTGCGAAATGCGACAACTTACTCGCTCCTCCCAGGTCTTGCGGAGGTTCTTGGCATGTTGGAGCAGGGCGAACTCTCCTCGGAAGGTTATCCGCGCAGAGATGATATGATTGCTGTTAAGACTGATTTATACGAGTGGTCAAAGACGCCGGGATTTCACGAGACAGAACCACCAACTTACGAAGATCCCATGAAGAAGGAAATAAAGCGAAAGTTTCTGGAGGGGCAGATAATAGTCACAGAACAAGACATTGATGACATCATAGAGCGCCTCACGCGGTATAATTATGAGGCACCCAGTGTCTTTGGGATAGAGTTCCAGGGTGCTCGCAGCAAACCGCATATGCGGCCCTACCTCCAACAATTCACATCTTACATGAGACAAAATGAACTTGCTAATGTTCGCGAACTAGTCAAGCACCTAGAAGAGAAGATAAAGCAAGCACAAGGAGCAGAGAAATCATGAAAAACATATTAGCACTTATTGTGACATTGGCACTTCTTTCGGGATGTTCCATGCAGCGAGAATACGAATCAGATGATAGTTCAGGGTTGCGACCACTACAAAACTATACATTCTCGTCAAACTCAGATGATGCTTTCGTCGATATTGTTGAGAGCAAGATTAGTGGAGACATCGGAGACATCGAAGATATCGATAATTCTCCCGCTGCCGTATCAGGATACGATGAGGGGGAGTACACATCTATCGAACTCATAATGACCAGCACTAGAGGGTCTGCTATGGTGGCGCTATCTCTGTACGGGGGAGGCATCACAAGCGACGAATTGGTAGTAGGTTCTGTGCACCAATTTGTGCCCTCGTCTGCGCAGAGGGAGGGCAGCGATCTACACGCCGAAGCAATTGTATGCTCCGGCGCAATGCCGGGTGAATGGACGTATGATGACATTGTTAACCAACTGGAGATTAGAGTAGAGCAGACGGAAGCGAGCGATGAGGGCCCGCCCACAAAGAGAATAAACTTCACCACAACCACAGAAGAAGATATTGCCACGGGGCATATCGACATTGTTGTATTCGACAAACAATAAAGAAAGAAAGGCGAGAGATAATGTCTGAATCGCTGGAGCACAGCAAGACCCTGCTGAGGATAGAGCAACTATACCACAAGGGCCAAACGAACATATGGGATGGGAAAGAGTACCTTCGAGATTGCCTAGATGAACACGGCATACCAGATATGCCCGCCGAGAGTGTTGAAGCATTGCAGAACATATTTGGAGTCATTCTCTTTGGCGAGTTAGCCGCTTGGAAGATCTCTTCTGCGCTGGCACTCGGTCTAGATAATGATGAAGCGAGGATGGCTGCGACATCCCAAGCGCACGATGAGGCACGCCACTACTATGTTATGAGGGATTACCTTCAGCTGTTAGGACATGTTCCAGAGAGCATTGACAAACATGCTGATGAGTTCTTAGAGTCAATTCTAAGGGCGGACACCACAGCCAAGATGCTTCTGGGTATGCAACTGATGGTAGAACCATTGGCACTCACCCTGTTTAAGATAGTCAGAGAGAAGAATATAGAACCTGTGCTATCTGACCTGCTTGTGATGTATGAGAGGGATGAAGCGAGACATGTGGCACTGGGTACCTTGTATCTGCCCAAGATACTAGCAGAGATGTCGGCAGTCCAGAAAGGCGAGTTGTTATTGTGGCAGTTCCTAGGATACATGAAGCAGTTTGAGATGCTTAAGTCACTGAAGGACGACTTTATCGCACTGGGGATTTCGCCTAGGAGTGTCTTTGCCCTTGCTAGGAAGAAACAAGTGATAGCGTTTGAGTTGCTTTCAGATGAACTAGGAGAACGATACCCCCTCATGGACACAATGCTTAGAGTTATAGACTTCAGGAACGAGATAAGCTTCCCTGAGAGTGACTCAGGATACATAGACAGGGTTAGAAACGCGATAAATGTCGCAGTTGGAGGATAAATTGAGTACCCCAGAAGACAATGTGAGAGATATAGGCGAAAAAGTTAGTGATCTAGTGTGGGGAGAGAGAACAGAGATAGTGGCAATCTTTGATCACCTTGTGCCTACAGTATACAAGGTAAAAGACACAGAAGGTAGAGAGTATCTTCTTTCAGAAGATGATATAGTCACCTTTCATTAAAAGACAGCACAAAGAAAAGTGGTCTGCATGTCGATTATACTTGACATAATGAAAGTGATCTGCTATAATGGGCGAGAACTTATTTTGAAAGAATTTGAAGTTTCGACTTAAAAAGACAATTCGAGTCTGCTAAAATAAGTTTCCCTCGTAAGAGGGCCCTCCGCAAGGAGGCATGTTTAACATAGTGCGCGCCATATGACATGGTGTGATATTTATCGCCGCAAGGCGAGAGGAGAAAAATAATGACTAATGTAAACGTAAGAAAAAGTGTAGATAATTTTAATATCGATGAGATTCTGATAAAGGATCAGAATCAACATAGGAATTTGGGCACAGACAGTGAGCATATTGAAGCACTGCGAGAGTCGTTTCGACTAGCAGGTATTCCTCCTGCGATTGCTCAGGTAGAGATAGAGCCTGAAACTGGAAAGCCATCCGTGGTGAATGGAGTCCATAGTTATTTTGCATACCGAGAAAATCACAAGGTGGATCCTGTAGGTTTTCCGAAAGATGCCTTATTCGAAATTGTTGGACCTTTTAAAAACGATACAGAACGAAAAGTATTTCAGTTTCAACAAAACGTTTTTCGTCCACAAAAAGCTGTGAACGTTGATGACACCATAGCACATATTAAATTATTGTATGCTGAGGGTCTGAAAAACAAAACTTTCATTGAAACTGAATCAGAGGGAAGCTTGAGAAGTCAACTTAGACCTCTTATAGAAAAAGAAGTACCTTTCTTTTCTCAGAAAAGAAAAGATAAAGTATTGAAACAAGTAGTCTCTGATTTGTCCAAGAAGGACACCTCTTCAAGTAAGATGAACACTTATCCTCTCTTAGAGGATCAAGCTGAGATTTATTCTCAATGCACTAACTCTGGATGGAGCGGCAAGGAGTCTGGCGTCTTAGACGCAGGAGAGGTTGTTTACTTTTGCAATAGACCGTGTTTTATTACTAGTGACGTTTCTCGCGTCTTGTATAAGAAGGTTAACAATCCAGGGGCAAAGGCAACCATTATCTGTGCACGCGCTGAGGGGTTGCCAGAACGTTTGGATAATTGGCGAAATAGCATGCTTAGAGAATATGATAGAGTCAATGCTATCCCTTCACAGTTGTACGGCAAAAAAGAAAAGATTTTTGATAAAATCTTCTTCTTAACTCAAAAAGGCGACGGTCAAGAAGTTGAAAATAGTCTCCTAACTGAGTCGCAAGTACGCACTCAACTGGCAGCCAAAAACGCTAAAGCAGCTAAGATTAGACCACCTAAAACCAAGTCTTAATCTTAAAGGGCAAGAACAAACGAAAGAGAGGGGGTGTAAAAGTCCCCTCTCTTTCCGATTTTTTCACATACCAAGCACTTACTTTTAACTTGACATACTGGAAATGGGCCGCTATAATGGGAGTATCTTCTTTCGGAAGACGATATAGTCACCTTTCATTAAAAGGTAATATATTCAGGTACTTATGAGAGCATTGTAAGTGCCTGAATATGTTATACATTTTTGTGGGCAGATCTGATCAGATCTGTTGAAGATAAAAACTGTTATAAATCAAGAGGTTATAAAAAAGTGGGATCTGCATGTCGATTATACTTGACAAACTAAATGTGATCTGTTATAATGATCACATAGGAAGAACGCAAGTAAAGAAAGAGAGAGAGATAATGGAAAGAACAACCACAAAGAAACAGAGAGAGATAATTCGTAGGTTATCTGCCATGCGCGGGGACAACCGGCAAGAGAGCAAGAGCAAGAGCAAGAGCAAGAGCAAAGAGAGCAAAGAGAGCAAAGAGAGCAAAGAGAGCAAAGAGAGCAAAGAGAAGAAGAAGAAAAACGCCCAATACTGTAAGAAATACTACCAAGCAAACAAAGAGAGGATTGCTGAACGCAATAAGCAATACTACCAAGAGAACAAAGAGAAGAAGAAAGAATGGCGCCAAGCAAACAAAGAGAAGACTGCCAAGTATACAAAGGAATACTATAGCAAACCAGAGAATAGGGAGAGGGCACTAGAGTGGCGAAAACAAAATAGGCAGCGCGCCATTGAGGCAACTGCGCGATGGCGAATCCGAAACCCAGGGAAGGTCGCTGAGAATAGTAGGCGCGCCTACACTAAGAAAAAGGCAGCAACCGCCGCCAGCAACGCCCGCCAAGAAAGAAACGCCACTCGCGATGCAAGGAAACATAGAATAGAAATGCTAGTTAGTGAAATATACTTAAAAAACTAAATGTGTGATCTGTTATAATGATCATGTAGGAAGAACACAAACAAAGAGAGAAGAGGAGAGAGTTATGGGACTTACTTTATTAAATCAAAAAAACTCAACGCTAGCGAAAGCAGAGATCCTGAATACACCAGAACGAATTGCAGCAGCAATCGCAGAGCACCCAGCGTTTAAAGACGTTGACTTGAACGCAGAGGGTTTGGTGGTTCTGGAT
>Ga0208011_1000386_pt1 | contig 17508 bp, 30 predicted proteins | sample 7_EtaG_FD_184080 | JGI IMG/M metagenome (GOLD analysis project Ga0208011, IMG submission 184080) | Marine viral communities from the Subarctic Pacific Ocean - 7_ETSP_OMZ_AT15161 metaG (SPAdes) (version 2) | ecosystem: Environmental > Aquatic > Marine > Oceanic | place: Pacific Ocean | collected...
AGAACCTGATTCTACCTTTGGATAATGAGTAAAATTCACACAGACGAGTACATGCAACCAGGATGGGATGAAACCCCATCAGGTTGTCACCCATATGTAAAAGGTTCACGTCACAATAAGATTGGTAGGTGGATTATGTGTACTTATTATGTCTTAATCATTTTTATGGTTACTAGACTTGTGTGGGTATTGAATACGTGATAAGGTTTTGGAGGATCTGGAAGTATGCTCTTGGATCATTCAACGACGAAAAGACTAAACGGTACGATAATTCTGTTGCTTTTTTTCGTAGCGTTATATTCTTTACTTATCTGGCGACTAACTGTTTTATTATTGCGGGGGTAATTCATCATTGGTAAAAGTAACTGATAAATTCTTATCACAAGAAGAGTTTGATCTTCTTGAGGATCATATGATGGGATATTATTTTCCTTGGTATTATATGGATAGAGAATCGTATGAAACTGATACAGATACTTTTCAGTTTCAGCATACTTTTTATAGGGGTGGTGAATATCCTTTAAGGAGTGAATATTATGATTTGGTTAAACCTCTTTTGCGAAAGTTAAAGGTTGATGAGAAAAAACTTCATAGAATAAAAGCAATACTAACAACAAAAACTCCTACACCTAGATTTAGTGGTTATCATATTGATTATCCAGATATGACAACTGTTGCATTTTATGTCAATACTAATAATGGGTACACAGAGTTCCAAAAAGGTGCTAAAGTAAAGAGTGTTGCCAATAGAGCAGCAACTTTTGATTCCAATTTGGTACATGGAGGACATACTTGCACAGATCAAAAAATTCGAGTCCTGATAAATTTTAATTATGAGAGATGAATTTCTTTGGGTTGAAAAATATCGACCTAAGACAATTGATGAATGTATCTTATCTGAGAATATAAAGAAAACCTTTAATGATTTTCTAAATAAGGGTGAAGTGCCCAACTTACTTCTTTCTGGACCTGCTGGGTGTGGGAAGACAACAGTTGCAAAAGCACTTTGTAATGAGTTAGGAGTAGATGTTTATGTCATTAACGGATCGGACGAAGGACGGTTCCTCGATACCGTCCGTAATAATGCTAAAAACTTTGCATCCACCGTATCGCTTTCGTCGGAAGCAAAGCATAAAGTCATTATCATCGACGAAGCAGACAATACGACCCCTGATGTACAGTTACTCCTTAGGGCGTCCATTGAGGAATTCTCAAAGAATTGCAGATTTATATTCACCTGCAACTATAAGAATAAAATCATCGAACCGCTCCATTCCAGGTGTGCTGTGGTTGAGTTCAGTATTAGGGGGAAAGAAAAGCAAGAAATCGCTGCTCAATTCTTTAACCGACTTAACTGGATCTTGGACACCGAACGGATTCAAAATGATAAGAAAGTCCTCGCAGAACTCATTAATAAACACTTCCCAGATTGGCGTCGCGTTCTCAATGAGTGTCAAAGATACTCGGTGGGAGGTAAGATAGATAGTGGAATTTTGGCTCACTTTAGTGATGTAAAGGTAAATGATCTCATTAAAAATCTCAAAGATAAAAACTTTCCGGAAGTACGTAAATGGTGTGTCAATAACTTGGACAATGATCCTTCTGTACTTTTGCGTCGTATTTACGATAGTCTTTACGATTCCTTGGTTCCTAGCACCATTCCTGCTGCTGTGCTTGTTATTGCTAAGTATCAATACCAAATTGCATTTGTGGCGGATCAAGAAATAAATCTGCTTGCTTGTCTTACTGAAATTATGGTGGAATGCGAGTTTAAGTGATGGATACTTTACATCAATTATATGCTACTCCCTTACTTCAAACCCACATAGAGGTTCCACTTAAAGTATTAGAATATATTAAGTCTCAGAAATTTCATCGGCATAATACTGGATATATGACTCATGAGAAGTTATTAGACGATCCATTATTAAAAGGAATAAAAAAACTTATAACACAAAAAGTTGAAGAATACTTTTATGATTACTGTGGATATGCTAAAGTAGTAACTCCAGTTCATATATCTTCCTGGGCTAATCTTCATAAGAAAGGAGATTGGGGTCAACAACATTATCATGAGAATGCAGTAATTGCTTTTGCATGGTATCCTTTAGTAAATGATACTTCTGGTTCTTTTGTTACGTATCCTAGAGAAAAGTTATTTGGAACTACTTTAAGTTTCCCTTATCAGGAACATAATAAATTCAATAGTAGTAATTGGGGATTTACCCCTAAGACGGGAGATTTATATATATTTCCTGCTACCATGATACATGGTATTGATGAATTGGAGGAGGACTTTGATAGATATTCTTTGGCAGGAAATTTTATGATCAATGGACCTGTTCAATGTGGTAAAGTTACTATGGAGTGTAATTTCAAATGAAGGAAGAATTATTAGAACTGTTAAAGAAACATGCTTATAAGAAAGGGGAATTTAAACTTTCTTCTGGGAAGACTAGTGAGCATTATGTAAATTGTAAACCGGTAATTTTAAGTGGAAGGGGTCTTACTCTTGTTAGTTTATTGCTGTTAAAAGAAGTGAAAACTAATGTGGTAGCAGGATTGACATTAGGGGCTGATCCTTTAGTTAGTGGTGTTTCTTTAGTGTCTGCTTTGGATGGTAGAATGGTCAATGCTTTAATAGTTCGTAAGGAAGCAAAGGGTCATGGTACAGGTGCTTGGATTGAGGGCCCTCTGCCCCCAGAAGGGTCTGTAGTGACTGTTTTGGAGGATGTTATTACCACAGGTGGTTCATCGATTAAAGCAGCAACTAGATTGCGTGACGCGGGTTATGTGGTCAATGATGTTATTGCTATTGTAGATCGCCAGGAAAATGGAGAAGCGGATGATTTTATGGAATCTGCTGAATTAAAACTCTCTAGTCTATTTTCTTTATCTGAATTATGCGAATGAATTCACAGACTAAATTAATTTTTGCACTTGAGCATATTGCACATCTGCATGATTTAATAGAGGATAATGAATGGGAAGAGTATCTTAAAGAGCATCTTATATCTTTAGAAATTGAGTTGGAAAGACAACTAAATAATGAACTTACTAGAAAGAATCTTGCCAATGCCAGTAAGGATGGTGTAGAATGACTATTATGAAAAGTAAATTAAAAAAGAAACAAAGACACCAAGTTAAATCTAGGTGGTACTATATCTTCTGGGGTACTGCTACACTATCTGTATTAGCAGGTCAGTTGTATGTTGGTACTGGATATCGTAGGATGTCTAATACTATTAAAAGTGTATTAGAGGCTCCTATAGTATTGGATTTTGGTAGAGTTAGAAGAAATCCTATGATTGTTCCTGAGGGTTTCTATGACTATCCATAATGAGAAGCATATTTTAGAACGAATTAAAGAACTATCAATTATGCTTGGTGGGGAGTACCTTAACCAATCCATAATTAACACCAATGGTGAAAGAGCAAAACGCATTATTATTGAATATGACAATAAAATCTCTGAAAGCGTATAAGACTCCTTTACGTTATCCTGGTGGCAAGTCTCGTGCTTGTACTAAGATGGATCAGTACTTTCCAGATCTTAGTAATTACGTGGAGTTTAGAGAACCTTTTTTAGGTGGAGGAAGTGTTGCGCTTCATATTAGTAAGAAGTATCCTCATTTAAAAATTACAGTTAATGATTTATATGAACCCTTGGTAAATTTTTGGGTTCAGTTGCAGCAGTTTGGTGACGAATTAACAGAGAAGTTAGTAGATTATAAAAATAACCATCCAGATCCTCCTAAAGAATTAAGAAAAGTGGAGGGTACAGAATTTCCTGCATTAGAACTTTTTCTTAATGCTAAAGAAGCAATTAATAAGAGTGGTGTAGATAGTATTGAACGTGCAGCAGCATTTTATATTGTTAATAAATGTTCATTCAGTGGTTTAACTGAATCTTCTTCGTTTTCAAAACAAGCATCTGTTTCTAATTTCTCTATGAGGGGTATTGAGAAGTTACCTGGATATTCTGATATAATATCTAATTGGCATATTAATGGGTATTCTTATGAGTACTTAATGGAGAGAGATGTTCATAAGGATATCTTTATGTATCTTGATCCTCCTTATGATATTAAGGATAATCTCTATGGTAAGAAGGGGGATATGCATAAAGGATTTGATCATGATAAGTTTGCGGAGGATTGTGATAAGTATAAAATTGATATGATGATTAGTTATAATTCAGATCAGTTAGTAAAGGACCGATTTAAGAATTGGCAGGCTGCTGAATTCGATTTGACTTATACCATGCGTTCTGTTGGTGAATATATGAGGGAGCAGAAGAGAAGAAAGGAGTTACTGTTGATGAATTATAATAAACCAAAGGTCCAACCTACCTTTGAGGGATGCTATAATTATAATAGGTTAAAAAAAGAAGGTCTTGCTGAATGAGTATTGGTAATGTAAAACAGTATAAAGGTCAGCCCCGTAAGGATTGGACTAAAGACCATTGGTTACAACACGCAAATATTATGGCCCACTCTCCTTGGATTGATGAGGAGGAGAGGGATTATTGGAAAGATAAGATTAAGGAATTGCAAAAATGACAGAACTTAAAGATTGGTTGAATTCTATTAATTTTAATAAAGAGAATTTGATAGAGGAAGATCTTAGTATAGTTAAGGACTATCCTCCATATATTATTAATCGTTGTCTATCAGGTCATCTTGATTGTATATTGTTTGCTAATGAAATGAATAGGTATCCTAACCTAGACAAAGATATGCAATATTCATTTTATCTAAATACTCTTAGAAAAAAGAAGAGATTTTCTCCCTGGCTCCGTAAGGAAAAAGTCACGGATCTTGAAATCGTAAAACAATACTATGGTTATAGTAACGAAAAAGCATCACAAGCTTTGAAAATTTTATCAAAACAACAATTGGATTACATTAAACAACGACTTGACACTGGAGGAATAAAATGACTACCACGGTAGAACCTGAAGTTAGGTGGTCTCAGGACCAAATGGTAGAGGTGCTTCTTAATGAACCGGACGATTTCTTAAAAGTACGTGAGACTCTAACACGAATTGGAGTAGCATCGAGGAAGGAGAAAAAACTCTATCAATCTTGTCATATTTTGCACAAGCAAGGTAGATATTATATTGTACATTTTAAAGAATTGTTTGCGTTGGATGGAAAACATGCTAATCTCACATCTAACGACGTACAACGTCGCAATCGCATTACTCGCTTACTTGCTGATTGGGGACTTATTTCAGTAGTAAAACCTGATTCAGTTTCTGATATTGCTCCTTTGAATCAAATTAAGGTTCTGGCATATAAGGATAAGGGTGATTGGATTTTAGAACAGAAGTATAACATCGGTAAGAAAGGAAAGACCCAAGAAACGGAGTAATTATGAAAAAGTATTTGAATCAAACAACAGTTAATGTTATTGCTATAGCAACTGCAGTTGTAGCGGGATTTTCTATTGTCGGTGTTGGTCGAGGACCAGATAAGGATATGAAACGACAGATGCTTATGAATAGGCAACTGGATTATGATATAGCCCGACTTAAGAATTGTGGTGAATTAAAACGATTTGGAATTGAGTATCATCCTGAGTCAACAATGAGTTACTTATGTGCTGATGTTATAGTCGCACCGTTTAATCAGCCAGAGTAATTAATTGAAAAAATTTATTTTTGATGTTGATGGAACTTTGACTCCTAGTAGGGGGAAGATTGATCCAGAATTTGCTCCTCTTTTTATGCATTTGACTTGTAGTGAAGAGGTCTATCTTGTTACGGGTAGTGATAGGCAGAAGACTTTAGAACAGGTTACCCCTGAGATATACAATAACTGCAAGAGAGTTTATAATTGCTCTGGTAGTGATGCGTATGAAGGGGATGAGAATGTTTATAGGGATGATTGGGATATTCCTAAAGACGTAGAAAGATTTTTACAGGATGAATTAGATTTTAGTCAGTTTTCTATTCGTAATGGAAATCATATTGAGAAAAGACCTGGTGGAGTTAATTTTAGTATTTTGGGTAGAGATCCTGATCCTTTTAAAGGTAGAGAAGAGTATATGAAATGGGATAAGATTCATACAGAAAGATTGTTTATAGCACATCGATTAAGATATCAATTTCTTAATCTAAATGTGGCTTTAGGAGGACAAACTGGTATTGATATTGGACCTTTAGGGAGTGATAAGAGTCAAATCTTAAGGGATTTTTCTAAAGATGATGAGATACATTTCTTTGGTGATAGAATGGAGAAGGGTGGAAATGATCATTCTTTAGGGGAAGCAGTAAAAGAGATGGGCGGTTATCCGCACCCTGTTAAAGATTGGGCGGACACCCGAACTCAATTATTGGGTCTTTACGACTGAGTATTTTAGGTGGGTGTGGTTAAATAGTAATGTACGCCGTAAGGGTACACAAAACACAAACTCGCTTTTAAAGGAGCTAAGAACAATGGGCACACTAGCCAGGTATCACGCTGCAAATCTTCCGGAACTTTTTGATAAGATAAGTAGAAATAGTATTGGAATTGATGATTATCTCAATAGATTTTGGGATGATACTGTAGATACAACTTCCAATTATCCACCTTATAATTTGGTACACGTAAATAATGTCGAATCGAGACTTGAAATCGCCCTTGCGGGGTTTAAGAAAGATGAAGTATCCGTCTATACGGAGTTTGGAAAGTTATATGTGGAAGGCAAAAAAGAAGAATCAAAGGTCGATGGAGAATTTGTCCATAAAGGATTGGCCCAAAGGTCTTTTGAACGAGTCTGGACGCTCACCGATGATACAGAGATTAGATCCGTCAGCTTTGACGACGGACTCCTCGTGGTACAATTGGGAAAGATAGTTCCCGATCATCATGCTCGTAAGGATTATCTCTAAATATAAATGTTCGAGATGAATTAAGAGGGTATTGACTGCCCTCTTTTTTATTGCTATAATACTAGAAGGTAAATAGATACTATGACTATTAAATTAGTTTTGTTAAAATCGGGAGAAGACATTATTGCGGATGTCACTGAGATGACAGTAGGAGAGCCTGATTCTAAGGATAATCCCCCTAGAGTTATTGGGTATTTTCTTGGAAAACCATGTGTTATTAAATTGAGGGATGTGACAGATCTTGGAAATGAAGGTAAGGAACATAAACAGGGATATAATGTATCACTTTTTCCTTGGATGCCTCTTTCTAAAGAAGATAAGATTCCTATTCCTGCTGATTGGATGATTACGATGGTAGAACCCGTCACTAAATTAGAAGAAATGTATCTTGAGGATATTGTAAAAAATGGAAAAGACAATCAAAGTATTAGCACTGATGAACAATCAACTTCTGATCAGTCAGATTGAAGAAGTTGCTGCAGTTGATATTGGACAACCTGATTGTAAATTAGTAAGTCCTTTTATTATTAACACTGAATCTGGTTCAACAATTTTGGAACCTTTTTTAACAGATGTTACAAGAGACACTAGTTTTATGATGGGATCTGATAAAATAGTTACGTTGGCAGACCCCACACCCGCTTTACTTGAAAAGTATTTAAACTTAACTAAAGAATGATTTTTCTACTGGCATCATTAGTAACATCTCTTCCAGCAGAACCTCCCTGGCAAGAGCATGGTCCGGATTATACTGACATTAATAGAATGGCACAAGAATCTACCAAGAGAGATTATCCTTGGTGGTGGGCAAAGCATGGATGTGAAGGTACATCTTGGATCCCAACAGACGAACCTTGTAGGGATTTGACAGAATGAGATTTTATACTAATGTTCAATTAATTGGAAATCAATTTCTTGTTCGTGGTGTTGAGGATGGAAGGAGGTATGAACATAGGGATGAATTCTTCCCTACTTTATTTGTTAAGTCTAAGAAAAGGGCTAAATATAAAACGTTAAGTGGAGAATCAGTTGAAGCTATTAATCCAGGAACGGTTAGGGATTGTAGAGAGTTCTATAAAAGATATGAAGATATTGAGGGATTTGAGATATACGGGAACGATCGGTATATTTACCAGTACATATCAGAAAAATACCCTGAGGATGAGGTCAAGTTTGACATCAGCCAGATTAAACTTGTTACTTTGGATATTGAGGTTGCGTCTGAGGAAGGATTTCCGGATGTTGAATCGTGTAGTGAAGAGATCCTCGCTATTAGTATCCAGGACTATACGACAAAGCAAATCGTTACTTGGGGAAGTAAACCCTTTGAGAATAATAGGAAGGATGTAAAATATCATCATTGTCCTACCGAGCATAATCTGTTAAGTAATTTTATTAACTATTGGATGGAGGATGTTCCAGATGTAATTACTGGATGGAACATTCAACTATACGACATACCATATATTGCGAAGCGTCTTGAGCGGATACTTGGTGAGAAGTTGATGAAAAGACTTTCTCCGTGGGGACTGGTAAGTCAAGGTGAGATTTATATTAATGGAAGACCTCATGCTGTATTTGACGTTGGTGGTGTAACTCAACTTGATTATCTTGATCTCTATAAGAAATTTACTTATAAGGCACAGGAGTCTTATAGGTTGGATTATATTGCGAGTGTTGAACTGGGGCAGAAGAAATTAGATCACAGTGAGTATGATACTTTTAAGGATTTCTATACAAAGGGTTGGCAGAAGTTTATTGAGTATAATATAGTGGACGTGGAACTTGTTGACCGTTTGGAAGACAAGATGAAACTGATTGAACTTGCATTGACTATGGCATATGATGCTAAGGTCAATTATAATGATGTGTTCTATCAGGTACGGATGTGGGATACGATAATTTATAACTACTTAAAGAAAAGGAATATTGTTATTCCCCCTAAGAATAGATCACAAAAGAACGAAAAGTACGCTGGAGCATATGTCAAGGAACCGAAACCGGGAAAGTATGATTGGGTTGTCAGTTTTGACCTTAATAGCTTGTACCCTCACCTTATTATGCAGTACAATATCAGTCCAGAAACCCTCATCGAAACTAGACATCCCAGCGCAAGCGTTGAAAGGTTTCTAAATCAAGATGCAGAGATTAATGGTGAGTATGCAACTTGTGCTAATGGGGCACAGTATAGAAAAGACGTAAGAGGATTCTTACCAGAGTTGATGGATAAGATGTATGGAGACCGTGTGGTCTTTAAGAAAAGGATGATTCAGGCAAAGAAAGATTATGAGAAGACCCCATCAGTTGCCCTTACAAAAGAGATTGCAAGGTGCAACAATATTCAAATGGCAAAGAAGATATCTCTTAACAGTGCTTATGGTGCTATCGGCAATCAGTACTTCAGGTATTATAAACTTGCTAATGCCGAAGCCATTACCCTTTCTGGCCAAGTATCTATTCGTTGGATAGAGAATAGAATGAACCAGAAGATTAATAAGATTTTAAAAACTGAGGATGTTGATTATGTTATTGCTTCTGATACCGATTCCATTTATCTTAACTTGGGTCCTCTGGTCGAGGCTGTATACAAGGGAAGAGAGAAAACTAATGAAGGCGTTGTCACGTTCCTTAACAAGATCTGTGAAATGGAATTTGAGCCTTATATTGAAAGTGCTTACCAAGAACTGGCCGACTACGTAAATGCGTATGACCAGAAGATGGTTATGGCACGAGAGAACATTGCTGACCGTGGTATATGGACTGCGAAGAAGCGATATATTCTTAATGTGTGGGATAGTGAAGGAGTAAGGTATGAAGAACCTAAGTTAAAGATGATGGGTATTGAGGCAGTTAAGTCTTCAACACCTGCACCTTGTCGTACTATGATTAAGGATGCCTTAAAGATAATGATGAACGGTACTGAAGATGAGGTGCAGAAGTTTATTGAAAATTCACGTAAGAAATTTAGGACTTTACCTCCTGAAGATATATCATTCCCTCGGTCTGCATCTAATGTAGATAAGTATTCTGCTCATTCTACGATATACTCTAAAGGAACTCCTATACATATACGTGGTGCCTTATTGTATAATCATTATGTTAAAAAGCATAAGTTAGACAATAAGTATTCCCTCATTCAGAACGGTGAAAAGATCAAATTCTGTTACCTGAAGAAACCAAATATTATTCATGAGAATATTATTTCTTTCATTCAGGATTTTCCGCATGAGATTGGTCTTGACAAGTATATCGACTATGACTTACAATTTAACAAATCCTTCTTAGAACCACTTAAGATCATTTTAGATGCGATTGGTTGGAATGTAGAAAAAACTGTAAACTTAGAATCCTTTTTTTCCTAATGGACCTTCCTATTAACGACAAAGATTTGGATATTATTGTTAAGGCACTTGCTCTTGGTGGTGATACTAGACTTTATTTTTTACTTAAGAATCTTAGGGAGGAGAGGAAAATTGACTTTAATGTATCTAGATCAAATATGGATAATGTAGTTAAAGTTTATGCAGAATCTGATGATTATCAATGTAAACATGGAGAGTGTGACATCTAATGGATTTACCTATTGACGACCAAGAATTAAACATTATAGTTAAAGCTTTACATTATCGAACCAAATTACAATTTATAGGTGGCGATACTGCATTGTATGAAAAATTGAAATTGGTTAAAGAAGTAAGGGATGCAAATCCCGGTGGACCATATAAAAAAATACTTCGTGAGCAACATGGAATGGTGGCATAATGGATTTTTTAAAAGACATTGTAAAGGAGATTGGAGATGAGTACACCCAACTCGCATCCGATATATCTGAAACTGAACGATATGTTGACACGGGTTCGTTCATTTTTAACGGACTTGTCAGTGGTAGTATATTTGGGGGCGTATCTGGCAATAAAATTACTGCTATTGCTGGAGAATCTAGTACAGGAAAAACTTTTTTCGCTCTCGCCGTTGTTAAGAACTTTTTGGATACTAACCCCTCTTCTTATTGTCTCTACTTTGACACTGAGAGTAGTATTACTAAACCACTTTTAGAGAGTCGTGGTATTGATATGGATCGTCTTGTAGTCATTAATGTAGTGACTATTGAGGAGTTCCGTACTAAAGTACTAAAGGCAGTTGATAAATATTTACAGATGCCTATAGAGGATCGCAAACCTTGTATGTTTGTGTTAGATTCTCTGGGTATGCTTTCAACAGAAAAGGAAATCACTGACGCACTTAATGACAAACAAGTAAGGGATATGACCAAATCTCAACTTGTTAAAGGTGCGTTTAGAATGCTTACTTTGAAACTTGGTCAAGCAAACATTCCACTAATAGTAACAAATCACACATACGATGTCATTGGTTCTTATATCCCTACAAAAGAAATGGGAGGAGGTTCTGGCCTCAAGTACGCAGCAAGTACAATCATTTATCTCGGAAAGAAAAAAGAGAAGGATGGCAAAGAAGTCATCGGAAACATTATCAAAGCAAAGACGCATAAATCACGTTTAAGTAAAGAAAACAAAGAGGTGGAGATTCGCCTATTCTACGATGAACGAGGACTGGACCCCTATTACGGATTACTCTCACTTGGAGAAAAATACGAAGTCTTTACAAAGGTTGGAAACCGCTACCAGATTGGAGAGGCAAAGGTTTATCCGAAGAATGTTTATGAAGATCCTGAAAAGTATTTTACGCCAGAAATAATGCAAGCTCTGGATGAGTGTGCTCAAAAGGAGTTTAGTTATGGATCATGAGTGAAAATATAAGTCTTATAAAGAGAGGGATAGGTGTATCTAAGGTAGTTGAACAACTTGAACAGTATTCTGAAGATTGGTTTAACCAGAGAGAGGGTGCTGAAAGTTTACTTGATCGTGGATATGATGATATTGATGTAGGAAATCTCCAACTGATAATGGGGGCAGTAATAAAGAAGGAAGATTTTGTAGGAGATTCTGAACTCTGTAAACCAACTCCTGCATATGATAGACATACAGAAATAATAAAGATTATAAAAAGGGAATTGCCTGGTAGAGAAATTCATCGATGTGGGTTTTTGCGTATTCCTGTTGATGGATATGTGGGAGCTCATATTGATGAAGGAACTTATTATCATACCAGGGATCGGTTTCATCTTTCTATTTCAGGTAAATACCAATATTTTGTAGGAACTGAAACTGCTATAGTTGACCCAGGGACACTTTTCTGGTTTAATAATAAGATGCCTCATGGCACTGTGAATCTTGGCGATGAGCCTAGGATAACCTTTGTATTTGATATGCCACATGGACAAAGTTGAATTTCTTATACTAAGAAATCTTATTCATAATGAAGAGTATGTTCGTAAGGTCATTCCTTTCATTAGAGCAGATTACTTTGAAGATTATAATCAGAAGGTTGTCTTTGAAGAGATAACCAAGTTTGTGAGTGAATATAATCAACCAGTAACTAAAGAAGTATTATGTATTGAGACTGAGAAACGTCAAGATATTAATGATACTTCATTCAAAGAGATTACTACATTAATCAGTAATTTAGAAGAAGAGTATACTGAATTTAATTGGTTGGTTGATACTACTGAAAAGTGGTGTCGTGATCGTGCCATTTATTTGGCATTAATGGAATCTATTCAACTTGCTGATGGTAAGGATGAGACAAAAGGAAGAGATGCTATACCTAGTATTTTATCAGATGCCCTTGCAGTGTCTTTTGACACTCATATTGGACATGATTACTTAATTGATTATGAGGAGCGTTATGAGTCCTACCACAGGAAGGAAGACAAGATCGAGTTTGATCTCGAATACTTCAATAAAATTACGAAAGGGGGTCTGCCGAATAAGACTCTCAACATTGCTCTTGCTGGCACAGGGGTTGGAAAATCTTTATTTATGTGTCATGTGGCAAGCGCAGCTTTACTCCAGGGAAAGAACGTCCTCTACATCACTCTCGAAATGGCAGAGGAAAAGATTGCGGAGAGGATCGATGCTAATTTACTTAATGTCCCAATTCAAGATATAACCGATCTTCCTAAAGTGATGTATGAAAGTAAGGTAACAAACCTTGCTAAGAAGACGCAAGGAACTTTGATTATTAAAGAGTATCCTACTGCATCTGCTCATATGGGGCATTTTAAGTCATTACTTCAGGAACTTGCCTTGAAAAAATCATTTAAACCTGATATAATATTCATAGATTATCTTAATATTTGTGCCTCATCAAGATACAGAGGAAACTCAACAGTCAACTCCTACTCATACATCAAAGCAATCGCAGAAGAATTACGGGGTCTCGCAGTTGAGGCGAACCTTCCGATTGTATCTGCCACTCAAACTACTCGTAGCGGGTTTGGTAGTTCTGACGTTGAGCTTACTGACACCTCTGAATCCTTTGGATTGCCTGCTACTGCTGATCTTATGTTTGCCCTTATTTCTACAGAGGAGTTAGAACCTCTTGGACAGATAGTAGTTAAGCAACTGAAAAATAGATATAATGATCCTACAATTAATAAAAGGTTTATTGTAGGTATTGATCGTGCTAAGATGAGATTATATGATTGTGAGCAAAGTGCCCAAGAGGATATCGTTGACAGTGGGCAAGAAGGAGAGTATACTTTTAAAGAGAAACCAAAGAAAGCATTTAGCGACTTTAAATTTAATGACTAAACAAGTAGACACCAATAAATACTTGGACTTCGTTACTGGAGTTACGAGTTTGCCCAGTACCGATCTAGCAGCATTACTTGCTCGTCTTACTGCACTTGATGTGGAAGTTGATGCTGATGTTCCACGTTTATTAACTGCTGCTCTAGGATTAACTGCAGAAGCAGGTGAGTTTACTGAGGTTGTAAAGAAGATTATCCTTCAGGGGAAACCTTATAATGAAGAGAATGTTTTTCATATGAAGAGGGAACTGGGTGATATTTGTTGGTATCTTGCACAAGCCTGTATGGCTTTGGATACTACGTTTGATGAAGTGATTGAGATGAATGTTGATAAACTTAAAGCACGTTATCCTGGAGGTGAATTTGATGTTCATCAATCAGAAAATAGAGTAGAAGGTGATCTGTGAGAAAGATTGGTAAATGGATTAAAGAGCATCTTCCAAAGTGGTTAGATTTATCACAATCTAAACCTTGGGAGAAGAAACCTCCTAATTGGGAAGACACTGCACCATCTGAATACGAACCTTAATTATGAAACTTAATGCTTCTGAACTTTTGACTGGATTGCAATTAAAACAGTCATTACGTTATGGTGAGAATCCTCATCAGAATGCAACATGGTGTGTTTTTCCTGATGAAGGATTATCAACTGCTAATCAATTACAAGGTAAAGAATTAAGTTATAATAATCTTATTGATTTAGATGCTGCTGTTTCTACGGTGCAAGAGTTCAAAGATGAACCTGCTGCTGTAGTAATTAAACATACAAATCCATGTGGAGTCGCAATAGCAGAGACTGTAGATTTGGCTTTACGTAGAGCATTAGATTCTGATAGAGTAAGTTGTTTTGGTGGTATCATTGCACTTAATAGGGAAGTGGATGCTTATTGTGCTAGAGAAATAATTGGTGCTTTTTATGAATGTATAGTCGCACCATCATTTAATGAAGATGCATTAAAGATACTTTCTACCAAAAAGAATTTAAGATTACTTGAATTGGATATAGATGGTATGAAACTTCATTCATATAATATGAGAAGTATTCTTGGTGGAGTGTTAGTTCAAGAAAAAGATAATGAATCAATCAATACGGATGATTGGAAGACTGTTACTGAACGTCAACCTACAACACAAGAAGTTATAGATCTTACTTTTGCTTGGAAAGTATGTCGTCATGTTCGTTCTAATGCTATTTTAATTGCAAAGAATGGTGTAACACTTGGAGTTGGTGCAGGACAAATGAATCGGGTTGGTTCTGCTAATATTGCATTACAATCTGCTGATCCTGCTGCTGGTGCTGCATTAGCAAGTGATGGATTTTTTCCATTTGGTGATACAGTGAAATTGGCATATGATTATGGTATTAAAGCAGTTATTCAACCAGGTGGAAGTATTAAGGATCAAGAATCTATTGATGCTTGTAATGAACTGGGTATAACTATGATATGTACCGGAAAACGACACTTTTTACATTAGGAGAATTATGAATTACGCATTATTGAGTGTATCTAACAAAGAAGGTATTGTTGATTTAGCTCAATCTTTAGTTGGGTTTGGATATAATCTTATTTCTAGTGGTGGTACTGCTGCTGCTATTGATAAGGCACGTATTCCTGTTATGACAGTATCTGAGTATACTGGTTCTCCTGAGATTCTTGGTGGAAGAGTAAAGACTTTACATCCAAAGATTCATGGTGGCATTCTTGCAAAGAGGGATGATAGAGATCATGATGCAGATCGTTTAAGATGTTTAATAGAACTTATTGATGTTGTTGTCGTAAATCTATATCCATTTCAAGCAACGGTTGCTAAACCAGATGTAACTTTGGCAGAAGCAATAGAGAATATTGATATTGGTGGTCCTACTATGGTAAGGTCAGCAGCAAAGAATCATGCTTATGTTTCTGTTTTAACTAACCCAAAACAGTATGATGATTTTGTAGTTGCATTGGATCATGGGAAAGTAAAAGAAATGAGACCTAGACTTGCATTAGAAGCATTTCAACATACTGCAGAATATGATGCAGCAATTAGTACATGGATGAAAAATGAATTATAAAGATGCTGGTGTTGATATAGAAGCAGGTAATGCTTTTGTTGAAAGATTAAAAGAGAAAGCACCTAGCATTGGTGGATTTGGTGGAATGTTTAGAGTGCCGTCAGGATATGAGAAACCTGTCCTAGTATCTGGTGCTGATGGTGTAGGAACTAAATTGAATATTGCTGATTTGGAATGTTGTGGTCCTGATAAGTCTGCTATGCATGGTATAGGTATAGACCTTGTTGCTATGTGTGTCAATGATGTAATAACCTGTGGTGCTAAACCATTATATTTTTTAGATTATATTTCTACTTCAAAAGTTAAACCTGAATATTTAACACCATTGATTGAGGGAGTAATAGAAGGATGTAAGATTTCTGATATGGAACTTCTAGGAGGAGAGACAGCAGAGCATCCACAACATATTGGATTTGCAAGGATTGTTAGAGATCTTGCTGGTTTTTGTACGGGTATAGTAGAAGAGAATGAAATTATAGATGGTAGTATTATTAAACCAGGTGACCAGATTATTGGTATAGAAAGTAGTGGACTGCATAGCAATGGATATAGTTTGATTGAACGATTGTTATTTCATCATAAAATAAAACTTCAAGATACTCCTGAGTTACTTACACCAACTACAATCTATGCATCATTAGTTAAAGATTTGTTAAATGAGTATCCTATTCTTGGTATGGCACATATTACTGGAGGTGGTATTCCTGAGAACCTTCCAAGATGTTTACCTAAAGGACTTAAAGCAGATATAAATTATAATTCTTGGCCTCTACCAGAACTCTTTAGTAAGATAATGTGTGCTGGTGAGATACCAGAAGAGGATATGAAAACCACATTTAATATGGGAATAGGGTATTGTTTAGTGGTTCCACCAGAAGTAGTAACAGAAGTTGAACTTAGGATATATGGTCACGGTTATAAGTCTTGGATTATTGGTAATATAAATACTCTTTAGAATAGTATCTGCAGATTTCCAATGGGTTTAATGAAGGAACTTAATGATCTTAACAACATCTATTTACAGATGAATGAAGGATCGGAAGAAGTAAAAGAAGATGAGAATACGGGTTATGTCTTAACTAGATCTGATAGGGATGGAAATACTGTTGCTTGGCAGAACAGAAAGAAGAAGAATGTAAAGACTGGAAAACCTCTTTATAAGTATGCAGATCATCTAAAGGATGAAGTAGAGTATCAACCATCTGAATTAGTTCAGAAGTTAGTTGAGTCTGGTAGATTCACTAAAGAAGAGATTGCTAAGATTGTTGAGGTAGAAAGCCTGGGAAAGTAGATGAGGGTTATCAGCGTAACCCAGAAAAAGGTGAAGAAGAAGAAAGGAAAAGGAGTAAGAAAGTTCCTGGAGAAAGAACTCCTATGCCACCAAGAGGTGATAAGCGTAGAGAAGACTTTGAAAGATGGTATGCTGCTAACGTAAGATGAAAACTTTAGGTCAATTTTCTGAAGATATAGAACAACGAAGAGCAGAACTTAAACAACGGTCATCGGATACTATGACCAAGTTTAAGGAAAAGTCTGCTGCTTCGGGTGATGCTCTAGCAAAAAGGAGATCTGATTTATTAGCAAAGACTAAAAAGGCCTCTGCTGATGCAGTAGCAAGGAAGAAGGAACAAGAACAACAAAGAGCAGCTGCTAAAGCAGATGCTGATGAAAAGCAAGCAATGAAGGATCAGATTAAAGCAGAATTACAAGCAGATAGAGAAGAAAAGAAAGATGATAATGAGGAGCAGAGAAAGTCCAAAGAGAAAAAGAGAATGGAAAAGGAGAAGACCCAAGAGAAAAGAAGAGAAGCATCCCTAGAAGTTGATGAAGACTTCAAACAATTTCCAGAGAAAAAAGTATCAAGAAAAATTCAAAGAGAAAAAGACAGACTTTCTG
>Ga0208011_1000390_pt1 | contig 17455 bp, 8 predicted proteins | sample 7_EtaG_FD_184080 | JGI IMG/M metagenome (GOLD analysis project Ga0208011, IMG submission 184080) | Marine viral communities from the Subarctic Pacific Ocean - 7_ETSP_OMZ_AT15161 metaG (SPAdes) (version 2) | ecosystem: Environmental > Aquatic > Marine > Oceanic | place: Pacific Ocean | collected...
TGGTTTATCCAAGGGATAGTGATCTTCCGTACTTCAGGTGGTGGAGGTGGCTTTTCCTTTGCATCTTCCTCTCCTTCCTTTGCTACACCAACCGGAGGTTTTAAGTCCTCAGGTGGTGAAAGCATTGGTATGTAAGAAGGTGCTTTACCCCGTGGTAGTTCTAATATCGCACGGGGTAGATTAGGCGGTTCAGGTATAACTTGATTAGGTATATTGATAGATGGAAAGATCGGCGGATCATCCATTTACCAGGGTACACCTGATGCTTTAGTTGGTGCTGTTTGTTCGTCTAATTGTGCCTGTAATTGTGCTTCAATGTTAGCTACTTTATCAGCTCCTAGTTGATCTTTAACCCAACCTACAACTGTATCTTCAGTTAGATCAGCAAAAGGTACAAGGGTATCTGGACGTTCTAAACCTAGTGAACCATAAGCACCAGCCGTATAGGTGCCGTCTCCTGCATTAATAGTGTAGTGAGCAGTATTTACATAACCGTCTTTTGTTTCACGGTCTAGGTTAGCGATCTTATATGTGAATGTTGTTGCCATTTGTTTGATTTATTTAGTTAGGGTTTTGGGTTTAAGCTGCTTCTAGAGCTGCTACTTTTGTTTCTAGGGTTTCGATCTTAGTGATTGCTTCTTGTAGTGCTTTAATTGCCATCCACATCATCTGTTGCTCTTTAACACCTTTACGCAATACTTCTTCTCTAGCAGGTGTTACGACGTTGCCGTCATCATCAAGGACAGCATCTTCAGCTTTTTGTTTGATCCAGTCAGTAATTACTTCTGGACAATGCGAAGCAACTTGCTGAGCGATAACACCGTACTTTTTATCCTCGGTATCGTCCGCTTCATTGTAGTGAAACTTTTTAAGCTCCCAATTCTTTAAACAATCCCAAGTACTATCAAGCGGTTCAATATTTTTCTTTTCACGTTCGTCACAAAGGTTGGTATCATTTGATGAATAGTTAGCAATACCACCATTAGATCGAACCGTAAAACGGCTTGTCGTTGAATCCTCAAAATGAATAGCCTCGCTTCCAGTACCATTGGGGCTGTCATTGGGGTATCTAATAGTTATTCCATAAGGGCTGCTTCCAGTATGATTAGTAAAAAAACCAATCCAGTTATTACTATTATTTACGCGCATCTCGTGGATGGTAGTGTTAGCTCCAGAGTAATAATCGTCAGTGGTGGTCATTTTTGTTGCACCATCACTCGTGATTTTCATCCGCTCGGTGTTGTCTGTGCTAAAGATCATATAATCGTCATCTGTATCAAACAAGATTGCGCCTTTTTGTGTTCCAGCGCTGTTCTTAAATAAGATGGCATCATTACCATCAGTTGATCCTGCCTGCAATGTTAAATAAGTATCTGTAGAATCTTTCAAGTGCATCACTGTTGAAGGCGACGTAGTTCCAATCCCAACATTTCCCGAGCTGTCGATTCTCATGACCTCGGTGATATTATTCGCCGATGATGTAGAGAATTGGATGATTCCATCGTCTTTATTTGTAGTATCACTACCACTAGCCAAAGCAATCTGAGCAACTCTTGTGCCATTCCAATATCCCCTTATGATGCCAAGTCCTGACTCAGCAGTAGAACGATTTGAATCAAAATCAAGGTCATTGTATGTATCTCCAGTGCTCTTTATTAAGATACCTTCAGCAGATCCAGTCGCGGCAATATGTAAAAGATTTGTAGGATTAGTCTCGTTAATCCCCACTTTTCCATCGCTGTCGATTCGCATCGCCTCGGTTGCAACGCCATTTAGTGTAGGGTTAAATGAAATAAATCCATCTGCTGAGGCAGCAGAAGCACTCCAATCACTAGCATTTTCTCTGCCAAATACAATGTCGCCTCCGGCTCTGTTCTCTTGATAAGATCTAATAACACAAGTGGCACTTGCATCAGAATCAATAGCATTGATTAGTGTTATTCCTACAGCACCAGCAGTTGATCCAGTCACTTCTACTTCTAGAGGTGCTCCAGCAAAAGCGGATGTAGATCCTACACGTAAGTCTCCAGCGAATGAGGCGGCTCCGTCAACACCTAATGAGATCTTATTATCACCAGAAGTACCGTCTCCATCCTGTTGAATTAGTAAGCCTGCTCCAGATGACCTGTTGCAGAGTATATATCCACTACTACTTATGGTGACAGCATTATTAGCAAAAGCAGAGGTGCCTCCAATAAGCATATCACCAGCGAACGTACCTGTACTATCAAACGTCGCAGCACTTGTTACATCAAGTGTACCTGCAATATCAATGTTATCAGTCAGCTTACTTCCATCTACTGAATTAGCTGCAATAGTAAGTGCTCCACTACCTGTTACATCACCAGTGTGGGTAGCGTTAGTTATCTTTGCTGTATTAGCAGCAATCTCTGTGTTAATAGAGTTAGCTAACTTAGTTGCGTCTACTGCATCATCTGCAATATGGACTGTATCAATAGACCCGTCTACATATTGATCACTGTCTACAGAATCAGCAGACATGTGGACTAGATCAATAGACCCGTCTACATATTGATCACTGTCTACAGAATCAGCAGACATGTGGACTAGATCAATAGACCCGTCTACATATTGATCACTGTCTACAGAATCAGCAGACATGTGGACTAGATCAATAGACCCGTCTACATATTGATCACTGTCTACAGAATCAGCAGACATGTGGACTAGATCAATAGACCCGTCTACATACTGGTTACTGTCTACAGAATCAGCAGACATGTGGACTAGATCAATAGACCCGTCTACATACTGGTTACTGTCTACAGAATCAGCAGACATGTGGACTAGATCAATAGACCCGTCTACATATTGATCACTGTCTACAGAATCAGCAGACATGTGGACTAGATCAATAGACCCGTCTACATAGTGTTCTGAGTCAACAGCATTGTCTGCTAGTTTTGCACTAGTGACTACATCAGCAGCCAGTTTAGCAGTTGTAACGTTTAAGTCTGCAATCTTAGCTGTTTCAACAGCATCATTTGCAATATGTACTGTATCGATAGATCCGTCTGTATAATGCTCTGAATCAATAGCGTTATCTACAATCTTAGCACCTGTTACTGTATCATCATTTGGTGTCGTTGAAACTCCTGGGATCCAAGCAGATCCAGTATATACATGTAGTGCAGGGGTAGTAGTGTTAAAATATAAATCACCAGAATCATTAGCAGAACTTGGTGCTGAAGATGCTACACGATATCGAGCATTAAAGTCATTGATATCATCTGATAGCTGCTTTATATCATCTTCCTTACCTAGTATTTTATGGTAATTATAAACTTGTCCTGTCCCAGTAGAGCTAACCATTAAACCAACACCGGCTACAAGAGTCTCACTATAGAGACTAGACGGTGCTCCATTAATAGTTACAGTGGAACCGCCTTCAGTTCTACCTGTAGTACTGGATCCAGATCCGTTGAATACTACGCCACCTGCATCAGATATAGATATAACTACACCAGCAGATGGTTGAGTATTAGGGAATAGAATCTCTGTTGTTATAACTTCTAGACCGCCTAAAGGTGCAATTTGAGCGACAACATAATCTATAACAGCTCCAGAAGTAGGAACGTGTGAATCACTGTCAGTTATTGTTGTCTGTTCACAGCCGACTTTAGCAATGGTAACTGCGTTATCTGCTATCTTAGCTGTTGTAACTTGAGAATCTGCTATGTGAGCTGTGTCAATAGATCCGTCTACATAGTGTTCTGAATTGATACTATCATCTGCTATCTTTGCAGCGGTAACTGCATCAGCTGCTAGTTTACCAGTAGTAACGTTTAAATTAGTAATCTTTGCTGTTGTTACTGAATCAGATGCAAGATGTACAGCATCAATAGACCCGTCTACATACTGATTACTATCTACTGAGTTAACGGACATGTGTGCTAAATCAACAGCTCCTGCTGCTAACTCATCACTGTTTACTGCATCATCTGCTAGATGCTCGTTATCAATAGATCCTGCAACATAATGTTCAGAGTTAATAGAGTCATCTGCAATCTTAGTTCCATCTACGATGTCTGCTGCTAGATGTACTCTATCAATAGAACCATCTACATAGTGCTCTGAATCAATAGCATTGTCTGCAATCTTTGTAGCATTAACTGCATCAGCGTTTAGTTTCTCAGTAGTAATGGCTAGATTGGCAATATCTACTGAAGCAATTCCTCCGTCTAATATCATAGTAGACGTAACTGTACCCGTATCACCTGTAGTGATTAATGTCCCTGTAAAATCAGGGATAGTAACTACTCTATCTGCTGTAGGATCTGCTACTTCTAGCTTAGTCTCATAAGCGTCATCTGTAGCACCTTCAAATATGATATCTACATCTTCTGCTAACGTTACATCACCTGTAAAAGTTCCTCCACCAGCATCCATATACCTAGATACTACCTCCTGGGTAGAGTATAGGTTCTGTGTGAAGTTATCGTTTAAGTCGGCTGAACGTATAGCTGAGCCTGGGTAGAAGGTTGCAGGTAATCCTGTATCATCTGTTACCCTATAGATCCTAATCTTATCAGTAGCCAGTGGTGCTGTGTCTAATGTAATTGAAGTTGTGGCTTGTGTATAGTCTGTTGTTAGTTCAAGCACAACGTCGTTTTTACTAACTTTAACGTCGGCTTCTTTAATATATGGGAATGTAAATGAATACGGGCCGGTGGAAGTACTACCCGTATGTATGTTTTCAGTTTTTGCCATGATTTATTAATTTAATGGTTTTTGTAATCTCAATAAGTCTTCAATCTGCGGTTGTACGTCTTTAGCTTCCTCGTAACGTCCAGCATTCATTAACTCACGTTTATACTCCTCTAGTAAACCTAGTGGTCTTGTAGACTTTCTTTCAATTCTTAGTTGACTCCATGCTAATCTAAATGCTTCATTGTGCATTTTAGTTAACTCTTTATGTACTCTAGATTGACTGATTGGAAACTTTTCTTGCCCAGCATCTCTATTATATTTTCTATAATCTGCTAGGGAACCTTTCTCGTTTTTCTGGTCCCAAAGCATTAATGCTTGAATTTGTTCTTTTAAACCTGCATTCTGTGCTACCCATGTATTGATAAAGTAACGTTCTTCTGGTTCTAGTTTGTGGCCAGGTATATCTGGATTAGATCTCATAGCATGTAAGCCATCCCATCCAGTACCAATCAACCACTGTCTCCAAGGTTCCATACCTCCATTCTGTTTGAATATAGGCATGATACTATTAATAGCAGAGGTCATTGGATCAGCATAATTGATACGTTCCCCTGTATATACATCAATCTGATCTTTTAAATTATGGTTATCACTGAATAAGAACTTATTCCTATTCAATAGATAGCTACCTATATCATTGTCTACATCTTTAATTTGTGGAGCAATAGCTTCATTTAACATACTCCTTAAACCTGCATGAGCAAAGGGTACTGTAGGATTAATATGTCCTTCTGCAATGAATCTAGTCCAAGCTGATTCATCATTACCTAAGAGTGCTACAAGGGGTTGCATTCCACTTAAGAAGGTTGAGTTAGTTACATTGGCCGATAATCCCCAAGCAAGTTTTAAATACCAATCTTCAGCAATAGTAGAGTCTACACGATTTGATTCATAAAAGATTTGACTTACTGTAGATAGAATTTTATCATAAGGCTCTAATCCTCTATAACTATGCCATTTACCTGTAAATGGATTCCTGATAGAAAACCACTTAACTCCAAGTTTTTCCATATCTTTACGTTCGCTGGCGTCTCTAGGTCCTGGACCTGTAAGATTACCCTGTGCAGCCCATAATCCAGCAGCCATAGTAACAGCACCGCCCATCACCTGCCGACCACGATATTCATTCTTAAGAGTTTCAAAAGCAATGTCGCTGTAATCTGAAGTTTTAAAGCCATGTTCTGCCATAGCAGCGACCTTCTCAGATCTTGTAATTGCTTTAAATACACTACGTGCTTTACCAATTGATATACCAAGAGCGCTCATAGGATTATATGTCCATGCTATATTTACACTATTGATACCTGTCCTGTTGAACATAAATAGTGGTTTAAGGGCTGGTACATGTTCAATCATGATATCCAATTGCCTTACAATTTTGTTATCTAAGTTTAAAGCAATTTCCTGTGAGGCTAGTTTTGCTACTTCATCTGTTAGTAAACCAGTTTCATCGAAGGCATTTCTATAAAGCTGGTCTGATCTAGCAAGGAACATCCCTTCGCTCCACTGCCCACTAGTTTGATCCATTAGTTCCGTATAAGCCTTAGCTCTTGCCGTACCAGATGCTACCATTGAGTTTGTAAAACCATCGATAGAATATAGTGAATTTACACCCCATCGAAACCATTGATTGTTATTATACCAGCTCATTAGTTTAGCGCTTTGTAGCATTGCTACCTTACCATGTTTACCTTCTTTTCTCCAGCCTTCAGCCATAGCTTCCATAGCTTCAAAACTTTCACTTTGAGCAAACTTAATATCAGCACGGCCACGTCGCATAGCAAGTTCAGGGTTCTGTCTTACATAGTTCCATTCAGATGCCATATGTTTAGTAGCTCTTTGGAGGTTTTCCATCCAACCACCATAAGTAGCGATAGCACGTCTAAAGTCCCCGAACCTACCTCTTACACCTGCACCAGCAAAAGCTGAAATAGGTTTACCGATAAGTAGTAGTGAGTTACCTATTGTAGCTCTAGAAGCCGCACGTCCATTAAGTAAACCATTATATCTAATTCCATGTACTCCTTGCATTACAAGGCTAGGTATTTCTGGTTCCCAATCGATGAACCCTTTCTTAATAAGACCGATGTTATTTTCAGCCCATCTATGTAGTTTATATAATTCATCTACATTACCATCAGTTCTATCATAAGCTAATTTAAAAGCTTTTAGGTAGTTAGGATCTTTTTCATTAATCTCCTTTAAAGTTTGTATTACTTTCCTACCACTCTCTTTAGCGTTAATTAATTCTGTGTCAAAGTCCGCAACCATTTCTTGCAGTTTCTGTGCTACTCTAGGGTTAGTATCTGTAGCCATTTGCATCATCTTACCTTGGTGACCCCAAAGCCATCTATAAGCACGTACCTCTTGATTGACTAATTCCATATTAGTTAAGGCATTATCCGTTAACCTTCTGGTATCAATAAGTCCATCTAAAACAACATCAACATGAGCAGCATCTTTAACAGCATCTGCAGCTTGTTGGGATGCTAATGCAGATACCCTCATTGCTTTTGGATCATACATCTCATCAAATACACGTCTAAAAGCCTGTGATAATGCAACAAATGATTCATCATCTAAGAATTTAGCATCATAACCTTTTTGAATATTTGTCTTCATTAAGTTGAGAGTGTTGGCCATCTCATCTGGGTTCATATGATACATGTCCCCAACAAGTTTATCAACAGTAGCCTTTAAATCTTCAGCAGAACGTGTCCACTTATTTTCATAAATAGCTTCTATCTGCTGAGGAATTCTACTACTGTACTGCCTTAACTCATCACCACGTGCAGTCCCATTAGGTGCCTTCATTAACTTCCTCATACCTTTAGTAGGTAGAGCTGCTCTAGCACGTCCATTGTCTACATTAATCTGATTAAGAATCCTATCATGGTCTAATACAGCACCTAACACATCACCTTCAGTATTAGTCACAGCACGTTGCTGTGCCATTGCTGGGTCATGTACTATAGGGTTAAAATCTGTAGGGTTCTCTGCTAGCACTTCTAATGCTTCATCTTTTAAAGTAGCATTGCGTGTATTTCTAGCCCTCATTGCAGCACTAGTAACAGGATCCATATCATTTATATCAACCTGTATTCTACTACGTAGTTCAGTTAACTCTACAAGACGGGCTTCCTCAGCTTCAGTTAGTAGGTCTAAATCAAACTGTGCTATTTCCTCATCAATAGCTTTAATTTCAGGGTGTTTAATTTGTTCTACTAGATCATCACTAGCATTTTTTACTATGTCTACAGCTTCATCTGTCTGTGGTATAACAACAGTAGAACTATCCCATCTTATAGCTGTTTGAGCAGGCAGTGTGTCAGGTATTTGAGTAAAAGGTAGTAATCCATCAGAACCGAATGCAGCATTTTTAATGGCTGATCTGAATTTATAAATACCACCAACTATTTCAACTCCTCCTAATAGCCCTGCATTCTCAAACAAGTTTAGTTTGAATCTTACATCAGGACTATCACTTTCTTTAGTAGCCCATGGTGCATAGTATCCAAACGTATCACCAAATACTTTGGCCATATTATCATCAGTAGCGGAAGTAGAACTAGCAAGGATAACAGTATCTGTACCTAATCTAGCTGAAGCTCCTAATAGAAATTTCTGAACAACTGGTAGGTTAGAGAGTGCTGGTGTTTTACCTACAGCACCTACACCCATACCTCCAAACAAAGAAGGGATGACTAATCCAGAAATTTTACGTGTCATATCACCTAAAGGATTCTGTCCTGTAGGAAAAGTTTTATGCCACTGATCTTGCAGATCACCTGTCCCTAGATTACCTTGAAATGCAAAGTTAAGTAATCCTACAGCAGTATCACCCACACCAGTAAGAATGTGATAACCAGGATCTTCCTGTACATCGTAAGGTTTGTTACGTTTCTCATCCCATTCCCGCTGTGCTGCTTGAGCACGTTTTTTGTTATCGGCTCGCATTTGCTGCCACCAATTCATCTCAGGCTGCTGTTGTTCCACTACTTCTGCGGCTGCCGCTTCCTCTTCTTCTTTCTTCTTTTGTTCTGCTTCAAGTTGTTGCTGTGCTTCGTATGCTTGTTGGTTACTTTCTAATCCCTGCATTACGTCTGGATCAAAATATGAATCCGTCATAATTGTACTCCTGTTCCATGTAGGACTCGCATGATTCTTCCATCTGGTAATAGAATTCTACCAATATCACCTTGATCTGATGGAATAGATCCTAGATAAACTGCTCCCCCAGCTACACGTAATTTCGTATCAGCAGGGAGTACAAGGTCTACACCAAAATGTTTCAACATTTCTTGGTGTATTGGATGCAACCTCATACCATATTCACTGCTAACTGGTGCGTTACCTGCGGGCATTACTGTGCCATCTGGTAGGGTTGCTATGATATATTTACTAACTTCAGCTGCTGATATACGCTTACCACTTTTGTATTCGACATGAGCATGTGGTCCTGTAGAATCTCCACGATTACCAACACTATAGAAATAAGCACCCTTTGTATACCCATTCTCTTCTCCATTACCTAAGAGTATCTGAGCATTAGTAGTTAACTCCTGATTTAAACCATCAGCAATTGTTTGGTACTGTTTTAATCCTTCAGAAGATAAGTTTGATGGTTCTGGTTGAGTGATATCTGAAAAATCAAGATTCACACCCAGCACCTTTGCATTAGCTTCCAATATATCTCTTACTGTTTTCCGTCCGCCATATAGTGTGGCTACATCACGGACCCAGGGAAATTTACTATTAATAATAGAATCTGTAAGAATACTACCGGATAATAATTTCTGTCGTAAATATTCATAGTCTTGCTTAGTGTCTAGGGCATCTGTATTGATAAAGTCCCCTGCTGTTTCTTTGTATCTTTTCCTACGTTCAATTACTGATTGAGTAGAAAGAGGTTTACCGTTAGGATCTACAGTATATCCTTCGATGAATCCACTATTAGGATCATTTAGATTAAATGGTGTTACTTGTAGATTAGCTATAAGAGACTTACCATAACTAAGAGAATCGTTATAAGCCTGTGATGCAGACGCTGTTCCAGTACGCATTATATCAGTGAAACGTCTCATAGTTTTTGTATGTATATCTGCAACTGCAGCTCGTAGACTAGGTTCTTTATTTCCTACTTGTTCCCAAGAGTCAATACCCATTTTCCTTTTAATATCAGCTTCTATATCAGATTGAAAGGTTTTACTTTGATTAGGATATGGATTGTCAATACGTTTATCGCCTAACAATTTTAATTTATCAACTCTATTTATTTTAGCTTGGAGAACCATCTCTGTAGTTAAAAGCCCCTGACTAGCAGCTAACTCTAATTCAGCTTTGTTTTGATTGTTTACATCAGGCATCACTTCATCAGTAACCATAGTCTGTAACCACTTTCTTATTTCAGGTACATGTTGGAAAGCATCATACACTTCTTGTATAGCTTCAGGGTTTAGATCCTGAGCTTTCATATGTTCTGAAATTTGAAGTTTAGCTTCGTCAATAGAAAACTTCCGCTGATTATACGCCTGATTTCTTGATTCATCTTGTTCTTTTTTTTTCTCATCTATAACTTCTTGAATTCTCATTTTATTTAGATCACCTAACAATGGCGTACCATCCTCTCTAGTTGCAGTAAGCATTTCTTCTGCTTCAGATATTGGAGTTTGGCTTAAAGAAAGATATTCTATGACATAAGGGAATTTATTAGCAATAGCTTGTCTACGCCAATACTTATTAGAAGGGTCTTCATGAGCGTTAATTACATCATTAAACCATGCAGATAAACCACCTTTCCTTAGAGCATTGCTCGTTTCAATTCTATTATTATCAATGTTAATATCTCCTGCCTGTTTTTCAGCAATCTTTTCTGCTTTACTATATTCAGCATCTGAAATTTTATCTAGTTCTTCAAAAAATTCTGATGCTAAAACAGGGTTAGGAGTAGCAATACCTAATTCTCCAAAAACATCTGCCCCATACCTACCTTGCATTTGAGACAAGATAGCATTAACTGCTGATAAATGTCCAGAATCTTTAGCTTGATTAAGAGTTAATTCACGATTATTTACAACATATGGAGTATCTGAATTCTCGATTATGTTTTGGTAAAAAAGTGGTGCGCTATTACCAAGGCCAGATTTTATCATACCAAAGTGACGCCAGCCATTCGCATTAGTAATCTCTAGTAGTTGCTTTTCTGTTGCACCTTGATTAATTAGTATTTGTGCTGCACTTACATAGTTTTTATGCTCATCCCATAACTCACCTTCAAGTGCCCGTAACTCTGCAATCTGGCCAGACGTAGCACGTACAGTATTTATAAGGTTAATACCTTCTTGGTATTGTTCTTTATTTTGCCGCTCTTTTATTTTGGCAATTTCTGTTGCAGTAGTAGCAACAGAGCTGAGTAAATCATTGAGTTCAGTTGGGGCACCAAGGCTGCTACCTCCTTGACTTATTTCAATATTTTTAAGTGCTATATTTTGATTCTTGATCATTGCAGCTCTTATTGCTGCTTGATTATCTTGGCGGAATTTTTCATTTACCCGTAGGTTTGTAATTTGCTCGCTATCATTCCTCTGCTTCCAAGCAAGGGCTTCTCTAGCCCATTTATCTTTTAAATTAAAAGCCGCTGCATTAGATGCAAGTATGCTTTTTTGTTGTTGAAGGAGATTGCTGAGTATTTGTTCTGAGGGTACAGAAATAGTCTGAAACCCTCTTGCTACTGCATAACTTTGAAAAGCCATAGTTGTTTTATTCTTCCTTAGAAGTGTTAATTTTATATAAACTATTAACTGCCTTAGCAGTTTCTAGTATCACCAATCAAACATACCAGCGATAAAGGATCCTGCCAGTGTGAATGGTTGATGTGGTCCAGGTATAACGCTTGCTACAGCAAGTCCAGCACTTACAGCTGATCCTGTACTCATACCTTGATTACTTCTACCTGGTGCCATGCCTACTCCTTTTACTGGTTTAGGTGGTTTATTTGGGTAAGGCGGGTCAATAATTGTAGCGAGTGGCATCGCCCATGGTTCAGGGATTGCAGGTCCTTTAGGTATAGGTATACCACCTTTTGCCCATGCTGATAAATCTGCTCCTGATTTTTTATGATAAATCTCTGATTCAGAAAGTCGCCATGCGTTTTCAGCACTTACTTTAGATGCAGCCACTTCATCTTCAGCCAGCTCATAGACGTCCAGAATAGCTTTCTGCTTGAGTTCGGAATACGTCTCTGATATGAAGAGCTTTTTGTCTAAGAGCGATCGGTTTATGTCTTCTTCTTGTGTTATAAGTGCTAGTTTGTCACTTAAGAGCAATCGGTTTACCCATTCTTCTTGTGTTATAAGTGCTAGTTTTTCACTTGCAGCCTTGACTGCGTTATCTACTCCATACATTTGAGCATTATACTCATCTGATGATCTAGTAGCCATATCATATAAAGCACGGTCTCTACGTCCTTTGGTAGCCATCACTTCATATACATATTTATCAGTAACTGGCCCAGCCTGGCCTCTAGCTTTTACTGTCCCGATACTTTTCAAATCTTTGACAAAATCTTCTTGACTTTTTATAGCTTGCGCTGCTTTTGATTTATGTTGTTTTAAAGTAAATAACTCTTTCTTTTCTCTTGCTGTAGCTTCTGTAGCACGAAGTTCCAATGCTGCTTTTAGTTCTTTAGTTTGTGAAACGTGTTCACCAGTATCATATTCCAATGCTGCTTTTAGCTCTTTAGTTCGTGAAACGTGCTCACCAGTATCATATGCAAGGCTGTGTACGTCGAGCCGCTCCATCTCAGCCGCGGTTTTCTCTTTCTTTGATATTAGAGCTTTAGTAAGTTGAAACGTTGCAGCTTGATTCCGCTCATTGAATTGATTATCATTACCAGTGATAGCATCATCAAAACCAATTTGATTTAAAGTTAGTTGTGACTCTTTTAACTCTTGAGCACGATTGTATATAGCCTTTTCATACTCTTCTTTAATTCTTTTTTGCTCGTGGTTGAAATCATACTGTTCTCTATCTATCTTTAATTTATTTTGGGAAGCCTCATAAGCATTTTGTCTATTTACCTCATTAATCTTTAGAGATTCATTCCAACTCTCTACTGCTTGGTCATGATTAAATTCCCACATATCTTTATTATAATCATGCGCTTCACTGGTGTAATCCTCGGCGCCACCTCCACCACCTTTAGACTCTAGTCCCATCAAGGCAGTGTCAAAGGTCTTTCTAAATATATCTCCTGGTGGTAGCATTGAGTCAAATTGACCCATCATGTCGAAACTATCCATTGGATTTAGTTCTTCTCCTACGTTTACGTTGTTGTTTTGGTTTAATAGGTTTTGATATTACTGCGTACTCATGTTCCCATTTAAGTTTTTTAGCTAGACCTTTCCTAGCCCAAGCTTCTAAAGCAGTACATTCACAAGCTAAAGCAAACTCTTCTAAAACATTTAGATGATGATACCAAACATTCATATCATGCCCGGTTTCAGTAGAGAAAGCTATAATCCGTAGAACTTTATTCTTTGGGTAATGTACTATTTCTGTAAGTATAGCTAGGAATATATCTGTATCAAACCCTATCCATAGTTGCTGACGTTCAGTAAGTATTAACTTAAGGGCATCCGTAGATGTCATACTACCTAAGTAGTCATAAGCTAAAGCCTTCTCTATTAAAGGTCTAGCTTTAGACCATACATCCTGAACATTTTCTGTTTTAACTAGTAGTAATTGGGTGGTCATTTAATTAAGTTCGTCTATAGAATCGTGGTGAATACTGTCCTTCCCACATCATTGATGTAAGAGAAACAGGGAATGGAGAGTTACTAAATACTCTTACGTTGAAATTATCTGATCGTTGATGTATAGGTATAGTAAATATATTCTCTTCTACTAGTGGTACATCGTCTAATAGGTACTGACCTGCGTCTGAAGATGACTGTACATCATACCAAGTATCTGTGGTTATCTCTATAGCTTGTGCAGGAGTAGTTTTATTAGCTACTGTTGTCTCTCCCGTAGGAGCAGTATCAAAAGTAACAGTACTCTGTGTATCATTAGACGTTACTGTATAGACTGTAGAAGCCTGTCTAGCACCATCTAAAGTTACCTTAATACCATTCTCCTCTTTAAGTAGAAAGGGCACGCTGAAGGCCTTTGTAGAGCCATCTCCTGTATCTGTATAACTAGCCCCTCTATACCCTTTACTCTTTATTTTAAAACTAGCAACACTAGATAGACCAAGAGCAAATTTCATACGTGCAACAGTCAGTGCTGCAGTATAATCATATTGGTTCTTATCACCACTTAAATTAAAATATGTTTTAGGTAGTTCTATATTATAGTTATATTTATAACCAATGATGATATCTCCAGCAGATAAGCTGGTTAAATCCTTACCTGGTACTTCAAAATAAGGTGCAGTAGTTGTGTGTGTTTGTCCGGTAGGCCTGTCTGGTGTAACAGTAAATCCAGATTCAGTTACACCTGCAAAGTTAGTAGTACCATTACCAGCAATAACTAGTACTGGTGTTAAGTCTTCATTATCTTTATAACTAGCAGGTAGGTAACACTTAGTAAAACCAGTGCTGATTGTAGCTACATCAAATGTAAGTGCAGCTCCACCACCACTACCAAGTTTAGAATCAGCAATAGTTATTGTCTCATTAACTTCAAAACCACGACCAACATCAGTAACAGTAACAAGAGCACTGCCGTTTGCAGTTATATTGATAGTAAACTTCGCATCAGTGCCAGCTTTATCTACTGTATAATCATCAGTATCAATGAGATATGCACCTACTGGTCTTGATGCATCGGCTGCGCTAATAGTATCAACACCTGTTATAGAACCAGCTAGCACCATAGAACTCACAGCTCCATATAAATCCATATGTGGATTCACCTGTTGACCATTACTATTAATAATAATGGTTTCTTCTGGTGTTTGAGTTAGACTAGCACTCGCAAGTGTATACTTTCCATTATACTCTAAAATAGACCACATAATGTCCGAGTCGATGGTGATGTGTTGTATATTACCTGGTAGATCCCAGTTAAACCATGCTTCCATCTGTATTCGATCACCTACTATATGATTTTTATAGAGATATAATGTATCATCCAACGAACCATACAAAGCAATAAGTGAATTCTGAGGATTAGCAATTAAAGCAGTTACAGTATCAGGCACCCATTCAGATACAATATTACCTATATCCTGAATAGTAGGGCTTTCCTCATAACCTTTAGTTTGCATCCCAAAGATACGTGTATAACTAGGTGTCTTACTTACAAAGTTAATGTAAGTACCAATATCAACAGGATCAATAGTAGAATCCATTTCATAATTAGAGATGCTTCTAATACTTGCTGTAGCGGGTGTTAGAACTTTATCATCTGAGAATAAAATGAATTGTTGATTCTTACTGAATAAAATTAAACCCTGTGCAGTAGGTACAATACCATGTAACACAGCAGGTCTGATACTAGAACAGTTGATATCAATAGGATCGGCATCCGTTATAGTAAGTGCTGAAGTATAATAAAAATTATAGAAGTCAGCTGACTGACTCATGACTACATTATCTTCAGTCAGAATACCTAGTCTATTATTATGGAAAAATGTTTGCTGTATTTTTTTACCAACAAAACTTGGATCAGAATTGGTAGTAGTATCTCCTACTAATCTATTAGTCCAGTCTGTTTCTTGTAAGTTAAATGTATTAGTAGCAGTATTCCTTAGTTCATGTGGTAAGGTCTCAGCATTCATACCTAATGAAACAGTAGGATCAATAGTTTCCTGCCACTCACCCCTATTTGAAAGGGTATCAATGATAGAAAATTTAGTCCAGTAAGTGTCTTCTTTTATATCTGCTGATGAATTAATTATTTTACATATCCTACCATTTACTGATTCATTTGGAAGGTCTGCTACACTAAGCACCTGTTCTCCGAATGCAAGTATATTACTATTACCTTGGTTATCTGTTGCAGTTATCTCAAATGTTTCAGCAGCTCCACTGCTATTCACGTAGGATAACTCTAAAGATGAATCAAGTTGAGTAGTTGTTAAAGTACCTGGAAAGGAGTATGCATCCAGTTCAGATTTTAATTCTGTTAAAATTTCTTTAACAGTATTAGTTATCTCTCCATAACCATCCTGCTGCATATCTTCATTGTTTATACTCTGATAGAAACCAACATCAGTATAAGTTGTACTGCCTATCTTGAGTGATATAGTATATCTAGTACTATATTTAGCATGTAATACCCTTACTGTAGCTTTATTAGAGACATAAGTAGGGGCAGTTTTAGCTGTGATTGTTTTGGTTTTGTTAGTGATAATTGATGTGTCTTGTACGGTTAAGATATCATAGTTATCACGGGTAGTGTCTAAGTAGTTTTTTGTATCATTAGGGTTAGTTGTATATGTAACGGTACAAGCTGTACCATCACTAACATTCCATATTTTAATTGGGTTAGTCGCTTCTACATCTTTATCTAGAATACAGCCTACATATGTTTCTTCATTATTCCGTTTGATGAAGAACCATTTAGCGTTAGCAAAGTCAGGTGAACTAGGGTTAGATGAAGAATGAAGTCCTTTGATGAATTTAAAACCCGGCCTCTTTCTTAATCCAAAGGTTGGATCAGGATAAGCATTAAGACAATCCCGTACTTGACCAGGTATTTTTTTATGATCTGTTTGTTTAGATACCCCACCTAGATAGGTAGGTATTGTTTGAGTTACTGCTGCCATTAGCGATATAGTGCGTGATAAGGTTGGTAGCTATTATAAAAGTTCTGTCCTTTAGGATGTCCAAAGAAAGTGTAGTCGCCTTGTTGAGTTTCATACTCCAGCGCTGTGGATCTACAGTATATTTCTTTCTGTTGGAGCATCTTATACTGCCCACCATCACCTACAATACGACTAGAGACTAGCACGGCAGCTCTAGATACGATGTAATCTTGAATAGGTACAGGTAGATCAACCCAATCAAATAACCAGGTTATATCTAACTTAATATCATCACCAGCACCTGCTGTGATCTCATAAGTATGGTTATATTTGTCATATAGTTTTCCGTTTCTCCGTACTACATTCTTACTAGCATTGGCTACTCTACTAGCACTGTTAGTTTGTGAAGCTAAGTCCACTTGTAACATATTGTTTGGAATAATATACTCTTTGTTGATATCAGTAGTAGCTTCATAATCATATTCAGTGTTAAAGCACCAGCCTTCTGCCTGTACTTCTCGGGATACTCTAATTAAAGTATCGTATGCAATCGCAACGTCCGGGTTGGTTTGATCGAGGGTAGTTACAGGCGCCTGACCAACTGACGCTAATATTTCATTGACTGCGGGTAGTTCTTGTGTAGCGTTAGTGGTAGGAATAGGCATAGTTAATATATGTGAATAAAAAAAAGGGAGACCCGAAGATCTCCCCATGTATAAAATGAATCAGTATGCAGATGGAGCAGTATCTCCAACATACAGCTCAACAGCTGCAGCAGGATTTAGATAGTCAGCACCCATAGCCAAACGACCTAGGATTACATCACCTTGGTAAACCACTGAGATGTCACCTGAGGTAACTTGTACTTGAGGACCGATTGCTTCTACACAACCAGCTGCTTCTTTCTGGAAGATGAGTCCACACGATAGTGAACCTACTTCAGCAGCAGTACCATAATCATTGTTGATTCCA
>Ga0208011_1000393_pt1 | contig 17342 bp, 11 predicted proteins | sample 7_EtaG_FD_184080 | JGI IMG/M metagenome (GOLD analysis project Ga0208011, IMG submission 184080) | Marine viral communities from the Subarctic Pacific Ocean - 7_ETSP_OMZ_AT15161 metaG (SPAdes) (version 2) | ecosystem: Environmental > Aquatic > Marine > Oceanic | place: Pacific Ocean | collected...
TTTCTTCGCCTTTTAGTTTTTTGACATATTTTTCGGAGGTTCTCTGAACTGTGTATCTTTTATTGCCTATCGAGATCTCAACTTTGCCTGTGCCGCATTTTTTGTTTTGATTAATAATGTTGAGATTTTTCCTCTCATTTTTACTAGTAGAATTAAAGAGAGTGTAGAGCATGCTGTCAACAATACTAGACTTTCCACTGAAGTTCTTCCCAAAAATCCCGACGATTCCGCTAAGCTTTTTAAAGCTGACCCTATTCCTATCTCCATAATTAAATAAATTCTCCCAATCTAGTGATTCTAATTTCCAATTTACATTTCTCCCAACTTCTTCCTGGTCTTCCGCGGCCCTATTGTATTTAGAGTTAAGCTTAATAACGCGCTGCAATAAATCGTCCTCTGGCTGAAATTCTTTCAAATATTCTTCGATCAACTCTTCTTGTACTACCGGGTCTCTAAGGTTATCAGTTGCCAGGCCGTCCGCAAATTCTTCTATGTTCCCGCGCTCGCCGGCGGCGCGATTTAAAAATGTAATACTCTCTGGCTTGAAGCGGTGCTTCGCAACTTCTACAGCTTTCTTCATCGTGTCCAAAGGCAAGTTATTATTGGAAACAAGGCGCATGCGCGCACCGGTGGTGATGTCAATCTTGTTCGGTATTCTCCCCTTTGGAGTTAGCTCGATGGTTATGAAAGGCTTCGGGTTTTCTAGCGTCACCTGCTTACAAGTAAAATCATCCTTGTTTTCAATGTCCCAAATTAGAAAACCCTTGTCGTTGGTTTCTCCATGGTTTTGTTGAACCGTGGAGCCAGCATAGCGAATAGTGCCTTTATTGTTTAGAATTTGATTGGTTTTGTGAATGTCCCCCAAGAAAGCAAAATCGTATCCCTCGAAAATCGATACATCGTCTTCGCCATGCTCCATAGTCCAGCCAAGATCTGTTTTGCTATTTGATATAGACCCATGATAAAGTGCAATATTAATCCGACTGGTATCAGAAATATCGGCCCAGTTATCGCGATCAAATACAGACAAAACGTTAATAGTAAACTCATCGCTTAAACATACCTCCCCCGAATTCTTCAACAAATGAAGATCCGTATGTTCCAAAGCATCAACAATTGGCGTCAATGCATCTTGTCTACTGGGGTTCTTAAGATTCCCATCGTGATTCCCCAATATGATGTATGTAGGTGCAATATCCGCTAAATTCCTTAAAAAATTCGTACACATCTCGACAAACTCTGGGGAGATTTGTGTCTTGGTGTGCGCCAAATCTCCGCAATGAATAATATAATCGACTTTCTCTTCTCTTAGTTTTTCATAGAGTTTTTCGAAAACAATTCGGTACTCGTAATGGTATTTAAGGTTTTTTATGTGCGTGTCCGCAATGTGTGCAAATTTCATAATGTATACTATATCACTCTTAATTCAGATTTGCAATATCTTTTGTATTAAAAGTGTATTTGAATCAAACGCTGTTGCTGATTCCTTTTTCTCCTTGAACTCTTCTTTTGTCATCTCTCCAACATCTTCGTAGTCAGATGTATCAATTTTATAAATTTCTATGCCATGCGAAATAAGCGCGCTAATGATGTTTAAAGCCTTCTTTTCGGCGTCTTGGTCGAGGGCTACATAAACTTGCTTAGAGTGCGTCAGAATGGCCTTAAACAGCCTAGAATAGGCATTTAATGTAGAGCCTAGCAGAGGTATCGAATTGTCTGCGACGATAGCGTCAAATATACCTTCGACCAAAACAATAGGCTCATCCCAGTTTATCATCAACTCATTAAAAACTACGTTTTTTGACGCCGGCGGGTTCTTATATTTAAGCCAATCTTTCGTCCATGTGCGCGCGACGAAATAATTGCAATTCCCATTCCTATTAAATGAGGGAATAATAACGCGATTTCTGTACTCTCCATCTTCACAATATCCTATTTTCCATTTTAATATATCAGCCGAATTGATTCCTCTTTTTCTCAAATAATTCAAAGGCGCGCTGGCAGTTAAAGACAAATTTTTGTTTGCCAAGCTTATGAATTCTTTTGGGAGGGAAATTCGCTGTGTTGTTTCTTCTTCTTTTTCTTCGAAAATGTTATCAAATTCTGATATGTTAACATTCTCTTCGAAGCTTTGCCACTTTTGTCTCTGGAAGTGGTTACCAAACTTTCTTACGAGAGTATAAATGCTTTTCCCTCGACTATCACATATCCAGCATTTGTAAGTGTTTTTAGATATGTTTACTGACATCTTTCTTTTGTGGTGTTTACAAAGCGGACAAAAGAATAAGTGCTCATCGTTTGATCGGTAATTGTTTCCTAGTATTTCTTCGAGAATTCGAAGCTTGTCAAAGTGCATGTATAAATATTATCAAATGTAATTTAAGAAGTCAAGGGTTTATTTACTCAATTCCATAAAAGTCTTCTCCTGGTCTCCAGTTAGTAGACTTTCTTCTTAATTGGCTGGTTTGGCGGCCGCGGCCCATTGGATCTTCCCCGCGTGGGAGCATTTCATATTCGCCTTCGTCTTCTTCGTATTCTTCTTCAGTGTCGCCCTCTAGCTCTTCTTCCCACTTTTCAGCATACATCTGAAAATTTTTCGTCATAAATCCTTTTCCCTCATCTGGTAAAGAATCATATAAATCGGCCGCGCGCTCCATAAAATTTTCTAACTCTTTTACCCAATATTCATCGCCAGCGTCGGCTTCTACGCCTTGTTCTTCACCTTCAGGAACTTTTGCTAAAAAATCTTCTTCGTCTTCGAAGACTTCTTTAATGAGTTGTTTTAGCTTGGATTTAGTTAGTTTCATTGCGGTAGTGCGACGTCGCCTGGTACAGTGCCGCCCAGTTTTCTAACCAGATCTCGCAGCATATCAATTTCAGCGTTCATCTGTTCACATGACGTTTCACCGCATCCGCTGTCGTCGCCCCAGTCTTCAAGTAGAGTGGTTTGCAACTCCTCTTTGATTATTTGTTTAAGTTTGGACTTATTTAGTTTCATTCTTTTGCTCCTTATTATAACAATCTTCTTGTGGGTTCTGCTTTTTAAGTAAATAGTAGCCAGCTTTAGCAATTACCACTGAATCTGCCATATCATAATATTTAGGCTTCGGATTGTTTTTTGATGTATATTCTACATTAAAATCTGTCTCATTGTCAAGTAGCCATTGTATGACAACTTTCTTTGCTTTCTGGCCTCTGTGTATTTTTATCCCGCAAAGCTTGCGTGCTTCGTTTGCTCTTACGTAATTCGGGGTCAGGTCGAATATATCATAACAAACCCAAGAAACAATCCCGTTAAACTTTTGAAGAACTGCCATGGTCTTGGCAGAAGACCCCCCAGAATTGAAAAACATAAATGGCTCTTCAATGTAAATTTGGCTTATGGGGTACTGCGCCTTTAAAAAGCAAAGCTCATCTTTTATAAATTTTGCCTTTTCAAAGTGATCTTTAAATTTCTTCTTGTTGCGCATGTCCCACGCGTCGCACCGAATGATTTTGCCTTCGAGGTCCACCACCGTATAACCAGTAATACTGGTTGAAATGTCTAATCCTAATATCATATGTTTGATTCTCTAAATGTCTAGTTTTAATTTGAAAGTTAATGCTCTATCTTCAGTCTTCTTTACGGGAGTAGCTAAGTTTGCTACGGCTATAAGATTTCTGTCATCATCATATATTCCTATTTTACTAATAAATGTTTGTTTTTTAAAGGACGCAGAAAAATCACAAAATGAACTGCTTACCGTATTTTTCATTGGTATGTTGGGGGCCTCTACATATCCATTTGTGTTCGCTGACGCTGTTAAGGACGCGCTTTCATAAAGCTTAAAGGTCGGATTCATAGAGTGGTTCAAGTAGCCTTTCGGAGCAATGGCGTTCATAGTTATCGTAGAAACTTCGTTGGTTCCTTTAAACGACAGCTGAAAACTAGTCATGTTCGTCAAGCCAAACGCGGTGTCATCATTTGCGCCGGCGGCAAAGTCGCACCAAGACCCGGCACGATTAAGCGGAGAGGCGTTAGAATTAAAATTGTATGAAGCTTCTGTTAGGTCCCAACTTCCGGTTAATAAAACGAACCCCTCATTGTATAAAATAGTGCCTGCAACGAGCCCTGATCCGTTGGCTTGTGCAAACGCCGAGCCGGTTGTTTGAATCAGTTCGCCATTTTTATTTTTATCTGTAGCTTGTGCAACCAATGTGCCAGAAACATAAAACTTTAAATCAACGGTGCCTGGCTTTATGCCGCTGTCAAAGAAAATGGATGGGATGCTTATTAAATTAACTTCTTGCTGCGATTTATCGCCTTTAGAAGAAGAGTATTGATAATGAGGGCTTAGATAAGAATAGTGATTTAAAGTGTTTTTTAAGGCTTCCACGTGAGATGTCGAGGAAGCGGGCCGGCTGGCAACAAACCTCTCTCTAACAATGCTTGCTGACATAGGATAGGAGCCGCTAATTGTGTCTCCGTATGAAAAGCTCGTGTTATACGCAGCATTCGTGACCGTTCCAATTGAAGTGAAATTACCATCTTTCGTGATAAAAGGATAAATAGTGCTGCCAGAAGCTCTATCAATATTTAATTCATACAAACTGATATGTCCGGTTGGTACCATACCAACATTTCCAACATATGTGCCGCTTAAGTCGTATTGGTTATTTAGATAGATGCTTCCACTATAAACATTGAATTTATACTCTGGATGCGTTTTTAAGGTGTTCCTGAGTATGTCCTTGGATTTAAATTCATAATAGGGCATAACATTAGTAGTCTAGCCTGACTCGCAATGTAAGTTCATTGCTTGGCGTTTTCTTCAATGGTTCAGATAATTTAGCCACTGCAAGCAGTTCGTTGTTTGGAGAATAAAGGCCAATTGTTGTTATATATGAAACTGGCTCCGCGAATGGTAAATCGCCTTTTACTCGAATCTTACTAGCAGTCAAATAAGTCGGGTTAGAAGAATAATTATAATCGCCCGTATTTGCTCTACAGAAATAAATTGTAGAATTCAATTCTGTTGTGTTGTTAAACTGAACGCTGTCTAGACGGCGCCGTACGCCATCTGCGAAAAATTGAATCGTAGACGATGTGAGCGCGGATATAACGTCATTGCTGCCCGAAGCGCTAGGCGGGCCAAAAATTGCACGATCCTCGGGGACTTCGTCAAGGCCTCCAAAAATGCTAGCAGTTATGACAGCAATTCCAGCCTGATAATAAAGGTGTCCAACTGCACTGGTGTTGTTAGGCGTTGCGGAACTAGTGTATAAAAGTCCGTACTCGCCGGTCGGCGAATTTACTTTAAAGCTGCTTGTCGCGCCATAGTCGCCGATTGTCATTTTAAACGCGCTGCTTGGATTACCAGAAGCAAGGGCGCCAGTCAAAAAGCTTATCGTGAAAGATCCTTTTTTAATTTCGTCTTTGTTTAAAAGTCTTGAAAAGTTAAGGAAAAATGCTTCATTAATTTTTGCGCCGCCGGCCAAAATATTTCCATCTTGATCGAATGCCTGGATGTTGCCACTAACATCGTAAGGTACCAAAACTTGAGCCATTTGATCGTAAATGTTGCGCTTTTTCGTTTGCTGGTTCACTATCGTGCCAGCGCTGCTTCCGTTGGAAACCCCCACCGTAATATCAAAAATATGATTAGCGGAGGAGCTTAAGTACGGATAGTCGTAAACTGACTGGAACATACCATGAGCGTAGTTTTTGATATTATTGTCGCTATAGGTTCCAGAAGCGATTGTTCCTGTTATCGGTATCGCTTCATGCAATAATGTTCTCGTTGTTGCAATATCATTATTTAAAAATGTCTTAAATGTTGTGGCCATATGTGTCTTCCTTTTTCTTTTACTGCTTCTTAATAAACCTAACGGGGATGTCTAGCTTGTATCCCGTTGTTGCTCCAGTCACCCTAATAATGGTATCTATAAAATAATATGTATCATTGTTCGATCCAAATTGAAATGTGCTCCCCAGTCTTGTAAACAGGTATGTGCTCGTTCTAAGGTTTGTAGATGCCTTGATCCTAAATACTAGATTGGTGCCCCGCGGGCCCGAGACCGCGGTATTAATCGCTTCATCGTTTGGACTACCCCCAATCGGCTTTGCCGGCGTTGGGGTAACGTACGCTTGTGTTGACAGATAATAGCTGGCAACATTGTCGTCATCGATAAAAGAAAAAGATTGATCAACGCTTCCACCGCCGGAGCCTCCAGTTACTATAGTACCAAACCGGTTATCAAGCTCTACAATATATTGATTTTCTTGCAGCTCGGCATCGATTTTATAAGTCGCGGGGATTTCACTAGTGTTGAGCCCCTGATCGCACCTGATATTTTGGCTATTTGTGTTGCCCGGATTGGTACCATCAATGTAATATCCCAAGCCATTCCCATTTTGAGAGTCAGCATCCGTAAACGCTTGCGCAGTGGTGGAATCGACAGCTATAACGTGTGAGCCGCTACCTACTACATTGTTCGCATAGCAGCTTTTATCCAAATTGTTCAAAGCAATTATTGGCAAATAAAGAATATTATTGTTTGTTAAGGTAATGAGCTTCGATTTCATGGTAGCGGTATTATTTGTAAATGCTTCCAATACGGGAGTTTGCAAAATCTCTAAGTCATAATATGCAGAGCCGCTGGCATGTGTTGCGTTATAGTTAGAATAATCAACTTCGTCGTCTCCGAAAGCATATTTAGTGATCCTAAAAGAGCCGTTGCCCTCTGCTAATCTTTTCCGGCCTGCATCCGTAAGTACTGCGTCTAAAATAATATCGCCGCTATTGTCCAAAAACCCCATAATAATGCTCCTTTACTTTAAATAATTAGTAAGTTTTATTCGTTTTTTCATTATTTAACTAACATTTTCCTGAACTATATGTGCCTTGCACACCTTTTGTAGATTTATCCTCTCCATCTGCCAAAGAGGGATTCTTAATAAAAAGGTTTAGGTCGAACCTTTTTCCAGTTTTTTTACTAGTAAATCTAAATTTAAATTTTTCTCCAAAAACAACACGAGATAATTGCGGGTCTCCAATTAGCTCTGGTAAATTTGTTGTATTAACTTCATCAACGCTGGGTAGCTCCTTCAGGGCGCCCTCATGTAAATAGGTCTGTTTAAAAGATGGCTGGATTCTTATATACTTCATTAAACTCTTGCGGTGCTTTCGCTTCTTTTCCGCCACTTCTTCAATGAAAAACATATCAATAATAGCATATGGCGCCTCGCCCTCTTTTGCAACGACTCTGACATGGTACACGGGAGATGGATTGGAATAATTTCCGTGGGCGTCTTTTGCTCTCGCAATATAATAATAGTCTTTGTTGGGCTGTAGCGTGTCGTCAACAAACCCGAAAGCAGAGGAACCTCCCAATATAGCTATTCTGTGGTTGGATACTGGCGCATAATCTGCATATGAGAACGGCTTTTTGTCAATCCTCAAAACCTCTATCTGCCCACAAAAGTCATCGCCTCTAAACGTTATTTCATCATTGTCGCCTGTTCTTTTTTGATTCTTTTTAATTGTGTCGAAAGTCCCGTCTTCACCGGGGTCTATAAAGACTGGCTTTAGATCGTATTCTCCAATGTTAAAATTGACGTTCAGCAGTATTTTGTCCCTTTCGCCATACAGGGGGAGAAAATTAATATCAGGGAAAACAGGAGGCTTATCCCAAACGGGAGTTTTCTCTAGTTTTTCAGGGCTAAACACAACACTATCCTGCATGATTTCATCAGAATTTGGGTTGAAGTTGGGCGCGTGAAGCGCGCCGTTCATTGTAACGGGCGTGTTGTAATATGGCGTTCTTATTAAATAGACGGACGGTGCAAAATCATAGGAAAGAATAATGTTCATATATGTTGCGCTTACCTTGTCGGCCGACGGGAGATAGGCCGGCTTGCCAAGTTGATAGTGGGTACCTACAACAAGCGTGTGCGCATAAACTTGATAATAATACTCTTCACCAAATTTAACTTGAGTGTCGATATATTTAAGGACTTCCATTCCAGGCACATTTGGTAGAAAAATGTTTTGAACAAAAGTTTTTTGGCCGCGCGAAAGTGAAAATTTCGCTACTTCATAAAATAGCACCTCAGAGTAAGCATAATCACCGTTGTATACGTCATACACAGTTCTTGTCTTTTCTCTAATAAACTTATTAATTTTATTTCTAGTTGCCATCCACTTTATGTTGGATATCCACGGTACCGGGGGGGCGCCTTTTGCGCCGAAAATCACAGGTTTTACAAAGCCGGCGCCATGGCCTCCCGTAATGGCTGCACTGCCCTCAAAACTATTATTAAGCATATTTATAGTGCTTGTTGAAACACTATCGGATTCGTCGGTGATGTGGGTTTCTATCCATTTCATATAAATTTTACCCGCAGCCCAATCTTGCTCTTCTTTGGAGTCTGAGATGTTCAGCATTGTCCCTTCTTCCAAAAATTTATTCAATCTCAGCTTGAGTAGCTGGTCGCTATAAAGATTATCTTCTTGGAGGCTTATATTGTCTTCGTTCGAATCGTCCTTTTTAATAAAAGAGTCTTTCTTAATTATTGCAGATTTAAAGCTTTTAGGCTGGTGTGTACTTTCGCCGGCGACAGAGTGCTTGGGATACATGGCGGCCATTGTTAGCTGCATAAATTGGTCGAGCGTTTGTGACTCATAAAGCATCTTTCCAATCTTTCCGCCGTTGGCCGCGGGAATTTCTATATCAGTGTACATCGGAAAAAACTTTTTAATTTTATCTGCCTCTTCCATAAAGTCTTTTAGTTTATTTGCTGACACCCCAACGGTCGAATACTTTCTTCTATTAAGTATATGTTCTAAAGAGTGTCCAGGGTGGTGAAGCGCTCCATTGTTTGGGATTTCAGACACTTCTTTTAGTTTTGTAGCAAACGTATTTAAGTATTCACTGTGGGTTTCCATCGGAATCGTCTTGGTAACGGGCTGTCCGGCATGCTGGATTGCTAATTTTCCAGTAGGAATCAGCCAATTTGGTATATATGCGCCGAGACCAATTGAGTGCGTGCTCCATGTCCAGCTGCCCTTCCCTGCCATTAATGTTAGATGTGGATGCCAATTGTCTGCGTGTTTAAATTCATATGTTGCGGAATCATGGTTTGAGTCAATTAACATTGCATACATGTTGGGGAGCACCCACTCTGGAAGTGGTACTTTTTCTTGACCACCTGCTGCCAGGAGGTAGTTCATGTTCACCAAAAGATCTTTTGTAATTTTTTCGTATGGTTGCAAATAAAAATTATAATTTGCTTTAATATTTACGGCGTCTGAAAAGCCGTGCTGGTCTCCGAAAGACTCCTTGTACGCAATTTCAACAAACGGCTTGTTTATCATGTATGTAGCATCAATAAAAGACTTGCCTTGCGCCTGTTGAAACATTGGGGAGGAGCCGCCAAAAACGCTTAAATCGAGCTTGCCATTATTAAAAGGATATAATAATTCTAAAAGTGCCTTGAGCGATATAGCTTGGCTGGCTTTATAGGCATCATCCCATTCGAGGCCGGCCTTCCAGGGGGACTGGGTGTCGAATTTAAATTTTAGATCTTGGCGACGAAGAGAAAGAAATCCGGGAACTTCTTGGCCGTATGGTTCTGTGTGGGTGTATACGGCATCAAATGAGTCGCCAACAGTCACCAGTTCTTTTGCTGAAATTGTCTGCTTTGCGCCTGCGGCGCCGATATTTATCGTATGCGTAGCATTTTGGTTTCCGATCTCCCAACCGTGAGTATACTCATAGCTTTCGCCTTTGTACACACCGGAAGAGACGACGGCCGTCAATTTGGTAGTGCCCTCTCCAATTTGTCTTATTAACTGAATGGTTTTATCATCATTGTTCGTAAATCTTTTATCTCTGATAAACGAAAAAGCTGTTTTCCTTATGATATCAAAGTCGGAAGATAGGGGGAGCCATTCCTCTCCTGTTTGCGCTTGTTGGTCAACATAGGGTTCCCCAGTAACTGGGTTGATAAGCGGAGCGTTAGACAAGACCTCTGTGGATGGTACCGCATTGTAAGGAAAGTAGCGAGAAAGTACTTGGTTATTTACAGAGAGCCCCCAGCTTTCTGCGGCAGTTGCAGAGTCGCCGATATTTGATTCCGGTAGCGACATTTTATATGGCACACTAAACGGTATGCAAATTATTTGAGACTGGGCCGCCCGTATCGTTTCGTTCTCGGCCATTACTATGGAGACCATCCATATGTTTCTTGGTGCATCGCACTTTCTGCTTGAGCGAGGTCTATGCCTTGAACAAACCCTGCTTCAGACTCTTGCGTTTCCAGAGACTTTGTGGGGTGTTCGTCAAACATAAAAGTTGTGCAAACATATTCTAGACCTAGGCGCGCAATAGCGTCCGGAACAGATAGCTGTGATATTGTAATTGCCATTTTATTTTCCTTTTAATTAATTAGTTTTAATAAAAATATATTATTAGCTGGATAATTTCATTGTCCCCTTCATTTGTATGGCTCCCTCTGTAGTTTGGATGTCTTTGTTTGGGCTGGGGATTTCGGCGTTTTGTGCATCCAGAGGGCCGCCTATCTGTGGCCCCGTCCATAAAAAGAAATATTCATCATAAAGAGGTAAATCTAAAATGTCATAGGCTTTTTGATTAAGTATTGGATGCTTGTATTTTTTAAGGCGACACAACAACAAAGTTGAGCCCTGTGGTGTAAGTTGGTTAATCAGCGCTTTTGTTACGGGGGCCCATACTGGCCTTTTAATGGATGCACTAAACTTATCCTCGTAAGTTGATATGGGGACAATTGGCGCGATCTCCGGCGGTGCATAAACCGTGCCGGTATCTAATTTTTCTGTTATCTGGCTGGCTGGGGCGGCCGCGGGGATGGGTTTTGCATTCTCGTACCCGCTTAGATATTGTATCTCCATGAGGTTTTGGTGTCTAAACCAAAATTCACCAAATTTGCTGGTGTACATTGTTTCCATATTAGAATCGTTAACGCCCTCTGCATAAAAATTATCAGGCTGTATGGATTTCCATGCAGAATAAACGACCTTATCGTTTAAATTGTTTATAAATCCTGCGCTTCCGCCTGGAACGCCTTCTTGGCCGGCATATTGAAGCATCAAAACTTTAATCTGGTTTGGCAAGTTGTTTACGACGGATTGAACATCCATTTGTATAGTATCCTCGCTATTTACTGCTTCATTTAAATATTTCTTTATATTTGAACTTGGTACAGATATATCAAAAGACCCTAATTTTAAATCTTGGAATCTTAAATTAAGATAGTCTTGCATAATTAATGCTAATAAGAATCTTTCTTTAACAACGTTGTCAGCGGGAGACAAAAAGCTTGGTGTTGTTGGGCCTATTTCTTGCTCAACTTGTGTGCCTAGTGGAGGCTGCGTTGTGGGATCTTCCGGTGGAGAAGTCTCTGCTGTAAAAACGGTGCCTTTGTAACTTAGAGATTGATACTCTTTTATAATCCTTTCCATAGCATCGTTAATAAAAGAACTATCGGGGTTTTTTGTTAGATCTTCATATTGATCTCCGTAGCCCAAATAAGATTTTGGACCTGGATTGCCTAACAGGCCAAATTTATAACGAATTATGTTATTAGCAAGTTTCCAATATTCATTTTCCTCGTCCCAGCTTTTAATGGTCTCTGGTAAGATCGTATAAGTTCTATTAAAAAATGCATCTGACTGTGGCACTGTTAAAAAACGCCCCTTTGTTGCTTTTGGGTCGACATAAATAGGGTAGTTCTTCTCATCTCTAATATAATCCAGCTGCAATGTCGACGAGTCCTTAAAGTACTTCGCATGCTCTGTTTCTGCTTTAATCAAATAGCGGCTAGAAGCAATAATTTTTAAACCAATATCATATTGCGAAAGCCCCGAAATGTCAGCAAATACATCGTGGCCTGCGTTCATCTGCCTCGTATCTACTAATTCGGCGTTAGCGTCGAACACGTGCTCAATTATCATTTTTCTTTGTGGGAGGGACGCGCCGACAGTTGTCTTAGTGAACTGTTGTAAAATTGGATTCCCGTTTGTATCCGTGCCCGATGATGTTTTTGGTATTTTAGCAGTAGAGAATGATTCAATAAAATTCTTTATTTGGGAAGTGAAAGTATTAAATATTTCACACACAGATGCTATGGTCGACGGCGTTGCAATCGCGGGATTTAGCATATTCTCAATTGGCTTTACCCAGTCGTCATTCGTTGGGCCTTCGTGGTCTTCAACGGCAACTTCAGAAACTGCAGGAGTGTTGCGTGCACGTACAATTTTCGATATGAATTTAAAAGAGTTTAATGCGTTTATGACAGTGGGTGGAAGTACATTGCTGTTATTGCTTGTTCCGATGCCGGCAGTAGTTTTTGCCTCTTCTATAAATTTACTGTTAAATTTTCCTAGATGCTTATTATAGTATGGCGTTTCAGTCGCGGTGCCCACGTCTGTTGTCCCGTTGGCTAGCACCGAGTATCTTTTCAATATCATGACGGCCGCTTGGGCCTCTTTATACTTGTTTACAAACCAATTTAAAGTTGGATCGTGCATCTCTATTTTAACAGAATATTTATACACACCAGACGTAATATTGCACTCAAACTTATCTTCCGCAGTACTGCCGGGTTTTGGCGCAAGGCTGCGATCCGTTAAAGAATAGCTTTTTAAAAAAGTGTTTGCTGCACCTTGGGTTCCCACAAAAACAGGAACTAAAGAAGATACATGTTTTTTTTCGTTATCAAAGTAATGAAGATTCGGGTACCCGTCATAAACTAATTTCTCATTATCTTGGTCGACCACGCTCTTCGTAAAAGAACGATTGCCTTGTGGTGGCACAATTAATTCTTTTGTACCGTGGCTTCCCTCATTGGCGGGGGCGCTTATGCGCTCTCGGTAAACCTTGAAAGAGATTGGTCGCGGCTGCTCTGCGAACAAAGACCCTAACTGTTGGGTACCCTGTAGCGCCAATTTGTCTATCAGCGCGGGAACTGCGCAATATTTCTTAAATAACCTGCCTAAATCAAAAGTAAAGAATGTTTTAACATGACCTAGTTTATCAACACTCGAAATGAGATCCGAAAATATGGCTGTATTGTTTGTTGTAATTGCCGAACTGCTGGAACGTCTATCTACATAATCACCTCCAAAGATCATATCTGGAAGAGACGCAAAGTTTATCATTTGTTTTTGCATCGCTGTGATTTGTCTGTAGTCTTGTATTCGCGTGTTGGGAACAGTCAAATAATCTAAATAAGGATGAATTGTGTCGGTGTGCGCGTTTCCGGCCATGTATCTGCCATTGTGCGAATGCACGCCTCCAAACCAAAGTTCGCCTTTTTTGTTTGCAAATTTTATATCGCGCTGAATTGATATGTCTTCGTTGTCGTCGCTTTGGTTCTTTGAAATGTAAAATATCATTCCTTTATCTTGTACTTTGCCGTCCTTGATAATTACCTCAGATGCGATGCGGCCGTGGTATGGAACGGTTGAAGAGATCTCATCCGATGGGATTACGACACTAGAATCATCCACGACAGCATTCATATTCAGCGCACAAAAGGTCGCGGCCGCGAGATCGGAAGGAAAAGCGCCATCATTTAGTTCTGCCGACATTCGAATCGGCACCTTGTGCACAATTGTGCCGTCTGGTAAAGTTTCTGCATATTTTTCTTTGACGTGTTCCAGGGCTTGGGCGCCACTATAACCCCCTCCTACAAACTTTCCTGAGTCTACAAGCTGACTAAACAGTGATTCATTTGTTACGTGGTGAATAGACGGCTGTGCGCTCAGTTGCGAGAGTTTATTGTATGATATCTGCTTACCAACGACTTGGGACCTGTAATAGTGTTTCCCTTGGGCGCCAGAAAAAAGAAATAGCTCAACTGTTAAGTACTTTAGTATATCATCGCTAAGAATTACACTCCAAAAGTCGTCATTATCAATATTTGGGATCTCTAAGAACATATCAAAAACTACTCGCAAACTATCTTTTGCGTTGTATGTTGGAGTTAAGCTTGTGTTTACAGGTGCTTGCCCGAGAAATATTTCTCCACCCATTTCGTATGTAGTTGCCGTCACTTGTGTTGCACCTAGGTCGGGAAGTTTACTTTGATTAATGTGAGGCGTTGTATCATACTTATTGTTTGAAAGCGGTTGAGAGTGCAGTCTTTCTAGGGTAATTCTATTAATATAAATGTTTGGTAAAACAGAATCTACAAGCCCATTAAATTCATAACTCATTAGCAAACATCCTCTGGTTCTTGATTCTCTTTAGTCGCATAAATGTTTAGTGACTGGAGCGTCTCTTTTCTCCCCCTACAATTAAATACCTTGTCATTATAAATATTTTTAATTTTATCTTGGGCACCGGTGCGTAATTCACAGTATTCCGCTTCGTCTATTTCAAAGTCAATATCAATATCAAAATAATAATCAACGCGACTAGTATCTGGCACATCATCTCCCTCGAAATATAATTTTTCTAGTGTTTCAGAATAACCAATAACTTTTCCGCCAGTCCCAGTAAGTGGCATGTGTCTATATACTTCTAGCTCGAAATTTTCTTTTAAAAACTCAGTATTAACCTCTTCTACTTTCAATAAAGCAAAGTCATCTTTATAAATCATATATGATTGATTTTCAAAAAAGATGGGAGCATTAACACTATACGCAGTCTTCTGGTCTCCTTCAAATTCTGGCTCCAGGCTTTTCCAGTTTTCATAAGAATTTTGTTGTTCTATATTCGGCTGATATGTGTCGATATGATATTGTATGTCGCACTCTAGTTGCGGAATGAAAGCTGTTGGTATATCGTTATTAGAACCAGTCCACCACGGATTAGAAGATGATAGTTGCGCCTTAAAAAATCCTATGTCCCAGGCTGCGATGTTCTTAGAATTAAACGCTGAGTTCCCAATTGGCTCTGAAAGAATATAGGATTTTTCCGGACTTTGCGCAAGATTAACTTTATTCGCCTTTTTCGCCAACACCCCTGGCATTAAACTATAGGCCAAGTTTTCATTTGACACTCCAACTTCTGAACCCCTGTAAATAGACTGCGGAGCAATGCGTGGGGTGCTTTCTTGGATGCGCCCCTCAATCTCATTTTGTAGTTCCTCGGATTTAACAGCGGAACTACTTTGAGCAAAGCGCTGATCGTATATGATGTCCCCATCAAAAAATGCGTATGAAGCGGGTTTGAATCGGCCAGTAGAAAGCATGTGCCGACCATAGGAAGTTAGCTCTAAATCAATAACTCTTTGTTTTGGGTCTAAAAAACTCATTAATTATTATCCTTTTCGATCCTTTGGGTTTGCTGGGCCGGTTCGCTTAAACGGCTCAATTGGTTTCCCTTTCTTCGTCTTTGAAGAAGGCGGCGGCGCAAGGAAACCTGCAGCTGCCATGCCAGCGAGTCCTGCGGCTTGTCCAAGCATGTTGCTTGGAAGTGCTGTAGGCGTGGGCGCGATCGGCGTACCAACAACGTTGCCCTCGTTATTAATAGCGGTCGTGGCTGCCACACTAACGCTGCTTGGGGGCGCCCCGCCAAAAGGATCTGGGTCTATGGCGCCGGCTTCAACGTCTTCCAGGCCGGCCGTCGGTACCGCTTGAACGTCCGGTGGTGGTACCGTTGGGTTGGGCCCTAATTTATACGTAGAGCTTATTTTAGCTAGCTCAACTAACGAGAAGAAATCATACGGCCAATTATAACTGTAGGGAGGAATGCCCTTGTTGAGATCTGTGTTGCCCTCCAGTTGTTCGACTTTCGCTGTTATGCTGAAGTAGTCAGTCTTCGCTTTCTGTTTTACCTTGAAAACAAGCCACTGAATATCTGTCGGGAACATGTCATCGCCAGACGGATTGGTGCCGGTTTCAAGCCCTTCGGCCGGCTTCTCGTTCAACAAATCAAACCCTTTCCAGTCAAAATTAGGGCCGCCCATAGCGTTTGTTGGGTTCCCTTTTATGAGGCTTAGTGGGTCCAGGGGAATAGAAGCTTTTGACGTCACTGCTTTGCTTAGGCTTTTCTTGCCAGACCAGCTTGTGGTGTCGTTGGGAGATAAATTTTGCCATATATTTAATAAGTCTTTTCGGCTTAATTCGTACGCAAATTCAAAAATCAACATAGCCTTTGGCATCACACCATTTGTTAAAAAGTCAAAAGTGGGCGGAAATACATAATTTTGCATTTTTTCTACCATCTCAACAACACTCGCGGCGGGTTTTAAAGTAGGCATTGTAATTGCAAAAGAATCAACAATCTCCTTGGCAGTCGGATCATCTTTGTTTTCTCGTAGATTTAATATTGCCATGGCCCATTCGATAGTAACAGGATCAATATTAAAGTATTCTCGTTCGACTTCTCCTGTTGCCCTAAACGGGACTGCAACTATAGCTTCGCGAATCACTTTCTTTTGTGCTAGCTCTCCAAGCCTTACTGTATCGTTGGCGCCATCATAACCTAAAAGTGTTTTTAATGAGGCATAATTAGTTCCAGGGTTGTCGTCGTCGGGGACATCTTGAAGCTGGACCAGTACGCCGCCTTTTGGAATCGACCCATATTGATGCCACATACCTTTTGCAGTAGCTCCTGAGCCGCTTTCAGGCAATGAAATATCAGCGTTGTTGAAATCTAATATCGGACATTCCCATTTTGGCTGAATTACCCATCTTTGGCCGCCGTCTGGATCTGTTACAATTTGATCCCAGTTCAAAGACGCGGAAAGCTGCATTGAGTTGGCGCCGGCGGTGGAAAGATGACTACCAGATCTGGTCAATTCTCTATGAAATATGGCCGAATTTCTGCATTCAGCAACGATGCCTCCTATATCAATATCGCCTCCAATTCCGGAATCAAATGTAACTTCTATGTGGCTATAGCCATTATAATATGGCGGTGTGAACGGCTCGAAGCTGGCCTCGCGTCGATTGAAAGATGAAGAAGCTTCACAGGGGGGCCCGAAAGAAGAGCCATAGGCTAGTGTCGACGCGTTGGGACTCCACAAAAGACTTCCAGAGTCTTGAGAATAGTCCTTGCCGGTAGATTGGTCGAAAGCTCGATTGTACATTGTGATCGTCGGTGGATTATATATGAAAGAAGCTGTGTTGTTTGTGCGATCTGTTAAGCTCTGAATAGTTTCAAGGTCTTTATATGTAGAGTGGGTGCACACAATTCGCATTTTGTACAAAGTGTTTTTCTGGACGCCGGTGCCGGCAGCAATTGCATCGCTTTCTGAACTCAGGGTGCTTAATCCGGCGTCTGCTAAAAAGAAGGTGGGAACTTCTGCTAAAAAGTTATTCATAGCATATCTAAAAAGCTGACTATTTGCTTCGCCGTACGTACCGCTACTA
>Ga0208011_1000394_pt1 | contig 17274 bp, 7 predicted proteins | sample 7_EtaG_FD_184080 | JGI IMG/M metagenome (GOLD analysis project Ga0208011, IMG submission 184080) | Marine viral communities from the Subarctic Pacific Ocean - 7_ETSP_OMZ_AT15161 metaG (SPAdes) (version 2) | ecosystem: Environmental > Aquatic > Marine > Oceanic | place: Pacific Ocean | collected...
TGAGTACCAATATCTATAATCAATTCACCAGTATTTGGATTATATGTTGTTATTCCAGAAGCTGTATGGTCAGCACTATTAACTCTAATTGCATTATCAAGACCATCAACAAATAAATGTTCATAATCACCTAAATCTCCAGATTTTCCAACATTTATAATAAATGTATTAACACCTACAGATTCTGCTCCAAATACAGCATTTTCTGCACTATAACATTCAATCCTTTCTGCATCTCTAAGTGCTGGATCAGTTGCTCTTGGATATGAGTGATCTGTATTATGTTCATCTTTTGCACATGTAAATGTTATCGCACTTAAAGCAACTCCAACAGTATTAGCACTACCTACTGCTTTAATAGCACCAGATGCAGATACAAATTTATGAATATTTAAAATAGTTCCAATACCACTTGAAGGACCTACTTTAAGATCAACTAACATATTTTTACCAACTTCAGTAGTATTTCCTACTCCTAATCTTGAAACACCAGTAACCTCAAGATTTTGATAACTTGGTGCTGAAATATCTAAAATAGGATATGTATAATTTAATCCTCCATTAACAAGAGTAAATGCTAATTCACCACCACTATTAATAGTGCTAGTAATAGTGGCACCATATCCAACTATAGATCCAATACCTATAGATATACTGTTATCAGTATATGCAGTTACTTGAGTCGCAATTCCTGATATAGGATCTTTTGTCTTTGAATCACCAACATTAACTGTAAATTTCGTAGCATCTGCATTAGAAACTTGTAATTTATTGCCAGATGCAGGGTCTCCGATATTAGATTTGCCAACATTAATTGTAAAATAATCATCTCCATCATCAATAACAGGAATATTAGGAATTCCTGCTTTAGGATCTGTTGTTCTTGGATATGTATGTTCAGTTGTATAAAGATCTTTTGAACATGTAAATTTTAAAGAATTTGTAACAATTCCAACAGTATCATTCTCCTCAATTAGACGGTTATTATTCTCATCGATATTAGTTACGAAGATTTTTAAATCTCCAGTCGCTGCATTATAAGTAACATTAGTTGGTGTTCTATTTGTATTATTTTCACCACCACTGGTTACGTAAATAGAATTGGATAATGTACTTACAAATTTATGATTATATGGCGCACGTGGATAATTATGCTCTGTAGAGTTATTATCTTTCGAGCATGTAAATGTTAAAGAATCATCATCTATTGTTATTTCATCCCCATCACTTAATCCATGATTTATTGCAAATTCAAACTGCAAATCACCAGTTGAAGCATCATATACTGCGCTAGAAGGTGTCATAGATGCTTCACCAACAACAACAGTAACAGCATCATTTGCTGCACTCACGAATGTATGATTATACGCTGGACGTGGATAACTTATTTTCGACTTATGCTTATCAGAAGAACATGTAAATACAATAGATTCATCAATGATAGAAATTTTATCACTATCAGTATACCCATGATTATCTATTGATAAAACCATTACACCAGTAGATGGATCATATGTTGCACCTGATGGTGTAAGTACATTAGATCCAACATTAACATTAAATTCAGTTGCAGTTACTCCACTAACTGGTATCCATTTATTAAAAACAGGATCAGTTGATCTTGGATATTCATGCTCAGTAGCATAATTATCCTTAGAACACTTAAATTTTAAACACTTTTCAGGAATTTTTATATAATCACCATTACTTAATCCATGATTACTTGATGTAGTAACTGACAAAATACCAACAACAGGATCATAAGTACATGTATTAATAGATCCAGTATCACCTGCTGTAATAAGACCATGCCCTGATAGAAGTTTTATAGTTAATTCTCCAGTAGAATGATTATATACTGTCCCAGGTTGTGAATTATAAAATGTAGATCCTTTTCTAATATTATCAGAACTTGAATTTTCTGGTTTATAACTATGAACAAATTGTCCTAAAGATCCTGCTTTTCCAACATTTATAACAATATTATTGTCAGTAACAGATTCTGGTCCAAATACTCTATTATATGCAGGATCAGTTGCTCTTGGATATAAGTGATCTGTACTATGTTCATCTTTTGCACATGTAAATGCTAAAGATTGCTCTAGAATACTGATGGTATTGCCAGATCCTACTTTTTTAAATGCAGCATTTGAAGATACATATTGATGAATATTAGTAATTGCCTCACTAGATCGTACAAACTTATGTACATAATCCTCAGCAGCATCTCTTACAACTAAAGATACTGGATCTATATAACCAGATCCAGAACTTAATCCAGTTTCCCAAACGAAAATTGTACCATAACCAACATAATCATGTAATACAGTTGATATTCCAACATCTATACTAAATGAAGTAGTTCCAATACCAACAATATCAAATACATCATCATTTACTGGATAAGTTTTTGTTCCATAATCACAACTAAAATCTAATCCAACAAGTTTGACTTGATTTACTTTGGGTTGGATAATTTTATATATTTCATCTTGTGGAGAATATATGGTTAACCTACCACCAACATTATCATAAGAAACTGTAGAAAATGCAACTGATTCACCTGGAGATGATTTGGTAAAGATAGGATCAACAATAGAACCTTTATTATTAATATTTAATTTTACTTTAGACGAAGCAAGTGGAGCATATCCTAAACCTGAAGTGGATCCAAGAGAAACAATAATACCACCCCTAGGTAATTGATTCATATTAATATCAGATTCTGAAATAGATGAAACACCTAAACTATCTTTTATACCAGAAAATTCAACATTAGTATTAGTTTCACCACTTAAAATTTTAAAATTATGGTTTGTAATATTTTCTGTCAAAGGTGTTTGATATATACCATTAATAAATAAAATTCCATTTCCAGAGGTTGTACCAAAACCAACTGTACTTATTCCTTGTGATCTAAGCTCAAAAGTCTTAGTTTTTCCATCAAAATAATCTGAAAAATCATCAAAAATTTCATTAGTAGTATAATCTTTTCTTAAGAATGTTCTACCACTAAAAGATGCTCTTGGTCTGGTTAAATTTCTTTCATCTTTTTCTGCCAAATCACTAATATTTCCTCTTGGAGGATTTGTGAAATGTATTTCATCATTAACGATATTATAACTACCTCTATAAAGATTAACAGATGTACCATCTGCATGAATAGTTGCACCACTACCAACAACACCTCTTGAAACCTCTACTATATTGACATCACCAGTAAAGAATAATATTGGCCCAAAAGAACTAGTTCCTATACCAATATTTTCTACCTTCATATATTCATCATCAATTTTTATAATATCTTCTGGATATATTGAACTTATGCCAGATAAACTAAAGAAAGTGTCAGTAGATCCAATAGAAGATCCAGAATTTCCAGATAATGTATAATTTATATCTGTATATAATAAAGGATATTGAGCTAAATTATTAAGTGTTATTAAAGATTTCTCTACTTTCTTATACATTTCAAACTGATGTGCATTTCCTTCACCAAGATACGTTGAAAAACTTATTGATGTTTCAGCAAGAGCATTACTTCTACTAGATGCTAACTTAAATTGATCATTATTAATTTTTATTGCATAAACTTCTGTTGATAATCCAACATTGGCATCGGTATGAATTGCACTATTACCAAGTCCAATAAATGTCGATTTTGGTGTATAAATTAATCTTTCACCTATACTGAAAAAATGATCATTTATACTAAAAATACCAGTCTCTGGATTAAAAGCATCTGAATCATATGGATCAAATGTTTTTGCATAAATTGGTATATTATTATATTTTAATGAAAACTTAGTTCTGTTTCTATATGGCGAATTTACACCATAATATCTTGCAACTCCAAAATCTTGCGTATATTTTGAAATATTAAGGTCAATAGGAAGATTTATTTCATCTAGGAAAGTATATAATGAATAATCTAACTGAGTAATAGTAATATCTGAAGTAGAATAATTAGTATTTCTATTAAATTCTAATTTTAAATTATTACTATCAAGGCTTGAATTAAATTGACCAATAGTATCACCAATTGAAACAATTGGAGCTTCAACTAAATATGAATTATTTTCATCATGAATATTTACAATTTGATGAAAAGAAATAGTATTTCCAACACTTACTCTAGCAAGACTTTTTACTGTAGTAAATAAATCACGATCATAAAGTCTTACTGTTGATGTACCAGAAGATGTTCCTGTATTAAAAACCTTAGTGTCTATAACTGCTGTTCTTTCTGCTTGATCTTGTTGTCTAGTAGATTTAAACCTATATGTTCCAACTCCTACACTACTATCACCAAATGCATATGTTTTAGTTCTTACTGTTCTTTTTTCAAGAGAATCACTATAAAAACTTAATTTTATAATATCTGATTCATTTTTAACACCAAAAGTTCCAAGACCTATAGAAGAAAGATCGGTATTTGAAGATTCAAAATTTGTTTCTGATAAAGTAACATCTGTACCATCACGTAAAGATAATAATTCATAATACTTAGATTGATTTGTGTTTTTGTCATAGACATGCGCTTCTGTTAGTAATACATCATATGATGTACCAAATGTGCATATATCTACTTCATCTATAGTATTAATATCATCACTTTGATTAATAAAAATATCAACACAATTAAATGAAGATGATGCATTTCCAGATTTATAAGACACATAATTTTCAGTTAAAACTTTAATTTCATAATCAAATTCATAAGGGTCATCTGGATAAAAACGCAAATTTAATTTACCTGTATCATCAGTAACAGGAATTATATTGCCATAATTATTCGTTTCAGATAACTTTGGTTTATTACTATATGTTTTTTCTGAAAAATAAACTTTATCAAATTCATCATATAATAAATTAATCTCTGTGAATTGTATATGATCATACCCAATATTAATATTCTGTTGAGTACTTTTTACTTGAACTAAACACTTATAAAAGGTTTTTTTATCAATTAAATCTTTTATAACTGAAAATAGTTTTTGATTTTCATCATCAAGACTACTAAACAAATCACTTATATCATCAATTTGTAATACTCTATTTGTTTCTGATGTAAAATAATCAGATAATTTTACATTTTTAAATTTTACCAATCTAGATGCAATATCTGTAGAGTGATAATCAGTAACAACATCATAATTTTTTATAGTATCAACTCTACTTTCTGATGTAAATAATTGAAGACTCTCTACAATACTATCTTTAGTTTTACCTGAAGTTGAAATTCCAATAACTTTACTATCAACTTCAGTATCTGCAAAGTTTTTAGTTCCTATTGGGTGTACAATAGAATTTACTGGAGTTTTTATTTCGTCCCAAGTTTTTTCACTCTTTACTGTATATGCTAAATTTTGATAGTAATCATTATCAGGAATATATTGACTATTATTATTAAGTTTTCCAGAATCACTAATCCACCCATATTCTTTAGTTGAAGAACCAGTAACTTTATATCTACCATTAATTAATGATACTTCAGTAATAGTTGCTATTACTCCTGATGAAAGTCCTTTAATTATATTATCTTTTTCTAATACATACCTTCCTGTTAGTTTTATATAATTTTTTTCAGATTTTTCTACTATTAAACCAGTTTTTATTTCAGTATTAGTAACACTATCAATTACACCAATTTCTTCATCATTAAAAAATTCTCCATATTCTTGTACTGCCTTAAATATTGGATATTTTCTAGAATCTATTACAGTTGCAAATGTATATATTTGACTAGTAACTGCAACTCCTGGATCACCATATAACTTTGGTATCTGTATTACTAATATACCAGGATTAGAATCTGTAGTATATGAAATAACATCAAAAAATGCAAATCCATGATCTTTTGAATTAAATCCAATACCACTAGATCCATAAGTTTCTATATTTTCAACAAATACTTTATCTCCAGCAGAAAATGGATCTTGAACAAATCCTAAAATTGGTGTTGTTAATGAACAAGTAATTATACCAGATGAACTTGAAACAACTTTATCAATTCCTACTCCATTTGAATTATTGATTGCTTTAATATCTACCAATGATACTGGAAGTCCAGTAACAGGAGCTAAAATCTCTACTTCTTGTATATTGGCATTACCCAATCCAGAACCAGACATAACTGGTACTATCAATCCTCTACTAATTTCTTTATTTGTTTCACTATCTACAACTACTAAATTAGGAGGTGCTGGATAAGATTCACCTCCATCAATAATTGTTATAGAAGAAAGAATATTAGAATTTTTTATATTTACATTCTGTGAAGAATTTATAGTTGGTGAAATGGTATTATCTACACTATATTCAAAACCAGAATTTAATTCATCTTTTGTATTAATCTTTCCTACAATTGTTGATTTTGGTTGAATTAAACATCCATTCCCATTTTTAGAATCAGAACCAGAATAATAAGGTAAATCATCATAGTAATCTCCACCAGAAATTATTTCTATATCATTTATTGGTCCTTCTACATTTAAAGACTTTGTATTATACTCTAATTTAAAACATTCAGTAGAACCATAAGATAATCTTTCTGGAATATTTTTTAAATAGATATTAAATTTTTGATCTTCTACATCTTTTATTTGATATGTTCCATTATATTGACTATTATTAGTAATAATTTTAGAAGATTCTAAAGTATTTACAGGATCTAATAAAGAATCTATTAAAGAATAATATAATATTGATGGTAAATTATCACTATACTCCAATGTTAATGATGCATCAGTAGATACTCCAACAGTACCTACTCCAACAAGAGTAAATGCCAAAGTACCTGTTTCTGTAGGAATGGATATAAATTCATTTTTTAATTCTTTATCATAGAATAATTTTAATTTATAATCTTTTAAGGAAGAATCTGATACGTCAAATACCAAATTATTATTCTTAATAATACTTATTGTTGGTTGTATTAATAATAATTCTTGATTACCAGTTCCAGAACTACCAATAGAGACAAATTTTGGTTCGGTTGATGTTGAATCTTTAAAAGTTTCTGATAATCTAATAGTATCAACATTAACTTTATTTACATAATATAAACCAGTATTTAATCCAACATTTTCTGAATTATAATAAATTCTATCACCACTAGACAATAAATGATTTTCTATTGATATTGTATTAGCATCAAGATCTATACTTGTCTCAGTATTAAAACCTATATTTCTTAAAGAAAGATATTTAATTTCTGGAATATATTTAACCGATAAACTAGTACTAGTACCAATACCAACATTTAATTGAGGTTTTATTTCTAAATCTATAGAATCATTATTCTCCAATCCATGAAAAGTTGATATAGAAACGGTAGATAAATTTTGATATATTATACCAACCTCTTCTTGATGTGTAGATTCAAAAGAATATTCATAATTATCTGATCCATTAGATTGAGTAAAATATAACCCATTTGATGTTGTTGTAAGACCAACATTTGTAACAATACCAATATAATCTTTTGACTTATTAATTGCATATACATTTTCTTGTAATACGCCATTTAAAAGCAAAGAAGATACACCATCTGGAGAAGTTACTATTCCAATAGCGGATGAAGGAGAATTTGATTTTCTAAGAATAATAGACTCTCCTGTCGAAAATCCATGATTAGGCAAATAAATTGTTTGAGTTGGTACATTTTTAGTTATTTCATTCTTACCAACATAAAAAGTTATTGGATAATTTATTCCTGGATAAGTTCCAACACCAATAGACTCTTTTGGATTAAAATATCTTTTATAATTTACTTTATTGGTATTATTCGTTACAAAACCATCAATTTTTATAGTATTTGGCAAAAATTCAACTACTTCAGTAGCAGTACTTACTCCACTAACACCAGTTTTTTTACATCTTATAATTTTTTCATCACGAAAATAATTGTATATAGTAAAATATTGATCATTAGGAAATCCTAATGATCCTTTACTTTTAACTTTAATAGAACTTCCTATTGATACAAAACTAGGATAATCTTGAAGTTTAATATCAGTAACAATTCCAGTAACATCATCATGATGCGTACCAGAAAGAGATTCTGAATTATATTGAGGAATATTTTCATCCAATACAGTATTAAAAGTTTCAACTATCGCAGTATAATCACCATTTAAAGATTGAAAATCTGTTGATAAACCAGTTATACTAATTGGTGTATTATTTTTTATATCATGTGATGGTAAAATACGAAATAAAGTTTGAGTATCACTATATGGAAGTAATTTACAATCTGTATACTTTTTATAAGTATTAACCACTGAATCTATTTTTTCACCTTCAATAGACTTAACTTTCATCGATAACCCAAATCCATTAGAAGAATCAGTTTTAAAATTCAATAGATCATTAACTTTATATCTATCACCTCTTTCTACTATATTAAAAAGATCCATAGATCCTTTTGAAATAGAAGTTATTTTAGTTATATGCTTATTTTTAGATCTATTTGATGGAAAAAAGTCATATGATCCATATTCACTTTGAACTTTATATGGAAAAGTATTTCTTAATAAAGAACTATCTTTAAAATTAAATGTATGTGACAAACTGCCGTCTATATTTTCCTTTATTACTTTTGATCTAAACTTATTTCCAATAAAATATGGAAAAAATCCTACATTTTCATTATTTGCATTTAAAACAGATGTTGTAAAATATGCATAAACACCATTTGGATACTCTGGAGTTTTGCACCATCTTCCATTATGAATATCTAAATCTCCAGAATTATCAAATTTATAATCTTCAATAAAATAACCTTCAATAAATTCTGTATTTGATGGTCTATTTTTTACATTTAAACTACTTTTTTTATAACTAGAAACCAATTTTTTTATACCACTACCTGTTAATTTTTCAGGGTCTGCATAACCAAAAGGTCCATAAATTGGATTTCCATCATAAGCCCAACCAATAATTGAAGAATGTCTATTTTCATTTTCACTAAATTGATTCTTTAATAAATCTGAATATCCAGAAACTACATATTGCAATTCACCATTATTATTATGTAAAAATTCATAAGAAGGATCTCTACGATTGTTATATTGAACACCATACTTATATGCTGCATCAACCGTTAATGATCTAATTTTTACAATGGGCACAAAACCCTTTCCACTAAAAACTGGTTTAATCGTTATATCTTCATATGAATAATTAATTCCTGGTTGTATAACTGTAACTTTAACTACTTTTTCTCCAGATATTTCTGCTCTAAGAACACCACCAATACCCTTTTTACTAATTATTTCTAAATCTGGAATAGAATGATAATCATAACCACCATAATTTACTACAACTTTTTCAATCTGACCTCCATTAATTACAGGAGTAAAAGATGCTTCTTTTCCTTGAAGTACATTTAATTTTGGAGATTCTTTTATATTTAATACGGTAGATCCATAACTATCACCTTCTTCATACAAATAAGCATCTATAATTTTTCCCTTTACAACTGGAACTAAATTAACAGTAGATTCTTGTTGAGTACCCGTTTTTAAATAATTAATAGATACTTCTATATTTGGATAACTAAAATACTGATATCCAGATCCAGTAGAACCAATAGATACATATTTTTCCCTATTATATAATGTTTTATCCGTTCCACCAATCCCAGCATTAGATAATCTAAATGAATCATCATTTATTTTTAAAATATAATAATGATTTGTTTTAGAAAGACCAGAAATACTATCAGTTTGATAATCATAACTAACTAATTCTCCGGTAGAAAATCCATGATTTTTGTAATTAATGCAATCATTAAATGTAGAAATACCAGAAGTTTTTACAATTAATTTTCTATTTTCAAATCCTTCTCCTGGATTTTCAACTACAACTGAATCTAATGTATTTTTTGGTTCGGTTTTAAACTTATGTATTCCATAATTTCCTTCTAAAGAAAATCCTATAGTGTTTATTCCAGTTCTATAATCATTTAAAGTTGGATATAATCTAACTGTTTTTGGATTTATAACCGTTACATAAAATGGGGTATTATTATTTAAATATCCACTCTGTATATTTACACCACCATATGTAGAAATACCAATTTTTGGATTATTAATATTATTAACATCATAAAAAACTTTTTGTCCATTATAGAAATTATGGTCGGATAAAAATGTAATAGTTTCGTCATCAACACTTAATCCACCACCATCATTTATTCTACGTGCATTAAAAAATACTTCTCTAGATTTTGGTTTTAATGTCCCTGATAATTTTGCATTTTTACCATTACCACCTTTTATTGTAATAACTGGATCTCTTACTTCAAATTCTATAGGATCTACATAAACTTTTTCAATAGATCCACTAACTACTGGTTGTATTTTTGCATCACCAGATTCTAATTTTAAACTAGGTGGATTTAGAACATCATAACCTGATCCTTCACTTATAATATCTATTTTATCAATAGGACCGTAATAAATTTTATCTGTAGTCTTTGGACTTAAAATTTCTACACCATTAGCTAAAATTCCTATAGATTCAGATGTAATTTCTTCACCAATTTCAGATAAACTTGGATTTGATACTATCTTCTTAAATAATTTTGCAGAAGAAATTTTTCCATTAGAAGTTTTATGTGAAAATAATGTAAAAGTATGAGTTCCTGATGGCAATGATATAGGGAGTGCATTTCCGCTTTCATCACTATTTTTTAATCCACGATACAAATAAACAAAATTATTTACTGTTATAGATGATCTTGATTTATATAATTTTATATTTACTTTATCTTCTATAGTAACATAATATTCACCTTTTTCTAATCCAGTAATAGGACTATCCCCAGTATATGAATAATAAACATGATCCCCATTAATAAATGATGAAGGCGAACTTAATTTAACTGTAGTATATGCTTCTTGTAAAGTTATGTAATTAATTACACTATCTGCACTTGATTTTGTAATATCTTTTGTTATTTCATAAGATGGAAGTGAATTAGAAGCGATATAGAAATTTTTAGATTCTTCTTCATAAAAATTGATAATATTTGATGTTAAATTATTATATTCTAAAGGCACTAAAGAACTAGAAGAATAATCTAATTTTCTACGAATATCATACTTTCGATCTATATCTAATAGAGATGTATCAAATTGTTCATTAAATAATATTACTTGCCCATCAAATCCTTCAATAGTTAAATTAGAATAATTAGAAATACCAATTTCTGTATTTCTTTTTAAAAGTTCTACTTTATCACCAACTCTTAAGAAACTTTTATCTATTGAAGATTTTGTAGTTGCAGTAGAATTACCATAATCTATAGTATCTAATTCAATTCTTACACTTGTATTGTAAATTAAACTATTTGCAACTATTTCATTAATATCTTGTTGGTCTATTTCTAGACTGTTTTCAATATTTGCTCCAAAATGGTCTACAAATATTTTTTCATCGATAGCATTTATATGAGTTTTATTATTTGAAGTATCTAAAATAATATCTGATATAGATCCTAATAGTCTAAATTCTACTTTTTTAGAAGTATCTCCATTTTCATAAGCAAAATATGTATCATTAGAATGAACATTAGATGTTTTAGGTATATCTAAATTAATATAAGTATTGCCAGATGTATAACACCCTAAAAATGAATTTAATGTTTTTTCAGTATAGAAAATTTCATTATTTTTATAAAAAATACTACCAGATTCTAAAAATCCAATAGTAGAATCTACAACTAAAGTTTTAGAATTATCTGTTGTTTTAACATTTTCAACTAATTTTGTTGATGGTGTAATAGTAAATAAATTATTTTTATCATCACTAGATTCATCATATCCAATATACAATAAAATTTTATAAAATGTTTTAGTATCTCTGGTTAATATCTCTATTTCAGAAACAGATCCGAAAATATCTGAATTATTAGTCTTTGTTAATTGCTGTCCATTAATATTTAATGGTTCATTACCAGATACAAGTTCTACTAATAGTTCTCTTCTTCTACGAAAATCTGAATTCGATGATTTAATAACATATTGTTCTAAATCAATAATTTTTGGTTCTATATTAAATAACGCTTCAAATAAAATTCTAAATGATTCTTTACTTCCTTTAGTTTTATAAAGAGAAGTAGTATTCTTTAAAAAATTATTTACATATAAATCTTTATGTAATTCACTTGATTCTAGTTCAGTTAATAAAGAATGCTTTATTTTACTATAAAATTCATTTAAAAATAAAACACTTAGATTAATAACTTTAGTTCCACTAGTATGGGACTCTATTTTAGAAGAAGTAAACGTTAAATTCTTCCCAAAACTATCAATTCCACTAAAATATCTAATACAATCGACAAAACTAGTAGATGTTTTAGATTTATATGCAATAATTTCATTATCAATTTGAATTAACCCATATTTTCTTGGAAATCCGCTTGTACTAGATACAAAAATTTCCGATGTTATTCCTTTTACATGATCTTGAGTAACATCTTGAGTTAAACTAGTGGATGCATTTAAGACATCTGGAGTTAAATTATCTAATTTTAGATAAAAAGGTAGATTCTCAACAATATCTACATTTCCCCCTTGTATTTCTTGAGAAATATAATATTGTTTTAAAAATTCCGAAAATTTAGGATTTTCAGACGATATAAATTCAGGTATCTGATTATCTAATATATCTGAAATTTGAACTTTATTTTCAAAACTTGCCTGTATCATATTAATTCCTTATTAGACTTCCATTAGAGTAACTTGATTTATAATAATTTTTGGTAGAGAATAAAACACCAGAAACATTTTCACCTGATGAAATAACATCTTTAATCATATTTATTTTACTTTTTGAAACATCTAATGATAGATAAATGTTCTTTATTCCAATCACATCATTTGATTCTGGGAATGCTTGAATTTCAATTATATTACTTGGTTTTTCAGTTTGAACAATATTAATACTATTTAATTTAATTTCCCCAGTAATATAATTAACAGTTCCTGCAGATTGAACAATTATTCTTGGATTTACTTCAGGATTTAATGATGGTTTAACTATTGCAATAGTACCTGTTTTTTTACAATTTGGTATATCAGTAAAATAAACAAATTCATTTCCAGTAAGTGTTGAATTAATCTTAAAACCTGTTGATTTTATATTTTGACCTTCAGGATTTACATAAAATTGATTTCCAAAACATAATTCATATTCTGCAAATTGATTTAATAAAACATTTAAATTTCTTCTAATAATTACCTTTGTAATGTTAGAAGTAATTGCTTCATCTGTATCATCAATTAACTTAATTGATTTACTATACTTAAATCTTCCGCCATATTTGGTAGAATACAAAGAATTACTAAATGTTGTTAAAGAATTTTGTACTTTTGATTTAATTGTAAGAGGTGTAGATGATTTTGTTGGGTTATAATAGATTGAAGAATCAAGTTCAATATAAAGAACTTTAATATCAACTATTTTTTGATTAATTCCTGTAATACTATATTGTTTTAACTTTGATAAAATTAATTGTTTATCAAAATCTGAAACATATAAACCATTTTTAGGTTTAATTGAAATATTTACTGATCCAAATTCTGGTGGATCTAACTCTTCTCCACCAACTACATTAACAATTTCTGCATTTGGATAGATATTTGTTTTAATAATTGCTTCATAATCGTTTGCTGTTACAGTACGATGTTGAGCTGAATATAATCTAGGAGCATAATGTTTAATTGAATCAATATTTTCAATTTCTGAACCATTTCTTGATATTTGATTTGTAGTAATAATTACTCCACTACTATTTGATGGTGATATTGGTGCTTTATTATTATTAAAAACTGTTCCGGCAAAAGAAAATTCAGAAACACCATTACCACTAGATCCATCAGTAACGATATAATCAACAACAACTTCCGAATTATTTTCTAATTTTTTACCAAAAATACCATCACCAAATAATAATTCATATTTTTCATCTTTAACTTCTTGAATTAAAAATATCTCAGAATCTTTATCAACCGATGTAATATTATCAACTAAAGAATATTTTCTACCTTCTCCAGTAGAATTAGGATTTTTTACTTTTACTCTGATTGTACTTACATCAATATCAGGATTTTGTAAAATAAATCTTTGATCTAATGATCCATCTACAGAAAATACCTTTTTTAAATATCTACCTTGATAAATTGTAATATTTGAAAATTGTGCTGTTCCATTAGTTACAGTAGAAGTAATTTCTTCACTAATAGAAAAAATATAAGATGAATTATCTGATTTTCCTACACAAATTAATTCTGGTTGAAGTGTAAGTGTAGGTGTATTATTAGTAGTGTCTATATTAAATGATACAATTGCTGTAGAAGCTTTTTTAGATCTTGGTACATATCCAATGTTTCTTGCTAATGAAACAACATTTTCTCTTATAGTTGCAGAATCTAAAAAGATTTCATTTACAGCTAAATTTGAGTTAAATGCATTGATATATGTATTGTATGCTAATGTATCGATTAAGATTGAAAAGTTTGACCCTTCAAAATCATAATCAGTAAAACTAGAGTTTGATCTTAAATAATCTTTAATTGATGTCTTTATTTGATCGAAATCTAAATTTGTGTAGTTTGTAAAAGGCATTTTATCTCGTTGCCTCTAAAATAAAAGTAAATTCTTGTGTTGGAAAGTCTTGACCAATAATATCAAAAATAACTGTCACTTCAAGACTATTATCATCATAAAGTTCATTCACATCAACTTGTATATTTTTAACTCTTGGTTCAAAATTATTAATTGAATTAATAATTTGATCCCTAATAACACCAATTGTTGCATAATCTGGATTATTAAAGAGCATTGCTCTAACTTTACTACCAAAAGAAGAATTAAAAAAACGTTCTGTTGGTATTGTAGAAACAATATTACGAACTGATCTTATAATTGCCCTTTCATTTTTTAAGGTAGTAAGATCTTTTGTTACTGGATGTGGTTCAAATGATAAACTAATATCCTTAAATGATCTAGATATCCTTTTTATTGCCATTCTAATAGGATTTTAATCTTGATTTATTTATGACTTATTATCTATTTATTCATAATAAAGGGAAAAAGTTATTTTTTTCCTTTTAATTTCGCAGCACGTTGCCTTAGATCATCCAATTCTTCTTCACTTTGATTTGGATTCCTCTTATGACCAGCACCACGTGGATTTATATTTCCTGTTCTTTTAAGAGCATCTTGTTGCTGTTGTTTTAAATGTCTTCTCCATCTTTTTCTTTCTTCTTCTTTTTCTACTTCACGTCTTTGTTGTTGTATACGATTTCTCATACTATCAACTTGACTTTGAGTAATTCTTTGACTAATAGGAGATAATTTTGCTTTCTTTGCTCTACCTGAAGAAACATTCTCTTCAATTTTATTTTGTTCCTTAGGATTATCAATAAATTCGTTATATGATTTCATAAGAAACTTTATATAGGTGGTGATTTTTATTATTTATTTCTTTTTATTTTCCTTGACCTCTATATGGTTTTCGAGATTTGTTGGAAGATGATGAAGCATACTTTGTATTTTTACCATCTCCTTGACGAGACTTTTTTGGTTTAGACTGAACACAAACACTATTGCTACTATATAATGCCATAAGATTTAATTCTCCTGAATAATTTTAAATGATACTGAATTGGGATGAGGAATCCCAGTTTTATAAAATTCCTGGGCATAATCTTCCAAAATATCAAAGTATTTTTCCTCTGAAAGATTAGAATGTACTTTTTTATTGTCGATATAAATGTTATATGTCTCTGTTTTCATGCTAAATGATTCTAGTCTTTTCATGACCTACTCTAACACGAGGATCGCACCAAATTTCAAATCCTTTCTCTTTTGCATCTAAACAGAAACTTACATCTTCACCACACATATCCTGTACTTCACCAGATTCAAAGACTTGCATCTTTGGTGCAAACCAAGGATATTCAAGATTCTCAAATACTCCTTTCTTAATTAAAAGCCACCCAAATCCAGTATAATCAACAGTAAATGGTTTACGACGCTTTGAAATACTCTCAATAGTCTCATGATTCATTACACCATTGTTATTACGGAAATCATCTTCCTCTAACCAATGTGCAACAGATGTTGTCTTACCATCTTCAGTACAATACCAACCTCCTGCAATATCTTTTTCCATTAATAAGATTTGCCAGAATTTTTCGGTGTTGAATACAATATCACTATCAATCCATAATTGATAATCATATTCTAATTTACCATCCCATGGAATTTGCTTTGGTCCTCTAAGAACATTTGCACCAAGACACTTACATCTTGCAAAATTCACCATAGAACTATAATCTTGTGAAATTTGTATGCTTGCTTGTGCTTTTACAAGATCAAAACATAATTGTACAAAACTCTTTAAAAATGTATATGAAACATTACGTCCTGGTAAACAAAAAACTATTGTTTTTCCTTTAACCAATTCTAATGCCTTCTTATAATCAAAATCCTCTTCTTTCTGCTTTACTGGAGGTTTTGCTTTTACAGTAAATCCTTTTGGCATAATGTTTAATTACCTTTTATCATGATATTTTATCAGTTTATTTATACTTTGTCAATTATTATTAAGGTATGCAAGAATCTCTTGTATAAAGAAAAGATGTAATAACGTATTTGGTATCTACTTTTGGTGTAACTGCCCTATGAGGAAATGTCCAAGAAGTTGGAAACATTATTAATTGTCCTGTCTTTGGATATATTTTTCTTCCATGTGCAAATTCTGTATAACCACCTTCTGTAATATCATTTAAATACCAAACACATGCAACAACTCTAGACCAACCACTATTATTATAACTTCTATCACTATGCCAAAGAAAATAATCTCCTGGTTTATATCTTTTTACAAGATATCCACTATCTTGTAATTTATTAGAATTAAAGAAAATTGTATTAGATACTTTTATTTTTTCTAAGTATTCTTTTAAATTATCATCACTAGATTTAAAGAGTATATTATCAATATCTTTCCAATCTTCTAGATTACTAATACGAAGATCTACACATTTTTTTACGTCTTTACTGTTACCTATAACACCCGATCCAACACGTGTTGGATCGATACCTTGTTTTTTTCTATCGTCTTTTTCAAATCTTTTAATAATGTCTTTACATACTTTTTTACTAAGAGCATTTGGATTTACATGAATAAGGTCATCAAAAGTTTTCATTTATATTTTTTAATATGAGTGATCTTCTAGACAAGAAATTGGACTT
>Ga0208011_1000399_pt1 | contig 17130 bp, 27 predicted proteins | sample 7_EtaG_FD_184080 | JGI IMG/M metagenome (GOLD analysis project Ga0208011, IMG submission 184080) | Marine viral communities from the Subarctic Pacific Ocean - 7_ETSP_OMZ_AT15161 metaG (SPAdes) (version 2) | ecosystem: Environmental > Aquatic > Marine > Oceanic | place: Pacific Ocean | collected...
AGATATTACATAACCGACAGCCGCCGAGGCGCGCTCGCATTGATCATTTATTAAATAATCAATGTCGGAATCATCTATTATGCCGTTCTCATATTCACCTTTGGCTTTTTCTATGATTTGATCTAAAAAATTTTTAGCGCCTTGAACAAAACTTTGATATCTTTCAAGGTTTTCCTTTCTGGCGGAAACTTCTTGATCTGCTATACTAGGAAAATATTCCTCTAAAGTTTCTTGATTTGCTTCTTTTACGATATTAATAATATCAGTCTTGGTTAGTTCTTTCATATTACTAAATAGTTTTTAAATTGGAACTTTCCCATTTTTAGAGAGCAATTTTAATTGATATTGGGGAACAATTAATATTTTTCCACTGCTCACAACATATATTCTGCAGCTATCAAACTTATCAACCTCTACATATCTCAGAAACATGCATATTTCAGATTCACCACAATCTTTCATAGTATACGGTTTATCAAATTCATCATAAAGGGTAAAATTATACTCTGGCTCATATAAGATTAAATCTCCCTTGTCAAACCATTTTTCAAAAAACATTATTCAACAACCTCAAAAATATCAAAATAATACCACTCTGACTTAAATTCATCCCATTCATCTATAACATAATTATTTTTATTTTCTGCAAATCCGAAAGAATATTGGGGGTCCATATTCCAATCTAAAGACATCCGCCGCAAGGCAGAAGCTGGTTTAATCGACGGCTCTCGCAGCCAATGAACTTTTACAAGAGTACGCTCAATAAACTTTGATTTATCACTCCATGACTTTCTCACATTATAGCCATTTCTATGATCAATAATTATCGCGGAATATTCCGCTTTATTCCACTTAGTGAGGTGCTCAATAAATTTAATTATTTTACCTTTCATTCTTTTCCATATCGAAGGTACACCTTAAGGATTTAGCCAAACTCAAGAATAGCATACATGACACAAAAGTGCAAGTAAATTTATTATCTGTCTTTATAACCAGTGAAAGAATTGATATATTAATAAAAGCAATAATCACCCAGAACCAAAAGTTGGCATTTAATTTTTCTAACATTTTGCTCCTCAAATGCCTTGTATACAATTTAAATATTCAACAATAAAGCACTTTATTATTATTTTTCAAACAATACCACAAGCAGCTAGGGGCTCTCTGAAGACATTTCTATATGCTTTTGTATCTTGGATTCCATTCTTCCTGAGGAAAAGCCCTTAAAACTTTCCACTAAAATCAAATCCTTATTAATAATATGAAATTGAGGCCAGGCCATAAGTGACCAGCCAACATTGGGGTCATCGGATATAAAATTTCTACTTGCCCCAAGAACTGGTGCATTTTTAATTCCAAAACGGCGCGCCCAAGAAGATACATTAGCAGTCGTAGGCGGGTTACCACCCGAATTTTCAATGAGGATGGTAATATATACAATATCATCTTCATATTTTTTTTGTAATTCTTCTACTTCGGTCGCCGCCTTTTGACAAGGGCCACACCAGACCGCACTAAGATCTATAATAATTATCTTGCCGATATGATCATATAAATTAAATTCTTCACCATGTTGATCAATCAGAGTAAAATCGCAAGGATGATCGTCAATCGACTGAGAACAATTATCCCAATCAATGATACTGCTTGTATCCCTTTCACACCCCGTGCACATGCTAATCCAAAATGCAACCACACTTATAAGTGCTGCCAAACTTAAAATTCGTCTCCAATCCATTTGAAAACCCTCCTATAGGTAAATATAAGAAAAAAAACCAAGATGGCTTTTTTTCTTGACAAATGGTTCGGCTCGTGTTATAATATTATTATGTATACAACACTAGATCCAAAAAATAAAATGTCCATGATTTTCATTGGACTTGCACTAACGGCGATATTATTTGCAACACTGGCTATGATATCAACCGCTAAATCAACTATCAATCAAATTATTGATAGTGTAGAAAATAAAGAAGAGTGTAAATGCGATTAATTATTTTATTGTGGAGGTGACAGGAATCGAACCTGCGACCCACGGCTTGCAAAGCCGTTGCTCTCCCAACTGAGCTACACCCCCATTATCCTTAAGTAGTAAGCAAAATATCTAGAACTTCAATCTCTTTTTAAATACTTTTTAAAATACTGCCTAACTTCATCTAAATAAATATCCTCTATATTATTTGTGTCTTCTGACTGTATTTCGGCTGGGCTTGTCCGCCATTTAAGAGAAAATGTTTCCAGGGCATCTTCGGAAGATGCCATTTCTAATAATTTTTTAGAAAACTCAATTGAATTTTTACTATTCTTAAGGAGATTATATATTGCTTTGATTGCTTTTACTGCATCATCAGTATATGATGACCCTAAAGAATAATTTAAATCATCAAGATTATTTTGGAATGTTTTAGCATGCTCCTTATTTTGATAGAATTCTGCCCCCAGAGGGGAATCAGAATCAAACCGCAGATTCTGGAGTGTGACAAGAATATTCCTTCTGGTGGTATTTTTTCTAACCATTCCGCGTTTAAGGCCAAGATAAAATGTGGGAAGAGATTGACTAATCCGGCGGCCGCTTGGCAAGTGGTCCATAACAGCAGCAACAACACTCTGTGCCCGCCTGCCCAAAACCCTCTTTCTATCTTGGGCATCCCAAGTGGCTTGCAATTCGGGGTTATCCGATCCATCTAATTCAGTTGCTTGAATTAAATTGTATTTTAGAATCATTCCGAGATTATTATTCCAACTGTTATGACTCATTAACATATCGCCTTTTTTAAGCTTCTTTATAAATTTAAGCTTGGAAACCTTCGAAGGGTTCTCACCCTTAAGATTATTAAGAAATCCAATAAGATCTTTTATATATTCTTTCCTCTTAAAGGTTGGATCTGCCGCAGCTTTGACAATAAAAGCATAATATTTCAATGCTTTTGTCATAGAATCTATATTAACATCTTCTTTCCCTGGATATCTAAATTCAATATAATTTCTTCTTGATGTATAATTAACATTAAAACCTATGCTTTTTGGGCCCATTCTTTGTGCCTGCTGTGCAACCTGATTGGTCAATATCCCACTAAGCTCGTCGAAGTGACGAGAAAGATATTTTTTCATCAAACTCTTCTTTGTTAAAATATCCTCGTGAGAAGATTCTTCAGGTAATGCATCAACAAATTGTTGAATATTATTTAATGCAGGCTTCTTTAAATCGCCTGTCCAGTGCGACCTTTCTCTGCTTGGAAAACCAACACCCTTCGTTGCATAAGTGTGGTTTAAAAACATAAGAGCCTTAAAAAGGTTGTAATTTTCTGTTAAGCCACTTTCTGTATCAGCCAAATAGCCAATATTGGTATGGAGGCCTGTTTTGCTTGTCATCTTAAAATGAGATTGATGGTCATACTCATTAAAAAAATCTGTAAGATATTCAATGGCTACATCTAACCCAACCATGTATGGGGGATTATCTTGGGCGAATTCGATGCCGCAAGTCAGGGATCCGTCTTCTTTAAAATCCAGGCTATTCTGGTACTTATTCATAAAGTTGGGAAAATTATCTTCAAGCGCTGATGTCAGAGAATCAACATCACAGCCGTAGCCTCCGCCGTTGGACTGATAATTATCTCGCCACTCGTCTTCATCAAACCATTGGTATTCTTCATAACCCATATCTTCAAGATATTGAATAGGATTATCTTGGAATTCTTCATACTTTTCTTGAAGAGCCTCATCTGCTCTGCTTTCTAGCGCACTCCTATAATTGCTCATTATCTTTTGAGACCAGTACTTTATATTATTAGAAGTTATGTGATCTACAATTGTTTGAATTTCTTGATATCCCCATCGGCCCTTTATATCATCAACTTCGCTGTCCAGTGCTTCTTGACCTTTTTCAGCAAACCATTCCATATTTTGAGAAGAAAATGTATTTACAAATTTTTCAATGTCAACTGGTTCTGTGGATTTAGGAAAAATATCACCGGGTCTCGCTCTTCCTGATAAAGACTTTAACTTGATAAGAAAATAATCAATGATTTTAAGCATTGCACCTCTTGATGCACCAATTCTTTCGAGAGGTTCTGGAAAAGCCTTTCCGCCCTCAAGTTCAAATCCCATTGTCATCTGCTTATCTGTCCATCCCAAGAGATCTTGTAATTCAGATATTCTTGTAGAATTCCCGTAGATCATCTTTAAGAAGGGCATGGGGTCATTTAAAATTTTATCAATGGCCGTGTCAAAGATTTCTTCTGCATCAGTATCATCCTGATATGCTAAAGCCAACTGAATAATTTCAAGTTGAGTCGGGTTTGTAGATGTATTTTCGTAGTACCAATCAAGCATTTCGGCACCGTCATCAGGCTCTTCCATTCCAATTTGTTCTGGTGTCAAGTTGTCATAAGTATCTGTTCGGAAATGTTCATCTGCATCATAGCCAAAATAATTTTCTGCTGCTTCACGACGAGCTTCTTGTTCGGCCTCATACATATCATCTTCATCAAAACCTTCTGCTTCCATTTCAATTTCAAATGCTACGGTGAATTTTTCCTGATCAGCCATAACTGATTCTTCATCTTTTTTATTGAATTCATTGAGAACTTCTTTCTGGTTTTCTTTTAAATACTGTGACCATTTTTTCATGATAGGAATTCCATTAATATTATAACATAAATAGTTTATTAAAATTATAACTTTTTTATTTTTTTACGATATGTTTTAAAACCAAATCTTCTATAAGCCTGGAATAGCCCTCTATATTTTGAGAATTATCAGGATGAAAGTCATAAACGCGCCTGCGATCTCTTTCTCGTAAATATTCATAATTATTTTTATGTGTTTTTAACGCCATTTCGAGTTGTTTTGCACCGTCTTTTGCATTATACCCCTCATAATAATAGCCGTGATCTTTAAAATAGTGACTATTGTGGACAAAGGGGATTCCAAGATACATGGCTTCAAGTTGTAAATAATTGAGAGCATTATAAAATTGGTGAGATATAATAGTTCCAGCAAAGCCCTTCTTGAGAACATAAGGAAGTTTATATCTATGCTCAAAAGACATTTTACCATCTTTGACTACTTGCAAATCATTTGCAAATGCCACAAAGGTCTTACTCTTATTTAATATTGTAGACCCAAACACATATGCCTCATTAACCAAATCTTTATTTTGATTGTATAAATCTTCTATAATTAACATGGGAACATGGCATGTTTTCACATAGTATAAATTAGATTCCAACACTGATATATTACCTATCTCCCAACTGTCATTAAAACATAGGACGTCTTCGGAATTGTGATATAATAGAAAAAAGGGCTCCCAAATATAGGGACACACACTTATTTCCGTTTTATTAAGGACTTCCAGAGACTGTTTGGAAAATTCAAAGTGAGGACTGACCCACATGGCTTGTCGAGGAGGCATGAAAGTCTTGGCCTCCATTTCGGGATGATATATGGAATTTACCACAGTGTTCAATAAAAATTCGTTTCCGTAATGAATAGTTACTGCCACTCCCTTATCTTCCTTGAGATATTTGTGTGCGGTGTTATCTATCAAAGTATTGCTGGCCTCTATAATAATATCATATTCTCCGATATTATCAGCGGTCAGGTGCCTCAATTCATTTCCCATAAAGGTACCCTTGGATATAGTGGCACTTTCACAAACTAATTCGACATTATATCCGGCCTCTTTTAATATATTAAATAAATGATATACATTCTGGTGTAGTCCATTAGACCAAATTTTCTTATCGCTTATGCTTGTTATTCCGATCCTTAAATCGTTTGATACTCTCATTTCGTATTAAATAGTTAGAGGCTTTCAAAAAAACAGTTAATTACCTTTCTTGCAATCGGGTGTGCTTTGTGGGGATAAAAAGTTAATCTTTTTTTGAATTCAATAATTTTGATCACAGGGCGCCAGATCTTTTCACCGACGCCAATTTCAGCTGAAAGCTCCTTAAGACAAGCAATTTGTTTATTTTCAGCAAATTCAAATACTTCCTTGGGGCAAATTCCGAGGGTTTTTAAATCCTCCTCTATGCATTTTAGACCCCTTATCTCATAGAGAATTAATTTTATTTGCCACATAATAAATCCAATTTTTCTTAAAAGTGACATCTCTTTTATTAAGCTGGGGAGATATTTAACTCCCAATGCGATATGTCTTGCCTCGTCTTGTTCAAAAAGTGGCATCACTTCGGATAATATTGGATCTATCTCGGATTTCCTCAAAAATCTGAAGATGGTGATGGCCACAGGCTCAACCATTAATTGGAGTCCCAATAATTTCTTGGCCAAACTCTTTGTCTGAGAAATCTCTTCAAGAACTCTCAGTGCTGGCCTGAAAATAGATTTCGGCTTGTAATCGAGCCTCTCCTGGAGATAATTTCTTATTACATAAAAGTGTCGAGCTTCATCGTGTGCCTGTGAGACGGCCGCCATCTTGGCGCCATAATCATCAAATCTGGCTGACATCTCGGACGCAGTGGTCCAAGCTGCAAACTCTCCCCATAATATTATTCCTAATATATTTTCAAGGGCCCTTATCTGATCATCATTTAAATCTACAATATCATTTGGGAACCTCTCAAAAAGCCCATCCAGAACCTTTATTCCATCCCAAATATTTTCTTGCCCCCTGTGATATACTTTATCTAAGTGGTTTTTTTCATCATAATGAATATCAAAAGGAATAATCATTCTCTCTTATCCTATCAAAGTAACCATCTTCCAAACAAGGCACCAGAGACCCAAACAATCGCAGTAAACCAATAAACTTCAGCGGGTGCTTTAAGCATTGCAAACTCTTTACAGAGTTCTTTAAAATCATTTATTTTTTTTAATATCATTTATTTTTTCCCTCAAGACGATGCGTCTTAAAACTAATTAGTCTTCTATTAAATCTTGCGACAACTTTCTTCTACAGGCTTATTGCAATGCCTTGACGAGCACATAGATTCTAATTCTTCCGTGAAAATCTCGAAAAGTGACCTGCTTTCTCTTTTGAATTGGGAACAATTCAGCTTTTCAGCCCACTTATCGATAATCGAAACCCCTTCCTCGGTGCTGGAATAAATTAATGCTTCCAGTTCTATAACGGCCCTCCCATCTGAAAGGATATAATAGGAGACATCGCAGTCATCGAAATCCCATATCCACGCCTCTTTAAAAACTGAAAAAGCCTTATTATAGCCACTTAAGGATAGAAATTCAACCACCGATGAATCATCATTTGCGGTCATATCAAGATTAATCTCTTTTCTGACCACATTTCCTTCTCTTTTTTGCTTGAGAGTTAATTCAGTTCTAGATCCCCCTTTCCGATATCGCAAAAAAGATTCTTCCCCTTCATTCGTGTAATAATCATCGCACGAACATACATATTTTGGCTCATATTGTTTACCAATCGCATTTTCTAATATAGTGTGAAAATCTTGCTTGGAGGCATCTCCTGCCCAAAACTTATATTCGATTTCCATATTAGATTCTATATTTGTCATATTATCCTCTTTAATTTATTATATTATAACACAAGAGAATCTATACGTCAAATACTATTTTTTATCCAAGCAGTATCCACCCAGGAAAGCCTGTATACTTTCTGGATCCACATTTAATCGAGTATAGTGCACGGCAGGCCATTTACCAAAACGACTCTGCCATGTGTGGCTAACCTTATCTCGCCAGTCGGATCCAGGATTTTTAATATCGCGGAGGGCTCCGATTTCATACCACCCAGCTCCATTTTGGGATCCACCCACAGCTTCAAGGGTTAAAATTTTATCTGTCTTTTTACAGTGATCCACAACAAATAAAGAGTGTCCGTTCTTTGTTTTTGTATTCCGGAAAAATTGAACCAGATACATTCCCTCCCCCGGAGAGTCTGTTGCGGAATTTAACTTTTTTGCCGCCCAGGGGCCATATCCGGGCACTTCGACCATATCCCGACCTACCATCCAAGCTTTCATCGTATTATATGTGAAGGTCAAATCAAAGGCTTTGGCGACCATCCAAAAGGTAAACTTCACACAATTGGTTGTGTCAGATCCAATTCGTGAAGAATGCATGGGTGCACCAGGTATTTGAGAAGGAATTTGGGCACCTGAAAGAGTATAGGTCTGCTTTTCCATGGCAGGAAAGAGGTCAACAAATATTTGAAAATCAATTTCTTTCAATTTTAAAATCCCTTAAAGCCCTTCCACTTCTTTATTATATCTTTATGGGAGATTGATTCATTAACAGGAAGTCGTTTTCCACCAGGGAAATTGAAGTCTTCTTGTCCACTTGCAGCTGCAGTATTAAACATTTTATTTAATGTCTTATAATAAGCCCGATTGAGCATTTTTTCAAAGTCACTTTTACCAAGCTCGGAATTAATCCACAGCCATGCCACTTCAGAGATCCTCTCATTGGATTGATCATTTATTGCCCAAGCGGCTTGAATAACAAAGCTTGGGTTTGAATAATTTTCAAAATGAACATCCCAGACTTCCATCTCGGGGAAAATTGTATCACTAACCAAAGATTCTATAGAAATTTCGTTCATAAACATTTCTTTAAATGTGTTGGAATTTAAAATCTTTTCTACAACCGGAGGTTTGGTATAGTATTCCTCATCAACCCCCTCTAATTCCAATCTTCGTAAATCTACAAAGATGTGGGGTGTCTGAAACCAAATTAAGCTAGGTTCTCCATCTTGGTCTTCAGTCTCAATAACCCAGTCGGAGTTTTCTTGCACTTTTCCACTCTTAACTCCGTGAAACAGACTTAAAAATGGTCCGCCATCTAGAAGTCCAACATACATAAGACCCCTCTTGAGATCCTCTTGAAAACGATTTCCATTTACTGTCACCTCTCTATCAATTGATAGAATATCACCACCAAACCTCGCGAAATCCTCAACATCCGAAGAATGATTCCATGTCCGATCAGCAGTCTCACCGCCCACCACTAAATTGGCAGCATAAAAATAAAAAACAATATCATCATTCCAACCATGGGGGGGCCCTGCCACATTAGACATGAGTGCACCTGTTGCACTGGTATCATCCATTATAAATCCGATCTCCGACAGTTGCTCACGAGTTGGTAAGATCTCATTTTCAATTTTCTCTAGGATCTCGGCAGAAAATTCTTCTTTTGGGATGAGGACACCAACAATACCCTCCATACTGTATACCGGATGATGCTCTTCAGCATTATCTAGATTAAAGTTTAATTTAGCATAAAAATATTCCTGAGTAAAATCCTGCTGCATATTATTAAGTTCTGTCTCCATCTGTTGAATTTTACTTGCCGCATTTAAGACGACAGCATCCGTATTTTCTTCTAACCAAGCGGACATTTTTTTGAACCCCGACATATCATCCGAATGCTCTCCTATTTCAATAACTTTTGGATTACCAAGTTTTTTAATGAGCCATGCGATGTGTTTATAATATTTTTTTTCTGGTGCCTTATTGAGCTTACCTTTAATTTGATAAATTATATTTTGACTATCGGAAAAAGAAATAGTAACATAAGAAGAAGATTTCTGTCTTCCTTTCGGCTTATACCGAAGCGAATAGAGAGTACTTGCTCTTGAGTCTCCACCACAATGACCCATCCTCTCCGCCTCAACAGGGCAATTGTTAATTTTCAAATCATACCAATATGATGTATCATCAAATGTATAAATCTTTTGTTCGTCTGTCTCGACATCTCTAATCCATTGGTCGGCCCACCTATATAAGGCTTGCAAGGCATAGTAATTGCTAGTCTTAATAATATCAGGAATTTTTTTATATTCATCTTTGTGCGACTTTAGCCACACTTGAATATTCTCCAGCATTGCCTCTATGGCCGATTGAAAATCTTCATAGATGTGTGCGTCGATAGAATCAATAATATCTACACTGACTGGTGCCCCATTAATTTTAGCATATATTCCCTTTTTAAAGGACTTCTTCATCACCTTTGAGGCTCTTTGAATATTCCCGATTTTAGTTAGAAACCAATCTTGGCCGGCACGATCTATACCATCGTCGCTTCCAGTGATAATTACCTCAAGATTATGCCACAGTTGCATAAACTGCTTGCGGTCCTCTTCGGAAAGGTCGGCAAATTTATTCCCAGAGTCACCAGATAGAGCTATTCCAATATCTTTCATCTGAGTCACATAATTATGGGCGTCATTCAATAATCGCCTCCGCCATATCGTCGGAAAAGAGCTAAATAAACTATTTTTGAACACATTCCCAATCATGGTCTTACCTTTTTCTGGTATACCTTCGAGAATTCTGTTAATTGTCTCGGCGGCGGATGCCGGAAGACCAATATCAAAAAGACCCTCCTGCAACAGCAGGGGGTTATTGCTGGAGGATATCGAATTCCTCCAGGAGTTAATATAATTCTTCATATCTATAATTAGTTCATTTTACACAATAGAGATAGATTATTTATCGATCCTGCCAATTTCCAGATCTGATGATAGGGCATCCCCTAATATATGCTTTATCTAAAATATAAGTCTCGACGGTTTCTCCGCCATGCAATTTAATCAGGCTTCGCCTATAAAACTGTGGATGTCCTTCTAATCTATCTAGTCGACAACGTGTATGTGCACTAACTTCATAAATTTCACCAAGGATGGCATTATTTCCACCTGCGACCATGCCGGGGAACCCGCCTAAATCATATAACAAATATTTCCTTTGTGTGATTCCTTTTCCAATATATTTGGATTCCCCATCACTTAAAAAAGAGTGATTAGATTCTCCAGCCATCAATGACCCATAAACAAAAACCTTCACTAATTCCCCTCAGGAAATCTTAAAACATTACTTGGCAGAGGTTCTTCTTTTGGCTCTAGCTCTGTCTCCATTGCATCCTGAAAAGACAGGAACTTAATATAAGTCAGAGAAAGATCTTCATATAGATCTTCTGCGGCCTTCATATTAAAATCTTTCGGAAGCTCTCCTTTCTCGATTTTATCATCCCAAAAAAGGAGAGCCTGTTTTAAGGAGGCCACAACTAAATCAATTTCTTTTGGCTTTAAATTCAAAGGTGTCATCTATTCTCCTCCTATTGCGGGGTGTACATGTACCCACAATCTTCTAAAAGAAATAAATTCCCCTTTTTTAAATTCTTCATTTAAAAAAAGAATCCCCTTAAATCTTCCAGCTGATAAAACATCTGTTACAATAGCCAAGGTACCACTTTCGATAGGCTCTCTTAATGATGTAAAATATATATTTTCAGTACGACCTGTTGGGGTTTTATGGCTTCTTTTATTAATTACTAAATCACCAATATTATATTTTCTCATTTTCAGCCCCAGCCCTTATGCCAGTCCCAAATATTCCATGTGTCTTCAAAGTCGGCCGCACAAGCTTCCCCACATTCCTCAAGGGCCCTGTCTAAATGCGGCTTTTCTTCCTCTTTTTCTTCTATAATAAATTCAACTAATTGCATTTTTTTTCCTCACCATTATATTATAACGGTTATAATATAAGATGTCAAGGATTATTTTTTAAAATGGTGGAGGTGGCGGGATTCGAACCCGCGTCCGCAATAATTTCCACTTCAAGTCATTCACAGGTTTGTCTTGTTTATTTCCGAAACAAGAAAAAATATGCGATGCCCCACCTACCCCCATCGCCACGGAGTTCCACCCAACACCAATCGGGGATACCATTTTGATTTTTTATTTTCGCTGGAATCTACCAGTTATTCGCTATTGGGTAACGAGGTCAGCGAAGACCCAGCAAGCTATGCCGCTAAAGCGACGGCTTGGAAATGATTATTGTTATTGGCAATTATCAAAATTTTAACAAGTTTTAAGCCAATTGTTAAAGTCGGCTACCTGCACTATCCGCTTCTATTACCACGTCGATACCTAGACACCCCCGTTAAATATTAATTTCTTCTTTAATAATTCTTTGTAATTGAGATTTTATAAGTTTCACTCTACATTTCCCTATAATCGTACCGAATAACGGCTATTGGCCACCCGTTGGCTTCTTGCTGCTCGGGTGTAAATTCTTGGACAAACCAATCAAAAGTACCCTGCAGGGCTTTGGCTTGCTCGACTTGTTCTGGTGTTTTTAATACAATCATTTGCTGCTCTTCAGGCGGGATTGCACCAAGAGTGGCTTCCTCTGCACCCAGATCGCTCATCATGGCGCGCCTAGCATTGAGTGGATTGTGAGCTTCGCCTTCTACGACCTTGGTCAGCTCCTCTTTAACAATTCTTTGTAATTGAGATTTTGTAAGTTTCATTTTTCTTTTATCTCTCCTATATATGTCTATATGAATCCATATATCATAAATAGTTTATTATATTTTAAAATTAACAATTTGCAAAATATGTCAGACAGATAACTCCAATCAAGGAGGCTATCATCATAGCAATACTCATAATAAATATTAATATATCTTTTCTAGGAATTCTATTCTTCATCAGAGTTAACTATGTTATCATTCCGATTAATAGCCAAATTTCTTATATTTTCTTCCTCAGGCGATAATCTCTTTCTCAGAATACGGTAGATTGTCTCCTGCAGTGTCCGACATTCAGCTTTTAACTTTCGATCTAATTCAAGATTTTTCTTGTATTCTTTTAAATTATCTCTCATATTTTTTTTGTTTGCCAATATTGTACCGCGCCGCTCTTCTATTAGTATCTTTAATTTCTCAACAAGATTGGATTCTTGACTCATTCTTGATCATACCATAGAACAACGGAAAGTGCAAGGAATAAAATAATTAAAAGGAATAATAGGAATTCTAGAGAAACACTGTCCAGCATAAGTAATTAACGATCAGTCCTGATCGCCCCAAGGTACTCAACTTTCTTCGGTTTCAGATTCTTCAAGATTCTTAGGCGGATCCCAATGAACTGGCCCTAATTTTTCCTTTTTCACAGGAGGCTTTTTCTTTCTCACAGGAGGCTTTTTCTTTTTCACAGGAGGCTTTTCATCTGTGATAGGAAGAGACATGGGCTTTTCTGCTGCGTGTGCATGGACATGAAGTTCTTCTAGGCCATCTTGACGTTTTTTAGCCTCTTCTTCAACTACAGAGCCGCCAATCTTTCCATCGGGCTCCTCATGATCATAATCGATGGGATCCTCCTCTGTATCCTCTGTGGGTTTAGACCACTCCGGAGTTCCTTTGTCGGCGCTCTCATCAAGCCAAGAATCAAAAGAAAAATCACTGAAGCCTTTCTTCAATATCTCTTGTTGAACGGAATTCTCTTCCGTTCCCTCATTTTCCATCCTTTCATTGAGGAAATAACGCGCGTCAAAGCGACGTTGGTTCTTTAGCGGCTTTCTCCATTTTGACATTATAATGCCCTCCATAATAGTTTAACAATATAAATAGTTCTTTTTGGGAGTTATGGCCCATTATATTCACAGGGGCACACATATCCATTGATCACAATAGCACCATCATTAACTTTAACATCATAACAACCTGCATAATCCCCACTGGACATTTTACCATATATTCTCATATTATAGTCGGATCCAGAATCAACATCTACTATCCTCATGGTATTTTCATTCTTGCAATACCATGAGAAAGAATAATTGTAATATCCATATTGTTCTATTGTATTCCACATGAATATATATTCATCATGTACATATGTACAATAATCTTTATATGATGGAACAAGAGTATTGGCAATTATATTATCGGTCTCAAAAGCCCACCAATTTTCCACAATTTCTTCTTCTTTACATGTCTCGACCAAATAACCATCGGGTCCGGGATTTGCAGTATATCCGGTTGGGCGCTCCGTAGGCCCACAACCAAACAAAATTAAAGCAAAAAATGATAAAAGAATAACTCTCACATTAGTAACTATGGAGAGTTTTTTCAAAAAGCCGTTTTTTATTTTTTATTCGGCTTCAATTTCCGCCGCCAAGTTAAGAACATTTGCAACTGCGGCAGCGAGAGCACCCTTTTTAGATCCATCATCCAATCCTAAAATAAATTTATTCATATCTTGGGCCAGATTATAAATTTGCTCCAAGATATCGTCATCGCGGCTGTTGTTGACGTGATTGACCTGATCCTGCGCTGACGCTGCAGTTGCGGCCAAATGCTGGGCAGTGGCAATCTGCGCTTGGTTATTATCTATTTCGGACAATGAGGAGATTTCTTCAGCAATAATCTCTTTTAATCTCTGTTTGGTAATCTTCATTTGTGATTAATCCCTTATTTTGATACACTAAATAGATTTAAATTTCAAAACCAGCCAAGAAATCATCCAAAGCTTTCTCTACTGCACCTTCATTTTCTGCATAAATATTTCTCAAAATGATATTAAGCATGCCTCTTGCATAATTTCGGAAGACTAACTCATCAAAATCTTTATCATCTTTGTGATCACCATAAACACTACCAACATATAGGGCTTGCGAAATAGCAGCAGCTAATTGTAATTCTGTCATAAATTCCTCTTTTAATAATTTGATCGATTATAATCATGATATCCGTACTTATCTACTGCTGCGAAATCTATGAAATACCATTCCCCACAATTAAGGGGTGTATCCTCTTGTCTGGGAATATTTTTCCATAATGTTGCATTCGAATATTCCATAGGAACAGTAAATATATTACCATCATAATCATGTAGAAAAGCACTAACCTCATCTACTTCCGATGGGTGTACTGAGTGATCGACCCAAGCTTGAAAAATCCACATATAATCCTCATACCCATCGTTCCAATGGCAAGAGATGTGTGTTGAGTAGATTTCAGGGCCCACTGGGACATAGCATGCAGCCAGTAATGAAACTAGAAATAAACGAAAAACCGACATAGAAATCTCCTTACTTTATATAAGTATAACAGATCATTCGTCGGCTGTCAAGATTTTATTTACTAGCATGGTATGCTTTGAGAGCATCTTCTGCACTCTTTTTTGATTTATATTTTGCTGGCCAATCTTTACCCGTCTTATTCGACTCAATTTCCCACTTACCATCAACTGAATCATCCTTATGAACACAGCCGGATTCTGGACATTCGCCATCTTCTTCCAATTGTTCAATATCTGCAATTGCAACAGGAACTTCGATTTCTGCCTCTGCAGGGTCTCCACCGGGGATCATATCACTAATCATGACATTAATCTCATTGATAGCGGCCGCATATCCAGCATCAAATGCCTCTTCCGGTGATAGTCCGGAGACATCGCCGGCCTCCGGTGAGACTTCAATGCCCCCCATCGGCTCCGCCGAGCCGCCGCAATTTTCTTTTAGAAAAAATTTTTTATTCTTTTTACTCAAAATTTTTATTCTCATAGCTTGTTTGTCTCCTAATATATTAAACTTTTTAGCCTCTCATTTCCCCTAGTTGCTCTTGAACTGCTTGCTTGATTAAATCCCCAAGTGTATCCCCTATCTCTTCTTCTAGGGGCATCTCATCGCTCTCAGCAGCAGGGTTTGTCCCTCGGATCTTATTGATTGCATCAGTGCCAGCCGTAGCAGCAACTCCAAGCGCTCCGCCACCAAGGGCCAATAACGCCATTTTCCCAATGCCTTTAAGGGCCATAGCTAACTCTTGAGGGCTCTCGGCAGCAGTGACACCGGTATCAAAAAGGGTTTGTGCTACTTGTTGAACAAGTTCCATGCCTTCTCCTTCAGAGATTTCACCGATTTCTTTGCTTGAATCAGCACTATTGGAAGGGGCATTGCCCTTTTCTTCCTCTGTTTCATCATTAATATCAAGAGCAGCAATCTCTTCCAAGATGATTTGCTTAAGTCTTTGTCTTGTAATTCTCATTTCTTATGTTTCCTTTTAAATTTTTGTGATAGCCTTAAACCGAGATTTGTGATTTCATCGACAATGGCTTCTGATAAATATAATGCATTCTTGAGAATGAAGTCAACCATGCATATCAAGGGAACCAAAATCACTACTCCAGCAGTTATACCTGCAATATAAAGTGCTATCTTTCCCAGAAAAAGCATAAATTAATATATCTCCCGTCAAACGGCCGTAGATGAAGTGTTTGGCGGCCACTCTATGAGGCTGCCATCGTTAGCGAAAATATTTAACCCACCCTCTTCTCGCCCTTTTGTACGAAATGGATAAATCTTTTGAGATCTTGTACTTGCACTGCGATGAATTTCTGTCTGCTCAACATTATATAGTCGATCCAACATATCTGATAGGCCATCGCCCTTGAGTAGGGCCGCATCGAAAGCAGCTTGATCGCCTTCATATTCTGCAGCTCGCCATCCCAGGGAAGTACTTTTTTCAATATTTAGTCCAACAGCGCCCGCATCTTCGGCGGTTGGCGGCGTCACCGAATCTCTTGTTTCTGTGCCATACCTTTTAGAGAGTTTGGGTGTTCCCAAGTCACCGGGTTCTGCCTCTCTAACCACATGTGCGACCTCTTCGCGGATTATTTGGGCTAATTTCTTTATTGTAAGCTTCATCTTAAAGCTCTCCTTATTAATGTTACTCTATAATTAGTCATGATTAATTTAAAAAAGCTGGATTTTTGTGGTGCAAAAGCAATTTTCAGTTTTTAAAATGAATCTCTTATATATTGAAGGATATCTTTCATCTGTTTTTCACTTAAAGTGCCCTTCCAAGGGGGCATTTGCCCCACTTTCCCCACATATCCGTCGCGTATTGACGTCAAAAGTTCCTCATTTGATTTAGACATTCGCTTTTCGTCGGTCAAATCAGCTGCTAACATGCCATTCATACCTGTTCCGTCCGCCTGGTGGCAGCCCACACAGTACTGTTCATAATATATGCTGCCCTTGATGGGGTTACCAACTCTCTCGACTGCCTGATCGGCAGCCTCAATATAAACTTTATCATTAATGAATGATATAAAATTGCCAATTAGGAGCAATGTTAACACTAAGGTCGTCACTTTTCCAAGAATTAGTGCCGTTTTTTTGATTTTTTTTAAATTAAGCTTCATTATACTCTCTTTTTGCTCTTTCAATTTCTCTTGTTAGTCCATCTTCAACTATATCTGGGCCAAATCCAAACAATGGAAGGATATCCTCATAATGAATCCTTCCATTTTCGCAAAAAAGTTTGATTGCAAAGCCTAAAGCTAACTCAAATACTGCTTTTAATATTACTGATGTTGTTATGATCATGCTAATT
>Ga0208011_1000401_pt1 | contig 17101 bp, 24 predicted proteins | sample 7_EtaG_FD_184080 | JGI IMG/M metagenome (GOLD analysis project Ga0208011, IMG submission 184080) | Marine viral communities from the Subarctic Pacific Ocean - 7_ETSP_OMZ_AT15161 metaG (SPAdes) (version 2) | ecosystem: Environmental > Aquatic > Marine > Oceanic | place: Pacific Ocean | collected...
AGCGCGTAGAAGTGAGTGAGTCCAGCTTTTTTGTGGTAAATCTTTCTGATAGTCCTGATTTTGCAGCCGACATGAAAGATTTGGGAGAGTTGTATTGTCAAGACTCTATATTGATTATACCTCAAGGGGGCAAAGGCGCCTATTTATATGGAACCAACGATACCTCCTTTCCTGGCCTTGGCAACACTGAGACTGTTGGGGACTTTGGCGCCGGCAAAGAGGCAGAGTTTATGAGCCGAATTCGGGGAAGGCCTTTTACATTTAAAGAAGCAAACGAGATGGAAACATTTGATAGCCTTTCTCGTAACGCCAAATGGGTCGTAGCCAAGATCGCAGAGAGATTGACACGCAAATGAAGAATCTATTTGAAAACTGGCAAACGTTTGTAAATGAAGACGTTGAGCCAGGAAAAACAAGGCTTTATCATTATACACGCGCCCCTGCGGCTAAAGATAAGGATCATTTTATCGTAGATCCAGCACACTTTGTGACATCTCGCGGTTCGTATTCTCGAAACGAATGGACTCGTAGTCGTTACCCTCGCTCCTTTTACTACACCGACCCTGAGCGTAAAGAGTCTATTGTTTCTGGTGACCTGTTCATCACAGACGTTTCGTCCGAAAGAATTTATGATTTACGTAAAGACCCCGATGGTTACAACCAAAAACATCGACATCCAACATATGGCCTCCGCAACGATATAGAGTGGACCAGAATGTTAGAAGATATCGCAGCTGCTTACGATGGAATTTCTTATACTTTAGGAGAAGGCGGCATACCCGTTGTCGCATATTTTAGACCTCTCGAAGTAAAAAGAGTTGACAATTAGAAACCTATCTGTTATATTGTTAGAAAAGGAGGGTACATTGAGTACTACTATTGAGATTGGAGATTTAGTCTGGAACGGCCACGGTGGTTGGTTACGTTTTGGATATGTTACAAAGAAGCGCCTCGACGACAATGGTTGGGCGTATTTTACAGTAGATTGGCTAAGGGATGAAAAATACCAGGGCGCCCAGGACTATTATTATTCTATCAACCCAAAAGGAAACTATGGATTAGTAGATTTTAGGCCCGGCCAGCTTTATCGTATAGAACCAGAAAGATTGAACGATATCCTGGAAGCTTATTCGGTCGTACAGAGGCAGGGTGATGTTTTAGAAGCTTATTCTGCCGGCTAATGGTCGAGAGGCAACGTGAATAAGACAGCAGCTAAAAAAGTCTTAAATGAAGTTCTTGGCAGTTGCCGAGACAGTGGTTATGAGTTACTATATGGGTGTCCAGCGTGCAATCACCATAAGCGCAAATTGTCTGTTAACTTGGACAAGAACGTTTTTAAGTGTTGGGTATGCGACTATCGCGGTCGTAGTATTCGTCGGCTTGTCCGTCGATTTGGAAACCTCAAGCATCTTCAGAGTTGGGAACGCACTGTAGGCCGAATTGACCTGCGCGACTTTGCTGATTTGTTCACTGAGGGCAACGCTAAAGAGCCTCCCCAAAAGTTAGAACTCCCGAAAGAATTTACCAGCTTGACATCACCGAGTCCACCGAGAACTTCAGCGTATGCAATGAAATATCTCAGGGCTCGCGGCATCTCTTATGCTGATGTAGTAAGGTGGAAGATCGGGTATTGTTTTGATGGCCAATATAGGGGACGCGTGGTGGTTCCATCATTTGATGATGATGGGGATGCTAACTACTTTATTGCCAGATCTTATAATGGAGATTCGTATCGCTATAAGAATCCGAAAGCCTCTAAAGATGTTGTCTTCAATGAGCTATTTGTAGACTGGAATGATGATTTGGTTATTGTAGAGGGAGTGTTCGATGCGATTAGAGCAGGAAACGCCGTCCCTATCTTGGGCTCAACGCTTCGAACAGATTCAAGGTTGTTGCGCAAGATCGTCTTTAATGACACTCCGGTGTATATGGCACTCGATCCCGATGCCGCTGAGAAGGAGCATCGAATCATCGAAACGCTTCTACGATATGACGTCGAGGTCCACAAGATAGACGTATCTGGCTACGAAGACGTCGCGGAAATGCCCATAGAGATTTTCAGAGAGCGAAAGAAGAAAGCTACCTTTATTGACAGAGATAACTATTTACTTGTAAAAATGCTGTCTGCATTATAACCAAAGGTTCTATAATATGAAAATCACAAAATCACAACTTAAGCAGATTATTAATGAAGAGTTTGGAAATAGCGAAGTCCAGGCTGAACTAGATTTCGGCGCCGCTATCAATTCTTTGTGGAAACATGGTTATTCTCGCGACGATATTATGAGCTTGGCAGATGATTTAGTTGGCGCGAAAGAAATGTCGGCAAATGATGGGAGAGAAGCTTAAAATGAAAATCACAAAAGCACAACTTAAAGAGATTATTAAAGAAGAGATTGAAGAGATTCTCCCCCGCAGCGAAGCCGCGGCGAAGATGTACCGCGGACTGGCAGCACAAATTGCTGAAATGATTCTCGACCTCGATAAGGAACTATTTGGCCCATCCGGCGGGATGGACAGGGGAGCGCTCCTATATGTATTAGAACAGACCGAGAAGATGTATTATAAAAGAGTACAGTCCGAAGAATCCCCAGGCCTTCAAAAAGAGGCTGCGCAGCTTATAAACAAAATCGTGTCAAAGGACGGCAAACGAAAGGGCGTGAAGATTTCCGGGACGTGGAAAGGCCGAAGCATCAAGGCCAAATGGATGGATAAAGACGGAAACCCAGGCCCCACGGTAGACGTGGCAGCCACCGACTATACGCGGAAGGACTGGTAGGAATATAAAATGAAACTTACAAAAGCACAGCTTAAGCAGATCATCAAAGAAGAGCTTGAAGTCATTTTGACTAATGAAGAGGCAGCCGATTTATTCGGAGATGAAATCCTTGAACAGCTAGAAGAAACCCTCGAAGAATCTGAGGGAAAGAACTGTGCTGATTCTCCGAAAGGATGCATACGTAAGCGCGGCGATAGTTGGGTAATCTTAAATAATAAAAAAGGCGGTGTTTGGCGTAAGTGCGATTCCCGCTCGCATTGTGAAGAAATTCTCGATGCTTTTCATGCCAGTAAAGGCTGAGAAATATAAAGGAAAAGATAATAATGGAAATTTTAAGAACATTATGGGAACTTGTAGCCGGCCTTGTGGTCCTCGGTTGGGACTTGGCGGTCCTTCTTGTTTCTTCCGCAGGGCACCTTCTGCACCACCTACATACAGACTCCCCTCGTTTAGAAGGACTACTTGTTGGTGTGTTACTAGCTTGGCTAATGGTCCACCGCGACAAGCACCCGCTCATCCGCGTGGTTAGCTCCCCTTTAAAGCTGATTGTTGACATTCTTGATCTGGCCTGGGAACAGGCAACAGAGGTGATTGTCGACATGTGGCATGTCGCTGTCGAATGGCTCGGCGGCGCTGTATCCTGGCTTCGCGGCAAGCTTGCGGCGGGCTGGTCTTGGATGATGTCTGGGCTTGCTGGATTAAAGGGGAAACTTTCAAAATGAAAATCACAAAGACAAGACTAAAGGAAATTATCCAAGAAGAGCTTAATACAATGGATAATTCTGATGAGACCATCAATGAAATGGAGGCTGAAGTTGTTGCAGGGCTTACTCCCGAGAACATTCAGATTGTCCTCTTGGGTCTAAAGAAGCTAGCGTTAGAGACAGGTCTCCCGTTGGCAGCGCTAACTGCCGCGGCCATGAAGATCCATCAGAAGATTTCTCCAGGAAATTCTGAAGATGAGTTATAAAAAAAATATTGAAACAATAATCTTAGAGGAAACGCAAAACTTATTGTTGGAGCGTCGTCTATATTCTTTAATTGAGCAAGAGGCGGCCAAGCTTGGGGTTTCCCTAACAGAAGAACAAAAGAAGAGCATTCTACAAAGACTGAAAAAGTCGGCAAAAAAATACGCGGGTCCGTTAGCAATGGGAGCAGCAATTGCCGGCGGCAGTGCTGCCCTCCACGGACTACAGTCTGATTATGAAAGCGACCTCCGCGCCCAAGCCTCTCAGAACGCCGCCGCGGCAGAAGAATACCAGGATAGCTTTGAGGGCGTTGCTAAAACACTTAAGAAGCAACTAAATAACACTGCTGCCTACTTGTGGTCCATGAGCCCTGATCCGCAAGATGTAACCATGTTGCCGATTACAGGCGCCGGCGCAGGGGTCCTCCCGCCAGACTGGAGCGTAATGAAGAAAGTGCATGATGATTTCATGTCAGGTGCCGGACCAACGTTCACTCCTGATGGTGCTATCGGAGCTTCAGGCGATCCTCGTCAAAACCGCCTTAATTTTGCAAAAGATTTCGGCAGTACCCAGGTCAAAGGCTACGGCGGCGCCAAAGGACTCAGAGGCACAATCTATATTGATTTTGATGACCTACCGGAAAACTACGCCCTGCCGCTGTCAGGGAAGTCACCCAGCGAACAGTATGTCCAGCTTTGGGATAAATACGTAGGCTATTGAAAAAGCTTGACAAGCATATTTTAGTATGCTATTCTAAGATGAACTAAGGGCAGACATGTTAAAAAAGGCTTATCTGATTTTCGAAAGGGCAATTCTTATTGCTATTGGATATTATACGATGCAGTTTTTTATCTTGCCTGCATTAATTTGATTTGGAGAATATGTGAATAAGAAGAAGGGAACTCGCTGGGGGCATATTTCCGATACGCACATCAAGAATTTAAAGTTCCATTATGAATACAAAGTAGTGTTTGAGCAACTGTACCAAACACTACGAGAGCAAAAAGTCGATTACATCGTTCACTGCGGCGACATTGCCCACACAAAGACACAGATCTCACCAGAGTTTGTGGATATGTGCTCCGATTTCTTTCGAAGCTTGGCGGAGATTGCTCCCACATACATTATCTGCGGTAACCACGACGGCAACCTAAAGAACAGTAGTCGCCAGGATGCGCTGAGTCCGATTGTAGACGCATTGAATCTCACCAATCTTTATCTTTTGAAAGACTCTGGAGAGACTCACGTTGACGACAAGTTCTGCTTGAATGTGCTTTCAGTATTTGATAGAGCCAATTGGATCAAACCGACGGATGATAGCAAGATTAATATTGCGTTGTACCATGGCTCTATCTCCAATTGCAAGACTGACATCAATTGGACAATGGCCAATGGAGAAGACGAACTCAACATCTTTGATGATTTCGATTTTGCAATGCTTGGGGACATACATCGTCGCCAATTCTTGGATAAGGACGGGCGTGTATGGTACGCAGGTTCCACTGTGCAGCAGAACCATGGAGAGACAGATGACAAGGGTATTCTTATTTGGGACATTGAATCGAAAGATGATTGGGACATTGAGCCCATCGTATTCAAAAATCCTCGCCCTTTCTTTACTATCCAGCTAACGCCAAAGGGCCGCATGCCAAGGAACATAGAAGTTTCTGAAAACGCACGCTTGCGCCTCGTTAGCAATAACAACCTTCCGCTGAATACGATGAAACGTGCGATGGAAATCGCCAAACACCGGTTTAAGCCAGAATCGATCTCTTTCCTTAATCGTGCCGCAGGTCAGCGCGGGAATGTCGAGGAGTTCACGAACTCACTCCTCACAGACAACCTACGAGATCTCAAGATACAGGAAGAACTGATTGATGAATATCTTACTGATTTTCAAGTAGAGTCCAAGACTTTAGAAACTGTATATGAGTTGAATCGCAAATACAATGAAATTGTAATGAAAGAAGAAGAAATCTCACGGAATGTTAACTGGAAGCTTGTTAGCTTTAAGTGGGACAACTTGTTTAACTATGGTGAAGGCAACAGTGTCGACTTTGATAACATCGGCGGCATCGTTGGAATCTTTGGAAAGAACTTTTCTGGGAAAAGCTCTATTATTGATGGAATCTTATATACCCTATTCAACACAACCTCAAAGAATGAACGAAAAAACTTAAACATCATCAATCAGCACAAGGATTACGGCTCCGGCGAGCTAGAGATTGAGATTGGACATAAGATCTACAACATCCGTCGTATGTCAACGAAGTATACCAAACGACTTCATGGAAAGGAGACGCTTGAAGCAAAGACAGAATTGAACTTTGAAGTTCATGATACTGTAACAGGTGAAACAACATCACTAAACGGGCTGACCCGGTCTGACACGGACGCAAACATCCGAAAGTACTTCGGGTCTATGGAGGACTTCCTAGTGTCCTCATTGTCCTCTCAACATCATTCTCTCGCTTTTTTGGACGAGGGTTCGACAAAGCGAAAGGAGATCATTGCCAAGTTCCTTGATCTTGAGCAATTTGATAGGAAGTTCAAACTAGCCAAAGAAGATTCCATTGACGCTAGAGCGGCCCTAAAAAAGCTAGAGGACCGGAACTATACTGAAGAGCACGAAGAGGCGACGTTAGAATTAGACTCCCTCAAGGCGCAACTGGACGTAAACCAAACCAACTGTGATCATTTACAAGAAGCAATTGTATCGTTAACTACTGAGAGCCAGACATTGCAAACGGCAATTAATAGTATGCCAGAAAATGTGATCAATCTCTCGCAAACAAAAGCAAAAGCCAGCAAGAAGAGAAACCAGCTTGCATCTCTTGAGGAGCAGACCGCCGAATATAGCCGAGAGCGACAAGAGGCTACAAGAAAAAGTGAAATAGCCGCAAAGCTTCTAAAGACGCTTGACATTGTTAAGTTAAACGGCAAACAGGAAATTATCGATGAACAGTTGTCTGTGATAGCCGACTATGAGAGTCAGCTAGCAGAGGTAGAGAATTCCATTGAGTCATCTGAAAAGAAGACCTGCTTGTTAGACGGAATTCCATGTGGCGATAGTTACCCTGCGTGTAAATTCATTAGAGATGCCAACGCTGCTGTTGGGCGCTTACCTGTTCTGGGTACAGAGAGGACGAATATTCAAGCTCAACTTAAGCAAGCTCAGCAGAAGTCTGGCACTATGAATGCAGAGCTAGTGGCAGGTTCGATCCAGAAGCACAACAGGGTAGTCGAAGAAAGCTCCAAATTAGAAAGAAAGTTAGAATCGCTTGGCCTGACTATAGAAAGAAACCAAAGTGCGATGACTACCCTGGATATCGAGATTCAACAGATAGATAACAAGATCAAAGAGTATAATGAGAACCGAGAGGTTATTGAAAATCTTGAACACCTGACTCAACAAATGCAACTTATAAATACTAAGATTGCATCAAAAGGCAAACAACTGGAAGTATGCAAATCCAAGACCTTTGAACACTATCGACAGGTGGGCTCACTAGAACAGCGTATAGAGGAAATCGAAAGAGCCGAAAAGGAAACTTCCGACTTGCGTCGTGAATACGCAGCATATGATTTATTTATGAGATGTATGCACTCTAACGGGATTGCGTATGACGTCATCAAAAAGAAGATCCCAGTAATCAATCAGGAGATCGCGCAGATGTTGGCGAACATTGTTGATTTTGAAATCTCTTTCTCCAGTAACGGCAATAAGTTGGATATCTTTATTAAGCACCCCAAGCACGATGCTCGCCCGATTGAGATGGGCTCTGGCGCCGAAAAAACGGTTGCAGCCATGGCCATTCGACTTGCTTTGTTGAGTGTCTCCTCATTACCCAAGGGTGATATTTTTGTCTTGGATGAGCCGGGCACCGCTCTGGACGAAGAAAATATGGAGGGGTTTATTAGAATCTTGGAACTAATTAAAGTATATTTCAAGAATGTTTTCCTGATCTCGCACCTTGATTCGCTCAAAGATTGTGTTGATATGCAAGTTGTGATTGAAAAGAAAGCAGGATATGCAAGAGTAAATCAATAGGAGATTGCAAAGTGAAACTAACCAAGAGGCAACTCAAACAAATTATCAAGGAAGAATTAGAAGCAGCGCTGCAAGAACAAGGCGGAGATGAAATGGCACAAGCAGAAGAGCTTGCTACAGTATTTCAGAAAAGCCCTGCCATCATGGCAGCCGTCGAGCAAGCCGCACAAGATCCAAAGGTGCAAGCAGCCGCTCAAGAAGCACTATCGCAAAGCGGAACCATGCAGGAGGATGAAGATCCCATGGGCACCGCATACCAAAAGAGAGCAGACAGGGCAGGAATGGGAAAAGCCGCGGGCGCCGGCCTCGGCTTAGCTGGAATAGCCGCTATGTTCGCGCCCGGCACCCTCGCTCTTGTTGGTCAAGCCGCGGCAGGAACTGCGGTGGCAGCGCTGGGATTCACCGCTGGTCCCGCCTTGATGGCCATCGGAATGATACTCATGTCGAAAATGCATTCCGCTGAAGGAGAAAACAGGTGGAAAGCGGAAATGCCCCACTTGCGCAAACGTTCAGACTTTTCTGATGAAGAGCATCAAAAGATGTATAACAGAGGATAATCAATGTCAGACGAAAACGACGATAATAACGAATTTGATTTTCTACCTCCCGCAGAGCCCCCGCCCTCCTTCAATCAGGAGAAGGACCACTATCACGAACAGGTAGATGCAGAAGACTTCGGTATGGTTGAGGACTTCGGATTACAGATGGAATACTCTGATGAGGATCTCCTCCCCGAAAACACTGCTCCGTCTTCTATAAACGTGGGCTTTGTTGGCGTCGGCGGTGGAGGCAATAAAATGGCCAATGCTTTTATCGAGCTTGGCTTCAACAAAACGTTACTTGTCAACACAACGGGCAAGGATATTCCAAAGAATGTTGAAGAAGACCACGTTGTTCTTATCCCTGATTCAGACGGAATCGGCAAGAACACAGATTATGGAAAAGAGATATTAAGTCAGAATGGCGCCATTGTCGAAGATGCGCTCCGCATTAAGTTTGGAAAAGTTGACTGGTTGTTTGTATTTGCTGGCGGTGGTGGTGGCACCGGTAGTTCTGTCAGCGCTCTCCATCCTGTGTTTGAACGGTACATGCGATCTGTTCAGTCCACTGGTAAGGTTGTTTATGTAGTTTCTTGGCCAACTGCTCAAGAAAACCTCAATCCTACAATCGCCCGCAACGCCCTTACCTTGGCGAATGACGTGCTGACTCACCCCCACATCATCCTTGATAATGAACGCGCCACGCGCTTACTGCGTGGCAGAATAGGCATGCTTGGCATGTATCCTGTCGCCAACACAACATTTGCTAAATCTTTCGCCCAGGTACTTAAGCTCTCCACCGAGGATTCACCGATCCAATCTTTCGATAGCAAGGATTTGGAAACATGCTTGGGTAACGATGGCAGAGCTTTCTTGGGCTCGACAATGATAAAAGATCCGAATACTGCTAAGCTTGGTTCGGTGATCCTGCACAACTGCATGAACCGCTCCGCTTGTCCTCCCCCGCGGGGGAAGGCCGCAGCCGGATCCCTTATATTGGTCGCCTCAGAAGAGATGGTGGCTGATCCTAAGATAAGTAAGAATCTTGAGTCTGCGATTGCTTATGTCGGAGGCCGTTGCGAGACACTTTTCTCTGGCGTCTATGTCAGAAAGAATGTGCCCGGTCTGATTGCAATACTAAGCATGAATGGATTAGCAAGATAGGAGTTGCAAGGTGAGCCTCTGGCACAAACTAAATAGTTGGCTAGAGTGGAGAGGTTTGACGTGGAATGAAATTGGCTATGCATTGGTAATCCTGTTGGCTTTAATTGGAGCAGTAAGTTTTCTAACTTGGGCTGTGATACAAGGATATAAGCCTTATGCCTTATGAACGAAAAGGAAAATGTGTTTACAAGAAAGGCACTACCAAGCCCGTAGGCTGCTCTGACACGGTTGAGAAAGCCAAGGCATATTTAAAAAAACTTTACTCTGTTGAAGAAATCGTTCGAGAAGAGATTAAAAGATTTTTAAGAGAAAGAAGGAAATAAACCATGGCGTCTAAGAAAGGGTTTGTTGATACGTGGATAGAGAAGTTCACGTCTAGAAAGTTATTAGTATGGTCGACCGCCTCGGCGCTAGCGGCCTTCGGGCATCTTGCTAGCAGCGATTGGGTAGTTATTTCAGCTATCTATATAGGCGGCCAGAGTGCTGTCGATATTGTCGAGAGACTAAAGAAGGTCTCATAATGCCGCAGTTATTGTTGAAACTGCTTCCTTATCTTAAAGCCTACTGGAAAGAGTTGGCTATTATTTGTTTGGCGATGGCGTTTCTCGGCAAGATGAGATATGATCACCGTCTGTTGATTAAAACCTACGAAGAACAGACAATCGCCCTCCAGGAGCAGATTGACGGCTTAAATTTAATTCATGCTGAGGAGCTACGCAAAAAAGAAGCCGCCCTCCAGGCGTACAAAGATTCTCTCGAAGAACTTGAAAAAGACTACAACAGAGAGAAAAGAAACAACCGGAAGACAATTGACCGGCGCCGCGATCAGATAGAAGAACAGTTTTCCCAAAACAAAGAAGAGCTAGCAAATGAAATCATTAACAACTTTAATTTTGAGTATGTTCCTATGTAGCAGCGCCTACGCTGAAGACGTGGGCCAGTTTACATTTTTAGGATCCGGTCAGTGTGCTCCATTTGAGGGCACTCTTTTTGATGCAAAAGCGACATCCCGCCTTCTAACGCTCGAAGAAGAAATGATTTTGGGATGTAACGCACAACTGGATTTTGAGTTAGCCAAACAAAGAACAGAGCTTCAGCTAGATCTGGACTCGCAGAGGATTCGTTTTGAGGCAGACATTAAAGAGAAAGACTTGGCAATCGAAACTCAACTTCGCCAGATTAGTGATCTTCAGAACGCGCTAAAGAAAGTCTCTGCAAACAACAAATGGCTCTATGCCGCCGGCGGCGTGGCCACCGGGATTGCGCTGTCATATGCTGCTTATGAGGTCCTGGTCAAGTGAAAGATCCCAATAAGATAGCTGCTGTAGAAAAGGCAATAGCGAAAAAGTATGGCGACGAAGCAATACAAAACCCATCGGCCAATTGGGATGACGAAAAAGAGAAAGACTATTTAGAGCAATCAAAAGAACTATACAAAAAGTCCTATCATAATGAAGAGCAGCAGGAAAAAGTTGATGTTAATGGCATAAAGGTTTCAAAAAAACTACTTATACGTGAATCTTTAAGATGTTGTCCTGTCTGTGGGTCTTACCCAAAGAGATCATTGGATGATGTTTGCCTTACTAAATTTGATTGTTGCAGTAAATGTCACCTTCAATATGTGGAAGGCAGAGAAGAAAGATGGTTAAAAGGATGGAGACCAAAATGAAAATAACTAAATCTATACTGGCTCAAATTATTAAAGAGGAGCTTGGGCGTCTTGAAGAGATGGATGATCAAGAACAACCAGCCGATGCTCGCCAAAAAAAGGTGGTGTCCGCTACTACGTCCGGCGCTATGCTGAGCGCCGAACAATATGTTGAAATGCTTAAACAAGTCTTGTTAACACCAAAAGTTGCACCTCAAGCCAGAAAGCAGGCTCTTGAGGCAATTTTTGGTCAAAAAGGCGCCACCATCAACAGTTTAGTTTTACAAATACTTAAAGGAGCACAAGAATAATGGCAACAGTATACGAAATCGTTCAGGGGCTCGCTCAGGCAGCCGCCAACGCATATGACGGGGCTCTCGGTGAAGACTATGAGCCGGTAGAAACAGGAGCGCTCCGCAGAGAGCAGGGAGACATGCTTATCGACCAGCGAGTGATGGACGGATTCGGTGTGAAGTTTTATGGCAACATGATGTGCCTCACTTATCACTCTGAAGTCCAGCTTAAGGAGATCTACGGTCCCGGCTTCGAGTCCGAGATTGATCAGCGCATGACTGATATCGCCGGCTGGCTCAAGAAAGAGTACAAGCGCATTACGGGAGACTCCGTCACTCTTACCGAAGAAGGCGAAGTGGATATATTTGCAGAGAACTCTTCTCGTGTGCGTTCTTGGGTAACTGCCAAGAAGCACTTTAAGATTAACCAACTTGATGAGGCCATGAACGACGATAACTCTGGTAACTCTAATACTGTAGAGAAAGGTTGGGAATCGTTTCTCAATCAAGGCGGATGGGACGGAAAACGCCCTAAGAACGATACGCGCTAAGATGATTAATGAGTTTTCAACTAGACAAAAAACAAAAAGTAAAAGAGATTCTAAAGTGCGGTAAAGACCCCGCTTACTTTCTGAAAACATATGCCCGCATATCGCATCCAATGCACGGGCTGATCTTATTCGATACGTATGATTTCCAAGACACGCTGCTGCATGATTTTAACGATTATCGTTTTAATATTATTCTAAAAGCACGCCAGCTTGGAATTTCAACCATCACAGCCGGCTACATCGTCTGGCTCATGCTGTTCCATAGGGATAAGTCCATTTTGGTTATGGCAACAAAGTTTGCCACTGCTGGAAACCTTGTCAAAAAAGTTAAGGGGATTATGCGCAATGTTCCCGACTGGCTAAGTATTGCAACTATTACTGTTGATAACCGTACTTCTTTTGAGCTTTCTAATGGTTCTACAATTAAGGCCGCATCAACCTCTGGTGACGCTGGCCGTTCTGAAGCGCTGTCGCTGTTGGTTCTTGATGAGGCCGCCCACATCGAGGGACTAGAAGAATTGTGGACGGGCCTGTATCCTACGCTATCTACAGGTGGTCGCTGTATTGCTCTGTCTACTCCTAACGGTGTTGGCAACTGGTTCCACAAAACCTGTATTGATGCCGATGCAAATGTTAACAACTTTAATCTAACAACGCTGTCCTGGGACGTTCATCCTGATAGAGATAAGGCTTGGTATAAAAAAGAAACCAAGAACATGTCCAAGCGTCAGATCGCGCAAGAGCTAGAGTGTAACTTCAATACTTCTGGCGAAACCGTCATCTCTCCAGAGTGCATGGAATGGATGTTGTCAAATGTGAGTGAGCCTAAATATCGAACTGGGTTTGATCGCAACTTTTGGATTTGGGAGGAGTATGATCCGTCATGCAACTATCTTGCCGTTGCAGACGTTTCCCGTGGCGATGGAGCCGACTTCTCTACGCTACACATGATTAAATTAGAGACTCTCGAAATAGTAGGCGAGTATCAAGGCAAGCCAACACCAGATATGTACGCTAACTTCTTGAATCAAGTAGGGCGAGAATTTGGAAATGCGATGCTTGTGGTAGAGAACAACAACATCGGATACACCGTCCTCGATAAAATGGTTGAGTACGCTTACCCAAATTTGTATTATTCGATTAAGTCTACACATGAGTATATAGAGCAACATAGGGGTGAATACCACACGTCTGCGGTACCGGGTTTCTCCACGACAATGAAAACACGGCCCCTTATAGTTGCAAAATTAGAAGAGTTTATCAGAAATAAACTAATTAAGATACATTCTTCGCGAACTGTAAACGAGTTTAAGACATTTATATGGAGGAACGGCAAGCCCCAGGCAATGAAAGGCTATCATGATGATTTGATTATAGCATTGGCAATCGCGTGTTGGGTTAGAGATACAGCGATTCAATCAAGTGCGAGAGATTTAAATTATCAAAAAGCCTTTGTAGACGCCATCTACACAGTTAAAACAACCATGAATACACAAATAAAAGGTCAAGATGGCTACAAGCAAGGCAATGCAACTGATATAATATCTGAAGCGAAATCCTATTGGGAACAATACAAATGGATTATAAAGTGAGAAAATAAATGGCGCCCTCAAACAGAAATAGAAATCAGGGGAAAAACCCTGCAAATCGAGAAACAGATCTATTCAAAGCACTGACTAGACTATTCTCTGGACCTATTATTAATTACAGGTCACAAACTGGCCGCAAGATTCGGCGCCAGCACCTGGACAAGTATTCTTCACGTTTCAAGAGCGCCTCTGGCCAGCAGTTTAAGAAGTCCCTCTACAATCCGTTGGACACAATTGCGACCAACGCAATTCAGAATCAGCGCCGCTCAGAGAGATATGTAGACTTCGATCAGATGGAGTACATGCCCGAGATAGCGTCTACTCTTGATATTTACGCAGACGAAATGACAACTCACACAGAGTTGCGGCCGATGCTCAACATTAAGTCTGGTAACGAAGAAATCAAGGCTGTCCTTACAATCCTGTATGATCAGATTCTCAACGTCCAGTACAACTTGTTTGGCTGGGCTCGCACAATGAGCAAGTATGGTGACTTCTTTTTGTATCTTGATATTGACGACAACCATGGAATAACTTCCGTGATTGCATTGCCGCCGATGGAGGTTGAGAGGCTGGAAGGCCAGGATAGCACGAACCCCAACTACATCCAGTATCAGTGGAACTCTGCCGGAATGACTTTCGAGAACTGGCAGATTGCACACTTTCGTATTCTTGGCAACGACAAGTACGCTCCTTACGGCACTTCTATTCTTGAGCCCTCTCGACGCATCTGGCGCCAGCTTACTCTAATGGAGGACGCGATGATGGCTTACCGCGTTGTTCGTTCTTCTGAACGCCGCGTCTTTAAGATTGATGTTGGCGCCGTTCCGCCAAATGAAGTCGAACAATACATGGAGAAGATCGTATCCCAGCTTAAGAGAAACTCCGTGGTCAACCCCGATAACGGACGCATTGATCTGCGCTACAATCCGATGGCAGTGGAAGAAGATTACTTCATTCCTGTTCGCGCTGGTTCCGTTACGGATATTCAGAATCTTCCCGGTGGCGCAAACACCACACAGATTGACGACGTTAAGTATCTTAGAGACAAGCTGTTTGCAGCACTCAAGATCCCGCAGTCGTATTTGTCAATGGGCGAAGGCGCCAACGAAGATAAGACCACGCTAGCACAGAAAGACATACGATTTGCCAGAACAATCCAGAGACTCCAGCGCGTTCTTATTGCAGAGCTAGAGAAGATCGGCATTATCCACCTCTATACTCTTGGTTTCCGCGGCGACGATTTGCTATCCTTCTCTTTGGCTCTCAACAATCCTTCCAAGATTGCTGAGCTACAGGAACTAGAGTTCTGGAAGCAGAAGTTCGACATTGCTGCATCTGCCACTGAAGGTTACTTCTCCCGTCGCTGGGTTAACGAGCACATATTCGGACAGTCCAATGAGGACTTCGTTCGCAATCAGCGCGAAATGTACTACGATAGAAAGACTGATGCAGCGCTTCAGCAGGTCGCGGAGTCGGCCGCAGCCGAAGGTGGCGGCGGTCTTGGTGGCGACCTAGGCGGCGATCTTGGTGGAGACCTCGAAGACGACTTTGGTGGTGACCTCGATCTCGGAGGCGCCGAAGAGATGCCTGCCGGCGATGTGGACGCCGCCCCAGAAGGTGGTGGAGACGACTCCCCGCTTCTCGCAGTGCCCCCAGGCTCCCGCACTTCGCCCAGGTTGACGCCTGGGGCCAAGGGCAAGGTCTACCATCCGGTAAAGACCGATAAGCGAAAGGCAGGCGCTAGAAGCCGTTCCTTCGCCGCTGCCGGCTCAAGAGAGAAGGCCAGCAGCACAGCCCGAAACATCACTCCGGGATACACAGATATTAAAACGCTGTCTGGAATGAATGGCTTGGGAAGTCTTTACGAACAGGAAGACTCTATTTATAAGTTGAGAGAAAAGACGGAAGAGGACAAACTCTTTGAGATTAACGACTCTATCCGACTTCTTCTAGAAAGCCTAGGCGATAAAGAAACCACCACGGAGCAAGAGAATGAAGAAGAGACACAACAAAAAGCGTAATACAGCGTTTGTATTTGAAGCCCTCGTCCGCGAGGCTACGGTTGCGATCATAAAAGAAGATCACGTCCGTAAGAACAAGGCTGTATCTATTATCAAAAAGCATTTTGCTCTTGATTCGATATTATATAGGGACCTACAAAACTATCGTTCACTGTATGAAAACCAGGAGATAGATAGAACAACGGCCGAGAAGATAGTGAAGGAAGCACGCTTGGCCAGCCGTCTTATGGACGCACATGGTCTTTTTGTTAGCCAAAGCGATTTGATTGCAGATGTCAATAAAGAACTGACACCGGAAGTGTTTAATAACTTTGTGCCCAATTACAAGACATTGGCTTCAATCTCTCAAATGTTCTCCGATAGATCTTCCCCCAAAAACGCTATTATTCTTGAGAACACCATTGTTGACAATATGGTAGCTATCGCTGAGGAAAGGGAGTCCATGGTCCCCATTGACAATCTAGTCCTAAATTCTTTTATCACCAAGTTCAACGCCAAATACCAAGATGAGCTACTGGAAAGTCAGAAGACTCTATTGAATTGCTATATCACATCATTTGCTGATAACGGCGTCGGACTTAAGACTTTCCTTAACTCGGAAATAGGCCGCCTTAAAGAGGCGCTCGATCAGTCCCTTGTATCCGACATAATTAGAGAGGACGAGGATTTGTCCGCTAAGGCAAACAAGGTCGTAGAAAAACTCTCCAGCTTCCAGAAAGAAGGAATCAGCGACAAGGTGATCTTAACTGTGCTTAAGACTCAGAAGCTGGTAGAGGAGATGGACTAAGATGGCTATTAAGATTACTATCAGAAAAGGCGAGCAGTCTTCGATCATTACTCTGGAGATGAACATTCGCAAAGCTGTGAATGGCGATTTGATGATTTTTGATCACGGAGACATTGATATAGTTTTGTCTCCAAGAGATAGTAAGGTAATAGCATTCCCTAAAGACACATTGAATGACTTGACCTACGGCGCCCAGAACAGATTATTCACCCATTTACATAAACGAGGCGTGGTCATGCCAGAATCTATCCAGGCCGGATCATTTTTTGGCGCCTTCGAGGCTAAACTCCAGAATCCCTTCAAAGAGGGCATCGACACGGCCAAACTGGCCTTGGTGAACATTTCTTCTTTTATTGATGAAGAACGCCCCTACTTTGAGTCAATGGAGGCGATTGTCGGTATGTCCGAGGACGAACTGGCCCACCCCGACAAGGAAGATTCTACAGAGCTTGGTGAGGTGCCCCAGAGAGATGAGCAGGGCTCTATACGCCCTGGGTACATTAAGACTCCATATGCTGCCAACTACTTGTACACAGTATAGGAGACACTGAGATGTCTGATATGAAATTGATAATGGAAAGCTGGGACGCCTTTCTCGAAGAAGGTGTTGATCAACCAAGTACGTGGGGAGAGTTATCCCAAAACATTATTTTGAACAAGGCTGCTAACAGATGGCCCAGAATGGGAAAAGCGCTATTAAGATTTGGT
>Ga0208011_1000402_pt1 | contig 17063 bp, 10 predicted proteins | sample 7_EtaG_FD_184080 | JGI IMG/M metagenome (GOLD analysis project Ga0208011, IMG submission 184080) | Marine viral communities from the Subarctic Pacific Ocean - 7_ETSP_OMZ_AT15161 metaG (SPAdes) (version 2) | ecosystem: Environmental > Aquatic > Marine > Oceanic | place: Pacific Ocean | collected...
AGTAACAGCTCTATCACCTGTACCATACCTGTACAACTTGTCTAATTTAAGTAAAGGATTATCTTTACCTTTTAATATCTGAGAAAGTTTTTTATTTTTATTTATATTATTTAAATCATAACCTATATTATATTTAACAGAAGAAGATAAATCTTGTAAATTAACTTTAAAACCTAACAATGCTTTCCAATCTGTTTGTCCAGGAACTCCTTTATATTCAGTAGATATTAAAGAATCTGATTGTCCTTTTGTTCTTTCTCCTTCAGGAATATAACCTGCTTGAGATTCAAACTCTGCTCTATTTTGTATAAATTTTCTGATACCAGGAAAAAATAAAGCTTCAGCTATACCATATGCAGCATCTCCAGGATTACCTTCATCTACATCTTTTACTGATTGTACCATTGCATCTGTTATTATAGATGTTCCTACAAAAGGAGCTAAAGTTTTATCTACCATAGAGATACCTAATTTAAAAAGTTCAGGTTCATAACGTATATTTTTTATTTTTTCTAATGACATATCATCATCATTTAATATTTTATGAGTAAACCTAGCTGCTGATTTAATAAAAGTAAATGGATCTAAACTACCTGATGAAACACTTCTTATAATCTTTTTACCTTTATAATTTTCTACAGGACTTAAATAAAATTGGGGAACATTATAATTAAAAGAAGGTCCTACTATATAAGAAGCTTCTCTTTCATCATCTGATATGCCCATCATAACTTGAGACTTTGCTTGTAATACATCTGCACCTAAACCTGCAATAGTCATTCCACCTAAACGCCTAGCAGCTAAAGACATTAATTCAGGATTACCACTAAGTGCATCTTCAACTGTATAAGCAACTAAATTTTTAGCAACTCTTGTAGACTCAGCAGCAAATGTAGCAAAATCTCCTATAGGTTTATTTCTTAATTTTTTTAAAACCTTAGGAGCAATTAAATAATTAGGCATTAAATCTCTTGTTCTTTTTGCTGCCATTTCTTCAATCTCAATTAAAGATCTTTCTGGAAAAGCTTTTGATAAAGTCTTTATTGTGTTTTCAAAATGCATTATTTTATATATATCATCTTCAAGTTGATATGTATCTATAACTTTACCTAATGTTTTTTTTGTAACATTATAAGGAGAAGTTAAAAGTTTTCTAGCTATAGAAGGTTTATCATACATATTAGGACCACGAGTCATTTGTTTTATATTAGCTCTAAGAGTTTCTGCTAATACATCACTACCTGTTATACCTAACTCTCTATATCTATTCCATTTTTTTGTGAGATTTTTATTAGTTAAACCAGATAGTTTAGAACCAACAAATGTAACAGCATCTACTACACCTCTTGTATAAGGAATAAAACCATTAGCAGCCATAAATATATTATTACCAAATACATTAACAGAATGTGTAGCTGGATTTAATGCAGTTAGACCTAATTGAGAAGTTGTTTTCATTCCAAGCCATGCCTTCATCCAAGGATTATCTGTAGGATTAATAGCTTGTAGTCCATCTTTTAAAGCTTGTTTATAATTAGGATCTATATACAACCCTTGTAAAGGATTTTTTATTGTACCTTTATCAACAGGACCTTTACCAAAAATTTTACCCAATCTTTCTTTAACTACTAATTCTGCAGATTCAAACTTTCCTACATCTGCAGGAGCAAACATTCCTTTTTTATTTTTTACAGCTTCTTTAGCTGCTCCACTATTTACCATATCTTTAGCAAGTGTTTCTAAAAAATCTACTTCTGCTTTATATACAGCTAATTTTTGATACGCATTAACATAATTAAGATTAGGATCTTTAACTTCTCCTAAAAATGATTTAACTTTCTCATCTAAGTTTTTTCTTTTAAAAAATGCTTTTGCAGAAGAACCTGTTTTACTTGCTGCTGTTCCTGCTAAGTCAGATAAAAATTTACCTTTATCTCCTTTATAACCTTTTAATGCTTGTCTTATATTTTCTGCTGCTTGAGCAGGTGTAAGGTTCAATGTATTAATTAAATAATCAGATATATCTCTCATGCCTATATTAGATATACGATCTAATTGATTGTTAGATATATTCTTACGATTCTTTCTAAGAACACTTTTCATTTCTCTAATATAAGAAGGGTTCTCAAACATTTCAAAAGTACGTGTAATATATGTACCTAAATTTTCATCTATAGTAACTTTTAAAGCACCTGATGTTCTGTTACCCTCTAAAAAATATCCAGATAGATCATCAAGTTCTTTTCTCATACCTATAACTTTAGGCTTAACAAGAGAAGGCAGTTGAGCTAGAGCTGATTTATTTCCAGCCAATGCTTCATTAACTACAGAAATGTTTTCAACAGAATCAAATTTACTTTTCTTCATTAATTTTTTTAATTCTCTACTTTCCATAACAGCAGTATCATAAGCATTTTTTGCTACAGCATTATGCTTTACAAAGTTAGCTAGAACATCATCTGTCATTCCTCTTCTTGAAGTTGTAGCTGTTAAAAGTTTATTTAATTGTGTAGGTATTACTTTTTTAGTACCTGCTTTCATACCTTTATAAGTTAATGATAAGCCTTTTAATCCTCCAAAGAAAGCTACTTCTAATCCCATATTATTTATAAAAGCATTTATTCTTTGTTGAGCTGCTGTATCATTAGGATCAATAGCTAAACTTTCTAAAGCTGAAGTTGATTCAGGAAACTTTTCTAATAAAAAATTAAGAGCATTCTCTTGTGGATCTTCTACTATTGTAGCACTTGCAGCAAAAGCTGTACCATAGAGTGCTAAATTTTTAGCAAGTGTAGCTATCCTACCATACTTACCTTTAATTTTTGTAGCATTAGTTAAAGTTTTATTTGTTTTAATAGCTTTATTAAGTTTTGCTGCTCTAGCTGAAGAATTAATTAACTTAGCATTTCTTGTTACACCTCCAACAAGTCTTGCTCCTTTTATTATACCAGTAGCAGGTATAAAATATGAACCTATATTTCCAACCATCTCTTCAGCTTTACCATACACACCATCACCATGATAAGGATTAAATATTTGATCAGAATATTCTTTAACAACTTCAGGAACATAATCACCTGCAGTATTTAAAAGACTACCTACTTTAGCTTTAAAATCAGGAAAGAAATCTTCTGTAGTATCTGCAATACCTCTTCCTGCTTCTCCAACTGCTCTACCTACTGTACGTATAATAGGATCAACAACAGGAATATTTGTTATTTGAGCTTGTTCATCTAACTCTTCTTCAGGAGTATCAGCATATTTAACATAGGCTTTTTTAAATTCATTCTTATCAAAACCTTTAGCTGTTAGTATTTGATTATATTTTTCTTCATCCAATAACTTCTGAGCAGCAAGAGCATCTAATTCTTGAGCTGTTTCACGAAAGTCTTGTGAATTAATACTTATAGCCATAGTATACTTTCTAGTTTAAAAACTTAATATAGTATCTTTTGCATTACCTTTAGTACTATCTATTACTTCAGAACTATCAACAACATTATCATCTATAGTTTTTTCAGCACCTTTAGAAACATCTGCTACTTTTGCATCTTTAGTAAATAAACTAATAATATTTCTTGTTACCATATTATCAAATGCTATTTGTGTATTAGCAAATGTTTTACCTGCAGCAGCATCTAGTTGTAATTTTTGAAGAGCATTATCTTGTGCCCATGCTAAAATTTCATTTTGAGTCCATTCTCCTGTTTTACCTCCTCTATCAGGATTAGGAATATCAGGATTTAAATTTTCTATAAGAGCTCCTTGCTTTAACAGAAGTGCAAATTGTGGACTTGTTTGTGCACCTACTTTTTTTATAACATCACCAATACTTTCTGGAGTTATTTTATTTAAACCTAATGCATCTAAACTTTCAGCTTTAGCTGTCATATACTTTGCATACTCTGCTGATAATGCTTGTAACTGAGCCATATAAGTATTAGCTAATTCTAAATCACCTTTAGCCATAGCATCTTTATATTGAATTTCTAATTTAGATATATCTCTATCTTGCTGTCTTATATTAGCTCTTCTTTCTTTTTCTGATGCACTTATTTCAGGACCTGCTTTTCCTAACATAGTTAGTATTTGTCCTACTCCTCCTCCTGGTGCATCTGTTACATCTTGATCAGTACCTAATTTAGCCATAGCTGTGAATGCAGCTTGTTCTCTATTAAACTGTTGATTAGCTCTATCTGCTTCTAAATAAGATCTATCTCTTTTTAAATCTTTTTCCATAAGTTTAGTTTTTTCTTGAGTAAGTTCTTCAGCTTTTTTAAATCTTTCACTATAAGGTCCTGCTAAATTTTTTAAATAATTTATATAAGCATCTGGACTATCAAGACCAAAGTTTGTTTCAAAAGTTTTATTATCATTATTATTTGCTGGACCACTTGTAGCTCTCTTAATTAAAGTACCTATACCACCACCAGTTTGACCTGGTGCTACACCTGCTTGTTGATAAGGTTGACCACCTATAGTTCTACCAGTAAATGATCCATAGATATTACCTAATCCACCTAGACCACCTATAAGTTGTTGACCTAAACTTGGACCCATTACAGCAGCTTGAGGTTTACTATATTGAGTTGTTCCTAAAGGTGCACCTATAACCATAGATTGATATTTACCCATAGTATCATAAGGATATTGTTGTTCTTCTAAGTATTGTTTAAAGGCTTCATCTAAAGCAGTCTGAGTTTGTTTTTGTTTATCTTCACCTACTAATTGTAATCCTGCTAGTTCTGATGCTGATCCTGTATATTGATTTGTAGCAAGATTAGCTAATTGTGTACCTGCTTGTCCTTTTGCTAAACGATCTGCATCTAATCTACTAATAGCATCTTGATAAGCTTGTGCACTTCCTTTAGCTTGTATATCCCCTAGTAATCTTTGTTGTGTATCTGCAGCCATACCTTCTAATATAGCTTGTCTACTACCACCAAAAGGTTGAGCCATTGCAGCTTTAGCAGCTAACTGTGGTACTACTTGTGATTCAAATTGTTTAGTAGCTTCTCGTTTTTCTATATCAGTAACTGCTTGTTGATAAGGAGACATATACTCTTCAACTTGTTCTGCTGTATAAGGAGTAGCAGCTTCTCTTGTTAAACCCATAGCTTCTTGAAAAACTGGTGCTTGTGTTCCTACAAGACCTGCTATACCTGCTTGAGCTTGTTGTTGTTCAGGAGAAAACTCTGCAAGTGTAGGACCTGTATAAGGTTGATAGCCTTGTGAAGTTCTATCATTATATAATGCTTGAGCTTTGCTTAATATATCTTTGTAATAAGGTTTAAGTTCTGCTGGTAACTCTGTAGTAGAAATCATTTGAGCACCTACTGCAGGTGTCACCTCTTGTTTACCAAATAATGAAGACCAAATTGCCATATTTTATACTCCCATCATCATAGGTTTTAAAGCCTGTAACCCATTTATTTCATTTGGCTGTCGCATTGTACCATAAGCTTTTTTACGTACACTTTCTACAACACCATCCATTACTTTTGCACCTGCATCTGCATTACCATTTCCTAGTGCAGACATTGTATAAGCATCTACAACATATTCAGAAGGAGATACTGCTAAAGTACCTACTTGTTCTCCATCTTCTTTAATAGGCATATAAACATTATCTTGCATACCATGACCATTACCAGTAACTTTACCACTAAAGTCTCCACCATGTGCTAAGTTAATTAATCCACCATGTTTAGCTGTAGTTGGAGCATAATCAGTACGATCTACTAAACGAGTTCTAGGTGCTCTACCATATGCTCTATCTAATAGATCTTGTATAGATAAAGTACTTGGAAGAACTTTACCTGAAGGATCTCTTATAACCATTGTTTGATTAAATCCTGTCTCTGCATCAGATAATTCTATACTATACCCTAATTTTTCTAACTCTTCTAATTGACGTTTACGTTCATCTTCTAATGCATATTGTTCTCTATAATCAGGAATTGTAGCATCTATAGCAGCAAGTTTTGCAAGTCCTATACCTGTACCATAGTCATCATACATTGCTCCACCTATATCTCCTACAGTATAATCACCCATTGGAATATCAGCTACATATTGTCCAGCATCTGATACTGCTTGACCAACTGGACTATCTACTATTTGTTGACCTGCTCTTTGTAACATATTAGGTTGAGGACCTGTAGTTTGACTATACCCAGGAGTAAGTGTGGCATCAGATACCATATTAAGTTGATCTGGTGGTAAATTAACTGGTTCAGGAGTTGGAGTAAAACTTCCTTGATAAGGTCCCATATCTGCTGTTGCTCCATAATCAAAAGGTCTAGACTCAACAGTTGTTGTTCCTGGTGCTCCTCCAGAAGTTATATCTGGTTGAGATAATTGTAAGTCTTCATATCTTTGTGCACCTAATTGATTACCAGGTCCTGCTGGATTTTGATAAACTTGTTGTCCAGGACCTTGTGCATAACCTGCTTTAAATGAACTTGGACTTCCTGTTTTTACACCAAAACCTCCAAATGTTTTAGCTTTAGTTCCTCCACCACCATACGTTTTACCCCAAACAGAATCAATATTTGGGTCCATATAATTAGTAAATCCTCTCATACCACCTGCAGTTATACCAGACATTGCTGCTGCTTTTAAAGCATCTTTAGGTTTAGCACCAGCAGCTAATGCTCCTAGTCCACTACCTATAGCTGTGGATGCACCAAAGGCTATTGGACCCATAGCAGCTACTTGAGCAGCTAATCCTCCAGTTACACCAGCTACACCAAATGTAGCAGGAAAGAAACTAGCAGCTAAATAAGGTGCTGCAATAGTTAAAGCAAGAGGAGCTATTGTTCTAAAAGCTTTAGACTTAGCTACCTTTTTAACAGATTTAGCTATTTGTTTAAATGGTTTAAAGAAACTTTTAAAACCCCATGCTTCAGGTAAACCTGTTATAGGATTATAAGTTATTTTCCCCATAGAAGCTAATCCTTGTAATTCTTCAGGATTAATATGAAGAAGCATGTTATCACCATATCTACCAAGACCTGCTAATCCTTGAGCCATTTGATCAGGAGCTGCTTGACCACCACCTGCTCTCGTTACTCCAAAATTATTAGGAGAGCTTTCATAATTTCCAGTTTCAGGATTTAACTTCATTACTAGTAGACCTGACGTAGGATTAGTTTCTTCTGGTTTTTTTCTTATAAAAGGTCCTGTAGCATTTGGATCGTGTGGTATATTTATATCCCATCCTGTATTGTTTGGGGGTTCATTAGATCCCCATGTATCTGTAATTTTACTTCCTGGACCATATTGGTATCTAGGAAAATTACCAGTATCTATTCCACCACCTTTAGTAGATCTATCAAATACACCTTGTGCAGTATTTTCACGAAGAGGTATAGGACCACCTGCATTTGATATAAAGTTAGCAGCACCAAAATTAAAAGTAATACCTTCTCCTTGAGTATTAACTATTTCATCATTCATAGCTTGTGGAGAACTCATGGGATCTTCTTGATAATTAACTTCTGATGCAGCTCCAGCTGTAGGTTGTAGTAATCCTTGTTCAAATGCTTGTGCTGCAACATTACCTAAAGCACCTCCAAAAAAACCTCCTCCCATATTTTTAAGATTTTCTAAAGCTTCTGCTTGTGATACATTAGGATCAGGAGTATATGTACCAGAACCACCCATAAAAGGTACACTTGTTGATATAACTTGAGGTGTTCCTGTATTTTCTGTAGATTTAAATGTATCTGAATCTTTTAGTTGTTTACTTACGTCTGCAACACCACCACCAAAAAATCTATTAACAACAGGACCACCATCTGCTCTATTTTCCATTAAGTTATTAAAAGCTCCAGGTATAAGATTACCTTCTTCATCAAATTGACTTCTAATATATGCATCATCTTGCATAGTACCTTCTCTTAACATATTTCGAGTACTTGCATCTAATTCTACTTGACCAATATTACCATCAGGACCTATTATAAATTCTCCTAACATATTTTTTACTAAAAATTTATCACCTGCATTTAATTGTCCTGCTGCTTTTGCTGCATCAACTTCATCAAGATTTTCAAAACTAATTCGACCACCATTTTCTCTTTGTATAACAGGTTGTTGTGTAACCTGTGGCATTTCCATTAATCCTTGATTGTTCATTTGTTGTAAATATTGCATAGCTCTTAACCTCTCTAATCCTTTATTACTTTGTATTGCATCTTTAAATTCTGCAAGTTGTTCTAATTCATTTGGTGGTGTCATTATATTGCCTTTAAACCTGGTTTTATAGGATTACCATATTGATCTGCAGGAACTCTTATAGGTTTAATTCCTCCTGGTGGTATTAACATTCCTCCTTGAAAAGGAGGTGTATATTCTACATAACCATATGGAGCATTTGGATCAACTGGTGTAGGATTTTGTTGTTCATTTACTATTTTCATTAAGCTAGGTAGTCCTTGTTGTTGATTTTGAAATCCTATAGGTGTATAAGGTTGTGTAGGTACTGGAAGATTTAATTGTCCATATGCCCAATTTCTTTGTGTATTAAAATCTGTTGTTTGTCTATTAACTAAGTCTTCAACATTTGCAAGGTGACGTTTTCGATCTGCAATATATCTTGCTTCTGTTTCAGGAGAATAATTTTGAGCTTGTATTTCAGCAATTTTTTTATTTGCCCAATCTCTATTCCAATTAACTCTATCTGTAAATACTCTATCATATGCATCTAATCCAGGTGGTGACATTTTTGGACTTTTACTCCAAGCTTCAGGAGTAAGATAACTTTCACCAGCACTCCATAATGGTCCTGTTAATTGTTCAGGTGTCCATGTATTGTAATATGTAGTTTTAGGTCTTTCTCCTATAGGTTGAGCTTCAGGTAAACTTGCTAGTCCTCCTTCATCTTTACCTGCACCTGTCCATCCCATATAATCTGTTCCAAGTTGTGCAAGTGTAATAGGGATACTTATACCTGGTATTGCACTTAATGTAGATAATACTGCTCCTGAATAATCACCTGCTTTATATCTTGCTATAGCATCAGCTATTGATAATCCTGTACCTACAGGACCTGCAACTCTTCCTACTGTTTTTCCAATTTTTGTTAATAACGAAGGACTACCTACTATATCTCCACCACCAGTTTGAAAAATTTTAGTAGCTTCTTCTGGACTTAAAACTACTTCTGGGGTACGTGTCAATCCTCTTTTTAATAAAGACTCTGCTTGACTTGTAGGTACTTTAGTTTCTAATACATCTCCTGTTACTGGTCCAAATGGAGTACCTCTTAACCTACCTTCTTTTGCATAATCTAAAGCTTTCTTTGGATCTGTAGTTGTAAATACTTTAGAACTTTTAAAACCTTCATCCATAATACCTTCTTTATAAGGTGTACCATGAAATAAAGTTGTTAATCCTTTATCAGTAGGTATTTTTGTAGGGTTTTTTATATACTCTGTAGCTAATCTACCTGCTTGATTTAGTAAATCAGAATCTAAATTTAAATTATTATCTCTACGCCTTGGTGCATATCTAGGTTTAGGTGTTCTTACTCTTTGTCCTACTTCTCCTCTATTACTCCTATTAAACTCTTCAATTTTTTTCCTAGCAGCTTCACGTATCTGAGCACGATACCCTTCTTCAGCTAGTCCTCCTTCTTGTCTATATATTTTTTTGTACATTGTTTTTTACATTCATATAGTTTGATTGGGGTTTTGTATTATCTGCAATAAAATTACTATTACTATTATACACTATTTTTGCAGAGTCTGCTATAGGCTTTACAGTTTCTTGTGAATTATACATGTTTGGTGGTATAATTCTACCTGAATTAATATTATTTATATAAGTACTTTCATTAAGAAACTTAAAAAATTCATTCTTCTTCAATTTAAATCTGCCCATGCTTGTGTTGCTGTTGTACTAACATATCCTTTAAACTTTCCTGCAGATGCTGCATATGCTATATCACCTTTTCTAGGACTACCTATATCAGTTATTGTTGTAACTGTATATATCTTAGTAGAAGGTTGTGCATCTACTTTTAAATCTCTAGTATCTAATTGATTAACTAAAGCTCCACCCCATTGTTCTAAATCTTTATATACCTTTTCAACTTTAGGAATATCTTTTAATTCATCATATAATCTAGGTACTGCTGGATAACGTGCCATTATCTTTTACCATCTGGTTGAATAGCTAATCTAATAGAACCCCATCTCCAGCTAGTACCTGCAGAGTTACAAGACACTCTTACTCTCCCTTGTCTTCCTCTGGCTCTCATATCTATCTTTGCTGTAGAATTTGTTACAGTATGTGGTGGATTTGGTTTTTCTCTTGTTGTACTACTCTCAGGAAAATCTTTTGTTTTAATTGAGAATGTTAAACTACCATCACTTAAATTAAAATCAGGAATAACTCTATTTAAAAACATTACTTCATTACCAGAATCTATATCAAAATCTGCTGATTCAATATAGGAAGACATAGCTACTCCATCTGCTGTATACATTCCATCTACTTCATTATTAAATAATTTATTAGATGCAGGATTTGTTCCTTGTAAACCTGTTGTTATTGTATTTCCAAATACTGCTTTATCTGCAAAGGTTGTAAATATACTATCTCCATAAGACCAATAGTTTTCATCAGGAGACCATACAACATAACTATCACATTCACTAGAGTCATTAGAAGGATATAACCAAATTACTTCTTTAAACTCTGAATTTATTCCACAGAATATTTTATCCTTTTGACTTATATTTAATCTTTCAAAGATATATCTTCTTACTGTACAATCTAAACTTTTTACTTGACCATCAAATGTATAAAAATTATCATATCCCATCCATACTGCTCTACCATCATAATCAATAGCTGCATGTTGAGATATTAATCCACAATTAGTTCCAAGTTGTGAGAACTGAAATGTAAATGGTGGACCTACAAAAGTCATAGACCATAAAGAATTATCAGTCCATATATTAATAGCATTACGAGATCTTACTCCACCTACAATTTTTGTACCATCAGCAATAATAACTTCACCAGAAGTAGAACTTATAGATGGAACCCAATTTGTATAATCTTCTTGATTAGACCATCTAACAGTCATAGGATTATATGTTCCTCCAGGACTGGCTGTTGTACCAAATTCATTACCACCTAATGCGATTAAATGTCTATCATTAGGAGATACTATAATACTATCAACAGTAGTAGGTGTAGAATTAGTAGCACCTGAAACTTTTGTTGCTCTTAATGGTGTAGTAGATGCATCTGTATCCCAATAATAAATAGATCCTTTTCTTCTATTTGCTACTACATCTTCACCCCAATTATCTAAACTCCATTGTGTTATTTCACTTGAGAAATCACTAGCTCCTGTAGATGTTGGTTGATTCCATGCTCTAGTATCAGAAGCACATACAGTTGCTTGATAAGATGCAGAACCATAACCTAAACCTGTTGCAGCATTTGATACACCAGTATTTAAAAGATAATGTATATGACCATTACCAGAAGATGATTGTGCAGCACTTGCTGTTGTAACTACACTAACATTAAAAGTATTTGCATTATTAACATTAACTTGATAAGTATCTGTTCCTAATAATATATTACCACCTATTGTAGCAGTACTTGTAAAGAATACCCAATCACCTGTTTGTCTACCATGTGCTGTAGCTGATACTGTAACAACATTAGCACTTACTGCTACACTAAATGCATTTGTTAAAGATGCACTAGATGATACAGGTGTTATATCAAATATTTCATCACCACTATGTTCATATAACATTTGAGCTGTACCAAACATAGCTCTTTTAAACTGATCATTATCTGTCCATGCTATAAGATCACGACCTGAACCATTAAAAGATGCAGATACTTTAGTTTCATATCCACCTATATTCTCTGGTTTACCTGCACGAAAACGTACATTATTAGTATCATACCAAGAATTAGTTTCTGCATATTGTGTGGACTCTCTTCTAATACCTGGTTGAAAGTTCATCTTAACGAGTTTAGAACTTGTTGAGGACATTATTTACCTATCAAAGTTTTTTAATAATACTGCGTCTATTGTTGCTGCACTACGTGCCATGTAAACTAACATATCTACATCACCAGCTCCTGTACTTAATGTTGGAACTGTTGCTGATACAAATTGAAAAACTGTATTGTATCCTAAAGTTCTTGAACCTGAACCATCTTGTATAATATAAATAGAACCACTTTGTCCTGCAACTGCATTAGATGGTGCAGCTAATGTTCTATTTCCACCTATAGTAACTAAGAAGTTATTACCTTTAGCAAAATCACTTGTAATACTTGCTGCATCTGTTAATGTTAATATAGGATTATAAGCACGAGAAGATGTACCTACAATTAAACTTCCTTGTTTAATATGTAAATCAGAAGCTACTATTGTAGATGTAGCTGAAGTTCTTACATATCTTAAATCTGCTAAAGATACATCAGCAATATTAGTAGCACATACTCCTATATCTGCAGAAGCTGCTGTACCTAATCCTAAACCTGCTGCATTAGTAGAGTATACACTTCCATCTGTATCTACTACTACTTGTGTTATAGCTCCTTGTGGAATTGTATAACCATCACCTGGTGCTGTTTTTATTTTAATTACATTAGTTGTTGTTGTATATGTTGCTTGGTTGTTAATTACATATCCTTTTGTAACATTAGGAATAACCATTGTTATAGTCGTATGAGCACCACCTACAGTTCCATTAGCTTCAATAAAAGCATTACGTGGTACATCAGTACCTCCATCTACTGCAGATAATGTTACAGTAGCATTAGCACCTAAAGCTACAGTTGTATAACCTGCAATAGCATCATCCACAAGACTAATGACTCCATTATTTAAAACTGTACCCCAAGAGTTGGGATTATCTCCATCTCCTTGTTGTGTAAGTCTTATTCTAGTTGTATAACTTGCTGCCATTATTTGCTCCTATTGTATTGTTTCTACTGTGCTATCTATATCATAGTTAGCTCCACTATGATCTGCTCCTATTAAAGCACAAGAAAATTTTTGTGAATTTGTTATTACGATTGTCCATGCTCCATTTTCATTATTAACATATAATTCTATTAATTCATTATCACTATTTACTGCCCACCATTTACGTGCTTCACCATGATTTTTCTTTAAATCTCCTGTTAAGTCTTCGTGTGTTGCACACAATAAAGTTTTTATATATGTTTGTTGTGTTATATCTATATCTTGAGCTTTTACATTTACTATAAAACTTAATAATCCTGCTACCATTCCTATTAATATATATTTCATATTATGTTCCTAATTCTGTCCATGAAGCTACAGTTGCTAGTTGATCTAGTGTTCCATCTTCTTTATAAGTCGTTGTGTGTAATACTATAAATGCATCCAGATCTGCTGCATTAGTTATTGCTGTTTCTATTCTAGTTGCATCAGCACGTATTGCATTTCTCCATGTTTGTATATTAGATGGTATTGCTGTACCTGCATCTGCTTTACGTATTATATACCAATCTGTTTGTGATAAAAATCCTTCTTGTTGTTTTTTAACTTTTTGTATAGCTTGATATTTTAAACCTCTTGTAATTATTTGATTACCATCTCTATCTAATTTAGGATCATTAGCACTTGTACCACCTGGTGCTTGACCATCATCTATATCATCTTGTGTCCATACTTCATTAACATCAGCTAAAGCTTTATCAGCAGCTTTAACTCCAATAGTTCTTATAACACTATTACCATCTCCTGCTATTGCATCTGAATGATTCTTTTCTATATAATAATTAGTATCAAGATGTGATCCTGAAATTACAATAGGTAAGATACCAAGATCTTTACGTTGTGCATCTGTCCATATTGTAAATATTTGAGAAGAGTAACGTACCTCATTTAATACTATAGATTGTTTTCTATCATAGTATTCTACTATTTTATTACTTTCTATTCGTGCCCACATATTTTATTCCTATCTTGCTGTTGCATATTTAAATGGATTTTCTGCCCATGCTCCATAAACAATAGCAGAACCATTAGCATTAAAATCACCACTTGAACTACGTATTTTGAAGCCATTACTTAAAAAATCAATATCAATACCAGATGCTTCTGCACCATCACTATCCCAAGCAATATATTTATCTGCTGGATTATATGTATCTCTAGCTGTATCCTCAACCCACCAATTACCTGCACTAGGTACTAATTTGACAAATAACATTTTAGGTTTAAATCCAGTATAGACAAATGAACCATTTGCATTTCCATTTCCTATGTATGATCCTGTTTTGCAATAACCTTCTATATTTGCAAACGCATAAACTACAAGAGTTCCTGCACCATTCCATGAAGCTCCAAGACTTAAAACAGTTGATGTTGGTGCTGTATCATTAAAATAAGAAGAAGATGTCCCTGCTGCACCATCAGTATTCATATTTAAATTTTTAGTAGCTCCTATAGCTTCATGGTATACTCCCCAAGTAGTAGCTCCAGAACGACCTTTTACTATAAACATAGAGGGTGCTTTTGATAATCCATGTCCTACAGTAACATTACCTCCAGTATCAGCCATAGTAGAAATACTAAAACCACCACTAGGATCAACTTGTTGTGTAGCATTATGTGAACCTGTACTATTTGTAGAGGTTGTTCCACCATTTGCTCTCCAAGACCATGAAACATAAGTATTACCAGTTTGATTATAATAAGTACCCATAGTATAACCAGTAGAACCAAATGCTGTTAAACCAGAAGATGTAGCTTCTGCATCACTTTCATTTGAATTTAATACTTTTGTAGTTCCTCTTGAACTATCCCACAAACCATTACTTTGACTTGTACTTCTAGCTTTTACCCATACTAAATCTGGTTGGAATCCAGTTGTTTGACTACCTCCATTATCTCCAGAGTATGCTAAAGCAGTAAACAATTTCTGTGGATAATCATCATCAGTTTCTGCAGGATCTATTTCCTCTGCTATTGGTAGATTGGCTGTGCATAATGCTTTAGCAGCAGCTCCATCATCATAATAAAAATCACCATAACCATTAACATCACTATTTCCACCACCTGAACCTGTACCAAAAGTACCTTCTTGTCCAAAATTAAACCAGAAACCATTACCAGTACTACTACCTCTATCAGACATAGGTGTATAATTAATTCCAGTACCAGTTAAATTAAATGCACTTCCTTGTGCAGCACCATTTTTATAAAACTGTATAGTATTAGTAGCAGACTCTAAATCTACTAACACACCTATTATATCGCCTGTTGTTATAGTTGCACCTGTAGCTGATGAATTAGCTCCATAATAAATTGAACCATTATATGCATATAAATAATTATTAAAACCTGCACTACCTGCTATAGAAGAATTAGTATTAGCACTATTTGTATAACCATTTTCTTCTATGATACCTATCCAATTATTACCAGAACCTGTAACTTTACCTTCAAAATACCATTTATGACCAGTTACTAAAGACATAGTTCCAAGAGCAGTACAACCACCACTAGAGTTTGTTACTTTAAGATTGCCTTCACTAAATGTATTATTACTTCCACTATTTAAAGGATTCATAGTACAATAATTACCACCATTAGAACTACCAAAGGTAGGACTATCTAGCAGTTGATCGTGTGTTGATATGTTATTAGTTGTCCAATCGTTATTATTACCAGAAGAATCATTGCCTAAATCACTACTTGATTCAAATTTTAAATGATAACCTGTTGTGCCATAACTTCCAGAAAATTCTTTGGGAATCCACACACCATTTTTAGTTTCACCAAAATCACTTGCTGCATAGGCATAACCATCTGACCATACAACGTCTGCTAAATAATAATCTCCATAATAAGACGAATTATTATCTTGTCTTGCTCCTATATAATGAACTGAATTACTATTAAATTTAGAATCTGTATTTTGACTTAATGATTGTGAATCATTTATAGACATTCTTGTGCCATTTAAATACATAATTCTTCTATCTGCTGCTGTTCCATTATCACTATCATATACAATAACTAAATGTCCCCATGCTGACGTATCTCTAAAAGCACCATTAGGTTTTAAATATACACCAGCTACTTGATAATAAAAAAGATTATCTGAATCTACATCAAAAATTAAACTATCGTAAGAAGAAGATAATTTACTTGTCATTAAATAATATTGATCACCATCAAATCCTGCACTTGCAGTTAATTTAAACCAAAAACTTAAAGTCCATTTCCTTAAATCACCTCCAGATTGTATAGTTCTACTTAAATAAGAACCATCAGCTCTATTAAACCTACAACTATTAGCTATTTGATGGCTATAGAAATCACCACCACCTGCTGATGCTGCTGCTGCTGCAGCTCCCATTAAATTATTTTGAAATACACCCATTATGCATACGCCTGTGAAATTATCATTTGAATATCTCCACCTACTCCATCACTTGAAGCAGAAACTATTATGTAATCTAATCTATCTACAGCACCATCACCTGTTGATAAGGTTGGATCTGTACCACCTATAAACTTAAAGTCTGCGTTATAAGCCATTGTACCACTTCCTCCACTCTGTGTTAAGAATATACTTCCTGTTTGTCCTGTAACACAATTAGTTGGTTTAGCTAATGTATGTCCTGCAGTAACTGTTGTTGTCCAATTTTGTGCTGTAGCAAAGTTAAGAGATACAGAGGTTACTCCATTAATAGCTGTTGCACAAACTGCTGCTGCAGCTCCTCCTACGACCTTTAAAGTACCTTCTAAACTTGTAGGACCTGATACTCTTACAGTTCCTAAGAAACCTGAATTACCTGTAATAGTAGTAGCACCTGTTATTTTAGCTGTACCTCCTATAGATGCATTACTATTAACATCTAAAGTACTTCCTAATGATACAGCTCCTGTTATTGTAGTAGTTCCTCCTACAGCTAAATTTCCTACTAATATAGTATTACCACTTACACAAACATCATCATCAAATTCTGCTTTACCACCAACAACTAATGTTCCTTCTAATGAAGTATTAGTAGATACTCTGAATGTACCT
>Ga0208011_1000407_pt1 | contig 16998 bp, 16 predicted proteins | sample 7_EtaG_FD_184080 | JGI IMG/M metagenome (GOLD analysis project Ga0208011, IMG submission 184080) | Marine viral communities from the Subarctic Pacific Ocean - 7_ETSP_OMZ_AT15161 metaG (SPAdes) (version 2) | ecosystem: Environmental > Aquatic > Marine > Oceanic | place: Pacific Ocean | collected...
CTGGAGGATTCAGACCTGGAAGCAACGCTGTGGCGAGTCTGGCAAACCCATCTGGAACGGTTTCTGGACGGCTCCGACAGCGCCTGGGCACACCAGGTACTCGGCGGATTACTCCGAGGCGAGTCAATTCCCAACAAGAGTAACCTGATCACCCGGTTGTTCAAGCGGGCAGACCGGGATTCGGAGTACGTGCAGGTGCGCAATCCACTGGCTTTATTGTTGTCGGCGGCGCCGTCACTGAGCAGTTGCATCGCAAGCATTGAGACAGTAGACACAGCAAATGGCACGAGCAGCAGAACATGACCAAAGTAGCGGATAGAACACTCCCAGATAGAATTTACCAGGCAGCGCTGGATTTACAGCACCGGCACAGCGACCCTCTCTGCGCCTATATTTACGATTTAGACAGCCTGCGCAACCACGTACAAGCGGTGGTCGAGTGCCTGCCGCCGCAATGCGAAATGTTTTACGCCACGAAGGCCAATCCCGCGCTGCCACTGCTGAAAACCCTGGCACCCTGGGTTCATGGGTTGGAAGTGGCATCGGGTGGCGAGTTGCGATGGGTGCGACGCCATTTTCCCGAGCTCCCCGTCATCTTTGGCGGTCCTGGCAAGCTGATTTCGGAACTGAAGTACGCCGTCCAATCAGAGGTTGAGCTGATTCACGTGGAAAGCTTGCTGGAGCTGGAGCGCCTGGCAGAGGTAACGAAGAAGGCCCGAAAAACCCAGAAAATTTTGCTGCGCATTAATCTGAGCCTACCGGATATGGCGACCACGAGCCTGACCATGGGCGGTGTGCCAACCCCCTTTGGTATGGATGAGGATACGCTTCAGCAGGCTCTGTCTCTGCTAACCCGCGCATCACATCTGGAGCTGGAAGGCTTCCATTTTCACCTCATGTCCCATCAATTGGATCCTGACCGTCACCTGGCTTTAATGCGGACCTACATGCGGCGCGTCAGACAGTGGGAGAGCGACTACAGTCTGCGGATCGGGCAGATCAACGTCGGGGGTGGCATTGGTATCAATTACATCGAACCGGAGCAGCAGTTCAACTGGCCCTATTTTTGCCGGGAACTGGCCGGGCTGCTGGCACACGAAGCCTCTCCTGAGTGGCGTATCCGGTTTGAGTGTGGCCGTTTTCTCACGGCGGCCTGTGGCTATTATGTAACAGAAGTGCTGGATATCAAACACAGCCAGGGCGAAGCATTTGCCATCTGCCGCGGCGGTACCCATCACTTCCGAACCCCTGCCGCTCAATCCCACAGTCACCCTTGTGAAGTGTTGCCTTTGTCCGTCCCGGCGGTGAATCCGTCTTCCGGTCTTCACAATCAGGCAGTCACATTTGTCGGCCAGTTGTGCACTCCCAAAGATGTATTGGCGCGCCAGGTCCGGGTGCCGGTTCTACGGGTAGGGGATCTGGTGCTATTCACCTATGCCGGCGCGTATGCCTGGAATATTTCCCATAAAGATTTTCTGATGCACCCCTCTCCGGTCGAGCACTTTCTGGCTGCACGATAATCTGAAAGACGGAATGTTAACGAAGATCAACTCATGGATTGTAATGGGAAGCGTTATCATTATAATTAAGAATCTTCATTGAGTGAACGAATAATCAACTAGTGCTGACCATGGAGTTTTCATGTTTTTTCTGACAATAAAGCGCTCACCCGGGCTGGAGTATTTTCGACCACGGTCCCGTTCCTTTTTACCTTTGTCGTTTGTCGCGCTTATAAGTTCGCCTGCGCTGGCACAGGAACAGACCCCTGATGCCGAAAATGAGTTGTTTACGCTACCGCCTCTCACCGTATCCGGGGACTGGCTGGGTGCGCCCACGGAAGAATCTGAAAAAACCTATACCGGTTCACGCACCGTTGTCGACAAAGAGGAATTGCACAAGCGCGGCGCTCTTAATCTTGAAGATGCCTTGCGAGCGACCCCCGGGGTTCAGGTTCTGGATGAAACCGGCACCGGTATTCTGCCTAACATCGGGGTCCGCGGCCTGAACCCACTGCGCAGTGAGCGCCTGCAAATCCTGACCGATGGTTACCCTATCGCGATTGGCCCCTACAGTAATGTGGGTGTGTCGCTGTTCCCGGTCACTCTGCCCAGTTTGGAAGCCGTAGATGTCGTGCGGGGTGGGGCGGCCGTTCACTACGGCCCCAACAACGTCGGTGGTGTCGTCAATTTCGTAACACGCCCGATTCCGGCTGAAACCTCCCACACCCTGCGTGAGCGGATAACCATCGCGGAAGAGACCGGAAATGTCTTTACCGACACCTATTACCGCGTAGGGGGCCAGGCCAGCGACAAGCTCGACCTGCAGTTCCAGGCCAACATCCAGCGTGGTGATGGTTTTCGGGATCGCTCGGACACTCAGGTTGACAATTTCATCGTAGATGCCCGCTACTACCTGAACAATAAGAACGAACTCGCCACCCAGCTTCAGTACTACAACGTCGATGCCGAGCTGCCTGGTGCATTGGCGCCAGAGGCTTACGAACAAGACCGCACCCAAAGCCAACGGCCTTACGATGCCTATGAAGCTGACATGACTCGCGCGACGTTTACCTGGACCTACAACCCGACGCCAGATGTTGAATTCCAGTGGCGTAACTTCGTTCATGATGCGGATCGTACTTTCTTTTTTGGTCAAAACCTGAGCGGTACGGGCGGTGTCTTTGATCCGGACGTCGCCTCTACTCATCGGGCCGACTCGCCCCGGCTTTTCCGGGTTTACAGTACCGAGCCACGTCTTGCCATCAGCAAGGGACGCCATGACATCACGCTTGGAGCCCGTTACCTTACAGAAGACGTCGAGTTCGATGTCAACCGCGTTGAATTTGCCAGCGATACCCGCTCAGTTGCGCGGGACTGGCATCTCGACACCAAGGCGCTGGCTTTTTACGTCAGCGATACCATGCACTTTCTGGACGATCGTCTGACGGTGACCCCGGGTTTGCGCTATGAAGACGTTAACATGGATTTTCGTGACAACCTGAACGGAAACATGGAAGAGAATAACACCGACGAGTGGCTACCAGGACTGACCCTTGGCTACCAGGCGACAGACCGCGTTTTTCTATTCACCAACAGCCAGCGCTCCCTGGTACCGGTGCAGATTGCTCAGACTACGCGTGACGGCGATGTTGCCAATGAAACGGCCTGGAACTATGAGCTGGGCGGTCGCGTACAGCTCACGCCTGATCTGCTGTCATCAGCGACCCTGTTCCGTATCGACTACGATGACCAGATCCAATTTAATCGCACCGAAAGCCGTTTCGAAAATCTCGGTGAAACACGGCATCAGGGCATTGAACTGGATAACCGCTGGCAGGTGAACCCCAACCTGGAGCTGGGTCTGGGGTATACCTTCCTCGAGACAGAGCAGTTGAGCGGCGACAACGCCGGCAACGAGTTGCCGAATGCTCCCGAGCACAAGATAAGTGCGGATGCGGTCTATTCTTACCAGGCCTGGAACGCCAGTTTGAACTGGGTGTATGTTAGTACCAGCTATAGCGATGCAGACAACACCGAAAAAGAAACTGCCGATGGCGGTGCTGGCGAACTGCCTGCCTACCATTTGGTGAACGCTCGCCTTGGTCGTGACATTGCTATGGGAGGTGGACGTAATTTGAATCTGGCCCTCGCGGTCAACAATCTGCTGGATGAAGACGCCTACTTCCGCGGTGTGGACGTGAGCCCGATTGGCCGTGTGCCGCAGCCCGGGCGAAGCCTCATTTTGGAAGCACAACTGGACTTCTGATCCGGCCGCCTAAACTACCAGATCAAAAACTAATGATTTTTTTAAATATGCTATCGAACGCCATTAATGCTGATAAAGAGAGAATCCGGATCAAGGCAGGACGACGCCTTTGGCGCCGGTTGGTGATCTCAATAACCTGGGTGACTGTTGCATTTACTGTACTGGCCCAGGCTGAAAATAGCCCTGTCACACTCACCGACGATCGGGGCAAAACTATTGAGTTGACGCAGCCCGCCACAAGACCGGCTGCCATCTCAACGTTTGGTGCGGACGTGGCAAAAGCTTTCGGCATTCAGCCTGTCGCGATCACGAATTTTGGTCTGGAAGGGGCGCCTGCCTACCTGGGACCTGATATGAATAAAGTACCCAGCCTGGGGCCGCGGCATCAGCCCAACCTGGAACGATTGTCCCGCATTGCACCGGACCTGGTGTTTGCCATCCGACGCTATACCGAAAAGGATGGCCCCCAAATTGAAGCCATCGCACCCATGGTGGCGCTGGATCTCATTACTCTACAAGACAGCCTGCATGCTGTGGCACTGGCTGGCGATGCTTTTGGCCGCTCCAAGCAGGCGCAGCAAATCAATGAGCAGTTTCTTGCGCGACTGGAAAGTCTAGCGGCCCAGAGCCCTGGCGGTCGTACTGTTGCTATTCTTTCCAGCGGTGGAGAAACGCCTTTTGTTTATTACGATCACTTTCTGACGGCGGCGCTGCTGGAGCGTCTGCATCTTGATAATGGGGGTGGGCCACCACCCAATCCCGATTCAGGTATTCCGCTGGGTTATCGCATCAGCCTGGAAACACTTTTGACCCTGAACCCGGATGTCATTTTTTTGCTACCGAGTAACCGCCGGCGGGGTTTTACCCTAAACCCGGTTTGGCCCTATCTGCAGGCTGTAAAGAACGATCAGGTGTTTGAGGTTGGTCAACACTGGAAGGAGAGTGCCGGGCCTATCGCACGATCTTTGGTGCTTGACGATATGACGCGCCTGCTGTTCCCGGATACCACTCCGGTCAAGACCTCGTTGCGATGAGGCGGGCTTCCACCGAAACCAACATCACGCCTATCTATAGCGCGACGATATTGGTGATCGCTGCGCTTTTTTTGATAGGTTTGTTGTCCGGCCAACAGTGGACCACCCCGGAAACGCTCTGGAGTGTTTTGCAAGGGCAGGGCAGCATTATTGAGCGAGTCAGTGTGCTGGAGCTTCGCTTACCTCGCAATCTCCTCGCCATGCTGGGGGGCGCAGCTCTCGGGGCGGCCGGAGCTATCATGCAAGGGGTCACCCGAAATTCGCTGGCCTCACCAGGGCTGACGGGAGTGATTGCCGCGGCAGCTTTTGGAGTGGTGGGTACGCAGACGTTCTTTACTCCCGATGCCTTGTGGCTGCCGGTCATTTCGCTTTGCGGTGGACTTCTGGGTGGCATGCTGACATTTGTTATTGCTGGTCGCGGCAGGCTCCAGCCCGAGCGGGTTGTGCTTGCCGGCATTGCGGTCACTGCATTATGCACGGCTCTGACAACAGGCACTTTATTGGTATCCGGCTCCGAAGCGGCTGAACTTTACTACTGGCTCGCAGGTAGCCTGATGGGGCGGGGCTGGCTACAGCTCAAACTGGTCGCTGTGTGGCTTATTTTGCCTTTAGTGGCAGTGCTTCTGCTACGCCGGCCTTTTCGGGTGCTGCAGCTTGATGACGAACTGGCGCTGGCCATGGGGTTGGCTGTCGGGCGCTGGCGGCTGCTGTTTCTGGTACTGGCGCTGATCATGGCCGCCGCTCTGGTTTCTGTGACGGGCCCGGTCATCTTTATTGGCTTGGTTGCGCCTCATATCGCGCGGCGCCTGATTCGCAACCAGTTTCAACATTGGTTGCCATTGAGTGCGCTACTGGGAGGGCTACTGTTATTGGCGGCCGACACCCTGGCACGGCAATTGGCATTTCCTCAGGAGTTGCCTGTGGGGATGTTGACGGCATTGATTGGTGCGCCCTGGTTGCTGTATTTACTCAACTCCCGTGAGCCTACCCATGTTGGCTAACACCAGAGAGCTTCATAAAAAACCGTTGCTGCAGCGAACAACGATTTTGTTCTGGCTTGGGTGCGGGCTTATTTTTCTGACGCCCTGGCTGGGCCTGCAGTTTGGCGCCACGGACCTGAGCTGGCAGCAAGTCCTGGCCGGATTGCTGGGAGAGGGCTCAAGCCACGTGGAGCGCGTGGTGATGGACCTGCGTTTACCCCGGACTCTGATTGGCCTGGTGATCGGCATTCACTTCGCTTTGTCCGGTTGGCTATTGCAATTGCTTACCCGAAATCCGCTGGCAGAAGCGGGCATACTTGGCATTTCCGGCGGTGCCAGTCTGGTGGCTGTGGCCGCCTTTGTGGTGGGTGACTGGATTCAGTCGGGCGACAATCCTTACGGCGGGATTCCCTTTGCCCTTCAGTATTTACCGCTGTTGGCCATGCTCGGTGGTTTGCTGGCCGCACTGACCGTCTATGGCTTGAGCCTACGTAAGGGAGGGCTCTCTCCGGTGAAGTTGACCCTGACGGGGGCGGTATTGGCTGGCATGCTTCACGCGCTGACCACCGGCGGCCTGGCATTTTGGGGGCACGCACACACCGAACTGGTGGCGCAATGGCTGGCGGGCTCACTGTACGGCACTACCTGGGCGCACCTGGAGGCGCTGCTACCCTGGACAGCACTAGGAATGATCGGCGTGTTGATTTTGTTGCGGCCACTTAGCGCTATGCAACTGGAAGACGAGCAGGCACGCAGCCTCGGGCTTAATCTGAACCGTTGGCGCGCCATCGCCCTGGTGGTGGCAGCGCTGATGGCGGCAAGCGCTGTGGGCATTGTTGGCCCAGTGGGGTTTATCGGGTTATTGGTGCCCCATATCAGCCGACGTCTGGCCGGCTCAGGTCTGTTGGTTCAGTTCCTGATGTGCACGGCATTGGGGGCCACCCTGGCTGTTGTTGCCGATACGTTAGGGCGTACTATTTTCGCGCCTTATGAGTTGCCCGTTGGTGTGGTGTCGGCTGCACTGGGTGTGCCATTTTTTCTTTATTTGCTATCCCGTCAGCCGTAATGCGTCATCCGAAAAAGCCCCAGGAAACAAGTTATGTTACGTACTGATCGACTCACTCTTGCATACGGCAGTAGCGACGTAGTGCACGAGCTATCACTGGCAATTCCAACAGGCGAGATCAGCTGCCTGGTTGGCCCTAACGGATCAGGCAAAAGTACGTTGCTTAAAGGGCTTGCAGGATTAATAGCCCCACGCCAGGGCGAAGTATTGCTCGAGGAGCAGCCCTTGTCTTTGTGGAGCCGCAACGAACTTGCGCTTCGTCTGGCCATGTTGCCGCAGAAACCCATCGTGCCCGAAGGTATTCTTGTGAAGGACCTGGTCGCGCTGGGCCGTTTCCCCCACCGAAAATGGTGGCAACGTGATGGGCGAGAAGACCGCGAAGCATGCCAGCAAGCCATGTATATGACCGGTGTGGAGGCGCTTGCGGAACGTCCGGTAGCGTCGTTATCCGGAGGGCAGCAACAGCGCGTGTGGATCGCCATGGCGCTGGCACAGCAGACCGACATTCTGTTGCTCGATGAGCCTACAACCTATCTGGACTGGGGATATCAGCTAGAAGTACTGGAACTTCTGGTCGAACTCAATAAAAGTCGCGGCCTGACCGTGATTATGTCCTTGCATGATCTGAATCAGGCCGCTCAATTTGCCGATCATGTAATGGTACTGGAGAATGGGCAGATAGAAGCCGCAGGCACGCCGGGACAAGTGATTACAGAGACTCTACTCGCTCAGGTTTTCAGAGTTAGAGGGGTCGTATCACTGAATGCTGAAGGGCGACCCTTTTGCATGGGCCACGGCACATCAGATCCTGATCGGCCTTGTCGCGCTTGACGCATGAGAGGAACCCCTATGATAAAGCGACAGCAACAGGAAACATCCCCTATGGTCGAGACCCTCGACGATCTCGCAACGTTGGCAAATTATTCGCTCGTGGATACTCTCAACTGCGACCCTGACGCGAAAGCAAACGGGCGCGATTACGCGCCGCGACAAGTCTTTACGGGCCACTATGTCCCCGTCACTCCGACGCCAATCGAAAACCCCGAGTACGTCGCGCATAGCAAAAACCTGTTTCGCGAACTGGGCTTCGCCGACAGCATGGCGCAGTCGGCGGATTTCGTTCGGATGTTTTCCGGCGACATCGCATTCGTTCCGGAGCCAATGCGCAAGGTCGGTTGGGCGTGTGGCTACGCACTTTCCATCTTCGGCACTGAATACAATCAGCAATGCCCGTTCCAAACCGGCAACGGATACGGCGACGGTCGCGCAATTTCGGTACTTGAGGCCGTCATCAACGGTCGACGCTGGGAAATGCAGCTAAAAGGTGGCGGCCGAACGCCATACTGCCGCGGCGCGGACGGTCGGGCTGTTCTGCGATCGAGTGTACGGGAGTTCCTGGCACAGGAGCATATGCACGCGCTCGGGGTGCCTACGTCACGGTCGCTGAGTTTGTACGTGTCGAAAACGGAGAGGGTCAGGCGGCCATGGTATTCACAGGGCTCGCACTCGAGAGACCCAGACATACTTATATCAGAGCCGGTCGCCATCTCGACGCGCGTCGCACCGTCGTTCATTCGGGTTGGCCAACTCGAGCTCTTCGGTCGCCGCGCTCGCAAGAAAGAACACCCGCAAGCGATGGAAGAGCTTGAGAAGATCGTATTGCACTTGATCGATCGTGAGTACGCAGACGTCATCGACCAGGAGCTAACCACCCCCGAAAAAGTGTTGTTGCTTGCGCGCGAATTTCTCAACCGACTCACCTCGCTGGTGGCGAACTGGATTCGCGTTGGCTACTGCCAGGGCAACTTCAACAGTGACAACTGTGCGGCCGGCGGCTTCACACTCGACTACGGCCCATTCGGATTCTGCGAGGTGTTCGATCGCCACTACCAGCCCTGGACCGGTGGCGGACATCATTTTGCATTCCTGAATCAACCGGTAGCAGCAGAACGCAACTTCCACATGTTTTGTACGGCTTTGTGGCCGTTGCTGGCGACGCATCCGGACACTCAGTGCCAACTCGACGCGATTCGAAGTGATTTTCCAAAGGTGATGCAAGCACAGATGGAAAAGATGTGGGCTGCCAAGCTTGGTCTTGGTGCGTTTAACTCGGCACTGTTTAGCGAACTCTTAACGCTGATGGAACAAACGCCTGTTGATTACACCGTGTTCTTCCGCGAGCTTTCGACGGTGTCGGAGGACATTGGCCCGCTGAAAAAAAGCTTCTACAAACGCTCAGCGTATGATGCCGACCCCGAAGGAATGGACAAACGGTGGTCCGAGTGGCTCATAAAATGGACATCGCTCACTCAACCCAGCTCTCGTGAAGAGCTTTCTCAGCAGATGAAGCTCGTCAATCCAAAGTTCAGCTTGCGTGAGTGGCTGGTTGTGCCTGCATATCAGCAAGCGGATGCGGGGAACTATTCTTTAATTCGAGAGCTGCAGGAAGTCATGACGCAGCCATACGCCGAGCAGGCTAAGGATGTAGAGGAGAAATACTATAGGCTGAAGCCGTCGGAGTTTTTTGAGCTAGGTGGATCGTCGCATCTTAGCTGTTCGTCGTGATTGCGCTATGTCGAAAACGTCTCCTGTCATTCGTCTACCAGATACCAAGCCGGAATGAGTAGTTATTCGGCTCCACTGCGGTGCTATCTAGTTACCGCGACTGGTAACCTACTGAAAATGGAAGGCAAAAATGACTTACATCGACGGTTTTGTGATTGCTTGCCCGGAAGACAGCCGGCAGGCGTTTATTGACCATGCCAGCAAGGCTGACCAGGTGTTCCTGGAGCTGGGCGCCATCCGTATTCTCGAATGTTGGGGCGACGACGTGCCCGACGGTAAGACGACCGACTTCCGCCGGGCGGTACAGGCGCAGCACGGCGAAACGGTGATTTTTTCCTGGATCGAATGGCCAGACAAGGCGACCCGTGACGCCGCTATGAAGCGCTTTGACGAGCTAATGAAAACCGATCCACGTATGAATCCTGAGACGAATCCCATGCCCTTCGACGGCAAACGCATGATCTATGGTGGGTTTACGCCGGTTGTTGAGCTGTCCCGAGCCTAGCCATGCGCCGCCCGGTGCAGGCGGTCGTGGTCAATCCCATTATCCTCATCGCTGGCCTTTACGCCTGGAATTCGCTGAGCGTGCGTCAGTATCCACTGGACGTCAGATGATTACGTGGCAGCAACCATGGCACTAAACTAAGCTTTTGTTTAATACGTTTATAAACACATGGTAAGGCGAAAGACGCTTTCTGGACTAAAGAAGACTCGTTTATACATCGACTCAGGAAGGAGATTTTATGCGCGCACTAACGACATTACTCTCAAAAGGTACCGGTCAGGCTTATGCACTCATGCGTATAGTCTGCGGATTTCTGTTTTTGAACCACGGCACTCAAAAGCTGCTTAGTTTTCCAGTTGAGTTTCCCTGGCCTCTGAATGGCATGACCACAGCGGCTGGATATATTGAGCTTGTTGGAGGAACACTTATTGTCCTCGGTTTTTTCACCTCACCTGCTGCCTTTCTGTGTAGTGGTATGGCCGCTGTTGGTTATTGGACAGTGCATGCTCCAGATGGCCTCTTTCCGATTGCCAATGGCGGCGAAACCATCGCGCTCTACTGCTTCATATTTCTGTATGTAGCAACGCGTGGCGGAGGAATTTGGAGCATAGACAGCATGTTGTCCAGCGGCCGGACCCAAAAAACCTGACACATGCAGTCGCCGCCTCCTCGTGCAAGTCAGGGTTGTCCTGGTTTTTTCGTACACACCGCCGCCCGTGCCAGTAGGAAGGCTCGCTCTCGGCCATTGCAGGTGAGGGCGGCTGCACGTTCGAACTCGGTGCGGGCTTCCTGAATGCGATCGAGCCGGGCGAGCAGGTCGCCGCGCACACTGGGTAGCAGGTGGTAGTGCGCCAATGTTGGCTCTCCGAGTAAGGCATCAACCAATTCCAACCCAGCTGCTGGCCCGAATGCCATGCCTACCGCAACAGCACGGTTGAGTGCGACCACCGGCGAAGGCGCCATCTGGGCGAGCGCTTCGTAGAGTGCCGCGATTTGTGGCCAATTGGTTTCCTCGTAGGTTGCGGCTCGGGCGTGGCAGGCCGCAATTGCAGCCTGCAAGGTGTAGGGGCCAAGTGCACCTGGCAGGCTTTCGGCCCCAGCTAGCGCGGCCAGACCGCGTTGGATCAAAATCCGATCCCAGTGGCCACGGTCCTGATCCGGCAGCAAGATCGGGTGACCCTGAGCATCCGCACGCGCGGGCAGGCGCGAGGCCTGAATTTCCATTAACGCTGACAAGCCGTGCACCTCTGCCTCCTGCGGCATTAAGCTGGCCAGCACTCGGCCCAGACGCAGCGCCTCGTCGCACAGTTCAGGTCGTGTCCAGTGGTTACCGCTGGTGGCAGCGTAGCCTTCATTGAAGAACAGGTAGACAACCTCAAGCACTGAGGCAAGCCTCGGTGCGAGTTCCGCGCCGCGTGGCATTTCGAAGGGCACGTGGGCTTCCGCCAGAGTTCGCTTAGCGCGCACGATACGCTGTGCGATGGTGGGTTCGGACTTGAGATAGGCGCGAGCGATCTCCTGTGTCGTGAGGCCGCCAACCACCTTCAGCGTCAGCGCGGCGCGCGCATCTGGTGAGAGAACCGGGTGACACGCAGTGAAGATCAATCGCAAAATATCGTCGTCAACGTCGCCATCAAGGGAGGCATCAATTCTCTCGGCGAAGGCCTGTTCGGTAAAGGCGCAGTGCGTATCCAGCTCTCTGGCAAATTCGACATGCTTGGAAGCGGCCATGGTCTGGTGACGCAGATAATCGAGTGCGCGGCGCTTAGCCGCGGTCATTAGCCAGGCCCCGGGGTTATCCGGGAGCCCCTTGGCAGGCCAAACCTCCAGTGCAGTAAGTAAGGCGTCTTGAGCATAGTCTTCCGCCAGACTCAGATCGTGAGTCAAACGTGCGACACGGGCAATCACCCGGGCCGACTCGATACGCCAGATTGCATCAATCGTCGCGCTTAGCTCCTGGTTTATCACACCGTTCCTCCGGGTGCCCCCGTCATATACATTACTTCCCAGATATGACCATCGGGATCCTGGAAACCATGGCTATACATGAAACCGTGATCCTGAGAATCATTATAGATCGAACCACCAGCTGCCGCTGCCTCGCGCACCATTACATCTACCGCATCGCGGCTCTGCAGCCTGAGCGCTACCAGCACCTCGGTAACGGCGTGGGCGTCGCTCAACGGCAACGGGGTGAACTCGGCGAAGCGCTCACGGGTGAGAAGCATCGCGAAAATGTTGTCGCCGACGATCATGCAAGTGGCCGTGTCGTCGGTGAATTCGGGGTTGAAGGTGAACCCCAACCGAGTGAAGAAAGCGATCGACGATCCGAGATCGGCGACAGGTAGATTGATGAAGATTTGGCTGACCATGACAGTCTCCTATAGGGCCGGGCTATGTAATCGGATTTGGCCGAATTGCGATGATTCATTCCTATGACGAACAGAAAGGTGCGAAATCGACATCCAAATTAATTGAGAGACCGATCGTTACTGGAACTCGATCATCGGGAACGGCGGCAGCGAAAATGACTGTTGTTGGTGTAAGGACCGTTGGGGCTTCTCTTGGCAGATCACACCGAAGCGGCTGATGGAACTGACAACCAGTTCCGATATCGACAAGGCCAAACGTGCCATGGAGGCGATGATGACAATGAAAAAGATCGACATTGCAGCGCTCGAAGCCGCAGTCAAGTCAGCCTGAAACGGAGAGTGTACAGCGCTCAGCCGACATAGCAGGGCGCACATTCACGCACCTCGACCGTGGCGAAACGCGCGGCCGGGCATTGCTCAGCGAGAGTAACCGCCTCTGCATGATCGGCGCAGTCGACCAGGAAAAAACCGCCAATCATCTCCTTCGACTCGGCAAATGGGCCATCACGTAGAACCGATTTCTCGCCGCGCTGCTGGACTCGAACGCCATGCTTATCCGGGCGCAGAGAACGGCTGGCCAACAGTTTCCCGCGGGCGGTGAGATCGTCGCCAAAGCGCACCATCTCGTCGTACATCGCCCGGCCTTCTTCCTCGTTGCGAGATTCGCGCTGTCCGCGTGTCTCGACGATCATCAGTAGATACTCCATGGTGTCCTCCGCAAGGTTTGGAAACGGTTCACGGCTGCAGATTAATCAAAGTCATCGGAATCCTAGGGGCTGCCTTGACGATAATCATACCGCGCATGCCATTTTCCTGGAATCTGGCCAGTGATTAAATTCCGGCTTCACGATGGCGACGGATGACACTGTCGTATATCGACAATGTTACTGGCGGCTTAAAACTTCGGCCTATCGCTGCACGGATACGATCCTGTTGTTGGCCATGCACTAAACTTTCAGCAACGGTTAGGGTAGGCATCGTCACGGTTGGTCAACATCGGGAACGCCTTCCTTCTCATCCCAATGCCTGATGAGCGAGCGATGGCCGAACTCAGTCATTGCTTTTCGCCCAAAACACCGGCCGCAGCGAGAATACATTGCTGTAAGGGCGCTAAAAATTTCGGGCTCAGGGTGCCCGAATCGATCACATTCATGGTCAGAAGCCTTTGCCCGGGTAGCTGTTCCAATTGGACGGAGCGTACTCTGGAGGATATTACCGACGACTGCGGCAACAGCGCCATTGCCAGCCCTGATTCCACCGCAGAGTATAGGTTCGCCATGTCGGTGCTGGTCAGCACTAGATGGTGGTCCAGGCCGGACTGTCTCAGATCCGAAGCTGCGAGATCCCGCAGCGCGCAGTCGCTCTCCAACAAGGCTACCGGCAATGCCTTCCCCGTATTTATCGGTAAGCCGACTGGGGCGTACCAGCACAGGGCTTCCGACCACAGGCTTTTTTCTGACGCGAACTGCGGCTCGCCGGTGACAATGGCTACATCTAGATCACCGGTGGTTACCAACTCCCGGAGCTTGCGGCTGCGCCCGCAGGTAATCCGGGGCAACAACTCGGGGAACGCGTCCCGGATGCGTGGAATAAATTGTTGCAAAAACGTCTGGGCGTAGTCCGTGGGTATCCCGAAATGCACGGGGCCTCGCAGGGGTTCCAGACTAAGCGCACTGAGGGTTTCGTTATTCAGACGCATCAGCCGGTCGATATAGCCCAGCAAGGTTTTTCCAGGCTCGTTGAGCTTGATGCCCTGATTGCTACGTTCCAGAAGCCGATGCCCCAGCTGCTCCTCCAGGCGCTTAATCTGCATGCTGACGGCCGCCTGCGAACGGTAAAGGCGGCTTGATGCCTCTTTAAATCCGCCCGCCTCTACCACCACGGCAAAGGTGTTTAACAGGTCAAGATCAAGCAAGGGTTTCATGGGCTTCTCTATATCTAACCGTGTATTAGGAATTATGAATCAGTTTATCCTTACTATTCGTTTGAGTGAACAACTAACGAACTCTATGATGCTTCCATGCTCGTCGCAACTGACGATAAGTTGATCAGACAAAACTGGTCCCGCACTACTAAGGAGGTGACATCATGACTCACAACGATATCCCTGAAACCATGGCCGGGGTTGTTCTTACCGGGCACGGTGGTCTGGATAAACTTGAGTTCCGGGACAACCTTGATGTGCCCGAGGCCGGCGCTGGTGAGGTGTTGGTCAAAGTCGGCGCGAGTGCGATAAACAACACCGACATCAACACCCGCACAGGTTGGTATTCCAAGGGAGTCACCACGGGAACGAACCAGGACGCGGCGGGCGGTGTTGATATAGCCAACGAAGAAGACGGTACATGGTCGGGCAAGCCCCTGAGCTTTCCACGCATTCAGGGTGCCGATGTGTGCGGAATCATCGTTGCGGTAGGCGAGGGTGTGGACTCGGGACGGATCGGCGAACGAGTGCTGGTTCGCCCCATGCAGCAGGCACCTGACAACCAGTCGTCCTACAACCTCATCACATTCGGTTCCGAGTGCAATGGTGGTTACGCCGAATACGCCGTGGCGCGATCCAGCGAAGTGTTTGCGGTGAACAGCCCGCTGAGCGACGCAGAACTCGCCTCGTTTCCCTGCGCCTATTCAACTGCCGAAGGCATGCTGGACAGGGCCGGCCTTAAAGCCGGCGAACGAATTCTAGTCACCGGCGCGTCCGGCGGTGTCGGATCAGCGGCAGTTCAGCTTGCCAAGCGCCGGGGCGCCGAGGTGATCGCCGTATGTGGTGAAGCCAAGTCTGACGAGGTGCGTCAGCTAGGCGCCGATCAGGTGATTTCCAGGGGTCAGTCGCTGTTTGAAACGTTGGATAAAGACAGCGTTCAGGTGGTGGCGGATTTGGTGGCTGGCCCGCAGTGGCCTGAGTTATTAGAAGTGCTCAGCCGAGGCGGTCGTTACGTAGTATCCGGTGCCATCGCCGGCCCCATCGTGGAACTGGATGTGCGCACCTTGTACCTCAAAGACCTGAGTTTTTTTGGCTCAACCTGGCAACCCAAGCGGGTGTTCGAGAACCTGATCGGCTACATCGAGCGAAACGAAATCCGGCCGGTGGTAGCAAAAACCTATGCCTTGCGGGATGTCGTGCAGGCCCAAGAGGACTTCATGGCCAAACGCTTTTCGGGAAAATTGGCGATCGAAATCCAGAGCCCGGCTAGTTAATTGAAGAGTGAAGCAATCAGTTCTTCGATCACCTCCACAACCGCCTCGCATTTCCGAGCATTTAAGGTGTCCGCGTGGGGTGATCCAAAGTGGCCCTGATCGTTATCGAAATATCGACCTGAGGCGTTGGCAAACTCATCTGACAGCGCAGCCCGTGCGAGCACATCGGCCCCGATCGAGAGGCTTTTCCCGGCAATGCCAAAGCCTTCCTTGACCATTTTGGAGCCGAGCAGGGAGCCTGGATTCACCGCCACAAATACACGATCACCTGAGGTGTAAGCGTTAGCCATGGCTTTGGTCCACATGGTTAATGCCAGCTTGCTCTGGGCGTAGGCAGCCATGTCGTCCATAAACCGTGTCTTGCCCCGGAGGGCATCAAGCTCCACCGGAGACTGAGCCGCGGAAGACAAGTTGACGACCCGTGCGGCGGGAGCCAGCATAGGCAACAGGCTTTGCGTCAGCATGTAGGGCGCAACCGTGTTTACGGCAAACCGGACATCGAGCCCGTCCCGCGTCACCGTGTCCGGTGCCTTCAGGACACCGGCATTGTTGATGATCACATCCAACTGATCGTGAGCCTGTGAGATTGTCTCGGCCAGTTGCCTGACTTCAGCCAGGCGGGATAGGTCAGCCACGTAGGTGTCGATCAGTCCGGCACCATTGCCATCGGTTAGCTGCCGTTCTGCCGCCGCCAGTTTTTCCGGGCTACGTCCGTGCAGCAACAGCGTGTGGCCCTCCGAGTGGAGGCGCTTGGCGGTTTGGAGGCCGATGCCGTCAGTGGCACCGGTGATCAGAATCTTCTTGGTCATTTTAGTTTCCTCGCTCAGTGGAGTATTGCTGAGAGGGTTGAGGATCACACTTCCACAACCACCTTGCCAATGGCCTGGCCACTGGTCAGACGATCATAGGCCTTGCCCACTTCAGTTAGACTGAAGGTCTGTTGATCGAGGAGGGGTTTAACGTCGCCCTGATCCACAATCTGCGCCAATTGCGCAAGAATGTCGCCATGCGCTTCCCGGTGATGGTTGTGCAGCATGGGAATCAACATGAAAACAACGTGAATCGACAAGCCTTTGAAGTGGGCGGTTGTCAGGTCCAGTTCAACCATGGCCACGGTGCTAATCACCTGACCATTCAGAGCCGCCGCTTCAAAACTGTTAGCCATGTTCGCGCCACCAACCGAATCAAAAACTACATCGAAACCCGCACCTGAGGTATGTGTCTCAACGTAGTCAATGACGGTTTCGTTTTTGTAGTCGATGGGCGTGGCACCGTAGCCTTTGATGATATCGAACGGGGTCCCGCCACTGACAGTTGCATAAACGGTGGCTCCAAAATGCCTGGCCAGCTGAACGGCTACATGGCCTACGCCGCCGGTACCGCCGTGAACCAGGACTTTCTGTCCGGCCTTCACGCCGGCACGTTGCAGTCCTTCAAACGCAGTGATACCAACCAGGGGCAACGCAGCCGCTTCGCGCATCGACAGGCTCTTGGGTTTATGGGCAATCAGTCG
>Ga0208011_1000408_pt1 | contig 16972 bp, 14 predicted proteins | sample 7_EtaG_FD_184080 | JGI IMG/M metagenome (GOLD analysis project Ga0208011, IMG submission 184080) | Marine viral communities from the Subarctic Pacific Ocean - 7_ETSP_OMZ_AT15161 metaG (SPAdes) (version 2) | ecosystem: Environmental > Aquatic > Marine > Oceanic | place: Pacific Ocean | collected...
TAGTCTAAATTAAAGATAGATGGCGACATCCCAAGAGTTTCTAAGTTTTCAACAAACTTCACACCCATATAATTCAATTGTTCGTTCACCAACTCTTTGAGAACCAATTTTGCATACTCTTCTGTCTCTTGAACAGCTTCTAGATTTAGTTTAGAACGATAGTTTTTTAATGTTTTTAATCGGCTTATTTCATCTAAATCTTTTGCCTCTCTTAAATCCTCACGATAGGGATAATCAAATTCTTTTGCTTTTGCACTTAAGTAGGATAATGCATCATAAACATTTTGTGGTGGTTCAACCTCGCCGGCAGCCTCTCTTCTATTATACGTTTGTACCGATTGCTCCAAAAATGCATACCAAAATTCAGTATCCTTAAAGGGATTGAAAAATTCCCAGAAACCTTTTTGGGCACTCTTAAAATGTCTCTCCATATCTTCAACAATATACTGTGCAAAAAGCGAACTATAAGTTTCTGTAAATTTAGGATAAAACTTCGTGAACGTAGCTATAGCTTTGAGCATGTGCGTACTTACAAAGATTCTAATGGCAGCTGTAATAAGACCTTCAATGGCCGCTACAGATGGTCTTTCTAGAATTCTTTCGTATGGACGCTCTCTAATACAATCAGGATCAGTTTTCAATCTCTCGTCTTCTGGTAATGACGGATAAGTATCATTGATTTTCTTTTGAATATCCTCGAAATCAATTAAATCGGTCTTTCGTGGTTTACAAGCACTCATTTCAGGAAACATTACATCTACAAATCCAAGCCATCCCTCGTTTTTCAACGGAGAAATATAGAGCGGAGGATTCATATATGAGCCGCCATATTGTGCGGGATCCAAATAGAAAACCCTATTGGCGTCTTCTCCCTGTTCGTATTGCATCCGACTAATGCCCAAAATCTGATCATCATTTGAAATATCGTCACCATCATCATTAGTTGCCTCAAAATATGGTGTGCCGCCTTCAGTATAATATTCAACATCTTCTTTGGTTAAGCCATCGAATACCGCGCCGAAGGTAAAAGCAGCCTCGTTTTCTGCCACTTCAGTAACCAACGTCGAAAAAACACTAGACATAAATTCATCATGAAAGTCTTTCATAGCGCTATTTCCTACACTTGCTCCATTCTTATTTAAAATTTCTTTCAAAAGTATAACTTGAGGCGTATATTTTGCTTTTGATTCAAATGCTGATAGAAACTCTGTATAGTCTGACGTGTCAATTCCATCTAACGTATCGTCAATTGATAGAAACTCGAACTTTCTATCATAGATTATTCCGCCGGATCTTTCGGCATCATCCTGCTCTTCTTTTTCGGCCTTTGCGTCTTTTTCGGCCTTAGTCATCAAACTTATAGACGAAAAATTAAGATCTGTTGCAGTATTATATCTATTCATAATCTCAACTCTTGCATTGTCTTGAGGGCGATTGATATATGTGCTTCCAGACTCCATTAAATCTGACAAATAAAAATCAATATCAAAACCAAAAGAATATTCTTGTTCAGTGTCTCCTTTTGCATTATCGTTATAAGAAAGCGATATATCAGCAGTCTTTTTTCTTGCCTGTTTAATGAATTTAATTTTTTCATTTTCATAGTCTACTGTCGTTGTAAAGTTATATCCAAAGTCAGGTAAATTTAATAAATTAACATTTTTAGTAAATCTACTGATGTTTAAATCATCAAATGATCTAGAAAATGTTTTAGCTTCTTGAACTTCGTTATTTGAAGCAAATGTTGTACTAAGCCCTTCTAGTTCGTCTTGTAAATGTCCTGCAACTTCTGATGGATATGCTCCTTTTTGGTTTTTTATATCTGGGAGTCGATTGAACATTCCATCATCTGCATCTTCAGGCTCTTCATTCATATAAAAGTCAACCCATCGTCTTCTAAAGAATGTTTTTCGTTGGTGTGTTGTATATGGATTTCCCATCGTATCAGAAAGAATCATATTAATAAGACCCCATCTTTTCTGGCCGGGGCCGCTTCCAAGCATGTCATGTGAAAATGCAGTCTGTAACTGATCTAAATCACCGCCCAAAACAGCAGAGACCGCAGCTTTCTGTTCTTCGGATTCAAATGGAAGCAGCCCATTGTCACAACCAGGATCTGACACAATGGGAGGCAGATTATCAGCAATGTAGTTTGGGATACCTTTCTGAAGAATTGCACCCAAATCATCTAAATCATCTTTCATACTATTTTGCAAATTATCAAACATCTCATTACATTGTTCTTGTGTTGCTCTGCCCGACAACAATTCACATCTTAAATCTTTAAATTGTTCTATTTGTTCTGGCGTAGCACAAAGAGAGGGGTTTGCGGGCACTAGCTCATTAAGAGGTGTCGCCTCAACAAGATCCCTCATTTGATTTCTAAATGAAACCGGCATTAAGTTGCCAGCATTTTTAAAGAAGTTTCCCATTTTTTCTTTATTTGGAAAAGCTTTTTGCATATCTGGATATTCATAAGTAATAACCGTATCAACAATATCTAAAAACTCACGCGAAGGATTGCCCAAAAAAGCATTCATTAGTTCTGTTTGAGTTGTTCCAGAAGCAATATCTTCCGACATAGACAAAACTTGTTCACTATCTGCCAAGACTGCGCCTCCAGAACCTAAAGATTCAAACATATCAATAATTGTATTATCAATTTCTTCTGAAGATGCATCTTCCCCGCATATAGATTCTTTGACAACGTCCGCGAACGTTGTTTGGCCCGCAGCTACAGCCGGTAATGACGCAGCTAGCTCGCCAACCATTTCAAGTGCTTTACAAATTGCATCTCCTAATAACTGACAAATTTTCTGCAATAACATCCAAAGAATATTCATTATCGTATTTATTAATAGTATTACCATTAGTTCGAAAAGGCTCCGTAGGAGGTCCATAATTTTCGGCTTCCATCCGAACGGATTAACGATCTGTGGCCATGAAATGTCCCAGGTGCCGCTACACCAGGGAATATCAATTGATTTGATGAAATCCTGAATACTAGGATTAAACAGAGCAGGCTTGGGGCAATCATATGAAGCAAGAATTTTAGCGATTATGGGGGCCCCAGGAAACCCATTAAGAAAGTCCAGCAATTGTAAAAGATCTTTAGAATATATTTCTAATAATGCTGAAATATACGCCTGCATTACAAGGCCGGGGCTAACTTGATTTTGGTCGGTAGTCGTATCATGTCTATCTGTGAGCAGGCCTGGGTCTCCAGCACCCCCACTATCGTTAGAAGTGGCTGTGCGGTCCCCATCGCCTGTTTCTGATTTCTTTTCCTTTTCGTCCTTCTTTCCGTTTCCCCACGGCTTAGACCACCCTCCTGCTGGCGCGTAGGCCTCCTGAAAGCTTTCTCCTTGTTCTCCCTCTGTATCCGTTTCGGTTCCATAGATTTCGCCAGTTTCAATTTTTTTCTGGACTAACGCATCCAATTCAGCTTGCTTTTCGGCAGGCAAGCCCGAAAATAAAGAACCAAAATTTTCTATTTCCATCGCCTGTAAAGCACTATTTAGCATGCTTTTTAGCGCATCATCTAGCGATAATCCTGCCATCAAACACCCAGTAGCGTCCACTAACAATTCAAGCAAGCCACACATCTTCAGCGAGTCGAGGGAATTTGTCCACAGCACGTCCACCGAGCCGAGAAGGTTAGAAGGTTCCATATTGCTCGTATCAAATATGACATCGCACATGCCGGGGGCGCCCTTAACCGCTTCGCCAAGCTGAGACAGAGCAACCTTTCTCCAGGCGCCTCTTTCGCCAGACTCGTCGGCCTCGACGCGTTCCTTGCGCCGTTGTTCCCTTCTTTCCTTGGTGGCCGCTCTCTCTTCAGCGCTGTAAGTCGACCTCGCGTCATCGATTTCGTCTTGGTGGTCGCCGGCGGCATCGTGCATATCTTGAATAGTGTCTGCGAAGCTTTGACGACATAGATTTTTATGAAATGCAGCTGCAACTGCATCACCTAAACTAAACACTTCGTCAAGAACGTCTTGGCCAAGTTGCTTGCCTTCTGCTGCCAATGCGTTGGCAATACAACTGCCAACAGTTTTCTCAGGATCCGTATTCGTGTCTAATGGGTTTGTAGTGCCATACACTGAGGGATGTGTATATTCTTTGACGAATTCTAGCCATGGCTTTGGCTCTCTTGCTTGAAGATCTTTGTCCATGTCCTCTAATCGAGTGAAGTATGCCATGGCAGTGGGGTCTTTCCAAGCAGATTTTGCAAGCAAAGGTTTTAACTTCTTATTAAATATTATTGCCTTTTCACCGCAGTTTTCTGTCCAAATTTTCATTTGTTTAAGCTCAAACTCTTTACTAAATTTAAATTCTGCCTCAACAACTTTGTCATTAAAAATGCCGCCTAGGCCTCCGACACCCGGAAGATTATATCCTTTTTGAACCAAAAACTTGTCTAGCTGTGGTATTACTTTGCCCATTATGGATTTATTCGGAATTAAACCAAGATCTCCGTATGGCTCTAAGTCAAAATAGCTATTATCACTAGTGTAATATAGATTTCCACCCTCAAGGCCTTGGTAAACTTTAAAATATCGATTATAGAGATTGAGACTTTTCCGTATCCTGATCATCAGCGGTATCAACTCTGATATTTTATATTTAACAGTCGCGGCTGCAGTTTCTTCTTCTTCCTCTTCTTCCTCTTCTTCGGCATCCTCAAGCGCGTGCAAATCATCATATGGAACTGAATATAAGAGTTTTAACCTAGAAAAAGGGCGCGGATCTAAATAATATTCTGTGTAATCAATGACTTCTTTAATTAATTCAATCGATGTATCAGAATCATCTTTATCATATATATCTAAAAGTGATTTAATTGCCTCTTCAACATATTCATCAAACCTTTCTGTCATCGCTTCATCTTGCTGATCGGTATTAAATTTATTATCAGCATATGCATCTAAATGGGGCCTACTTAAAGTAGTAGAATGTTCAGTAACAACTGTTATGTGATAAACACATATTTTTTCATTTAAAAAAGGCTCCTCAATGGTTTTATTTTTCCAGTTTTCAACAAGCGCGTTCGGATTAGGAGAGCAGTCTAAACAAGGAACCTCTGCGGGTGTCACATCCACCACACAAACATCGATAAGACCATCGCGGTCCCTATCTTGATGTCGTATAAATTTTGATTTTGTTGGTTCTTCGGCCATTATTATTTCCTAAGTTGTAAGAACGTTTGGACTCTCAATAAACCAAGTGCCCATTCTTGTTATATAGTTTGCTTCCCAAACGTTTTTATTGTTTCGCGTTTGGAACATAGGATTCATGCAGAAAATACTCTGAATTGTCGCCACGGATGAGGCTGTGCCAGCCACGGCTTGGCCGGCGGGCGTGATGGAGTCCACATAAGCAGCACCAATAGCGGCGTTAAGTGAAAGCTGACCAATAACAAAGAAAAATAATTGACTCCACATTTCATCAATGATTGCGCCTAAATCTTTGAGAGCTTTACGAGTGTTGGCACCCTTCGCAACACCTTGTAACTGCTCCTGTTTTTCTGGCGCGTTGAATAGACCGCCCAATATTCCTCTAGTTCCAGAAGTATTACCAGCAATAAGTTCAATTGTCGCAGCGCGGGAAAGCTTTCCTCCAAGAGAATTAGTTTCGCCGTTCTTTCCAAAGTTTTTCACCCCTCTCATTCTCCCGGTAACTATTTTCACTCCCTCTCTGCCGATGATCCTAACGCCATCAGCCTTAATACCTATTCCAGAGCGCCCTTCCATGACTCCAGAACGGCCAGGAGAAATGTGGAAATCTTTATCAATATCTGTTAACTGACTAATGTAAATTCTAGCAGCATCTGCGGCAAAACTATTATCAACTCGCACAATACCATCTTTGCCGCGTTTTGGCCCTTTGCCTTCCCTGACACTAGCCATTCTACCAACCACCAAATCAATGCTTGCGGCACGATTCGATCCACGGGCACCATAGCCGCTCAAAAAAGAATCGGATCGATCCGTTCCAAATACTATCTGAGCAGATGATTGTTCGCTGGGATATACCGTTTCATTCCCGGCTTTTTTAAATTCGATTCCATTCCACTCGCCCCTTGTATGAAGCAAACCAGTTCCAGAGGGTAATTTATTAATTTCTCTTTGTAGTTCTTCTTCCTTTTTTTCAATGCTGCCCGGATCCCATGGCTCAACGCCGTGTTCCTCTAATCTTTCTTTGAAATCTTCATTATCATATATTTTTGTTTCTTCTGACATTTAATTTATCAATCCGTTCATGTTGTGCCCTCAGCGTGGCCGGCGCTCAAGTAGGCGTTCATCGTGGTCATTTTGCCGTCTTTGTTGCCAGGAAAAGCTGGGCCCGGATCTTGTTTTCCTTTTGTGCTTACATCGGAATGTCCTACAACTTGAAGTATACTAGAGTGCTTCCAGCCTAACGCTTTTATTAGCTTCTGGCCAGCAATCTTTTGGGCGGCAGTATATGGCTCCCACTTCTTAAGACTTCCTAATTCTCCACTCTTTTTCGTTAATCGTCCTTCATACCATTTCGAAACATCTTTCGTATGCGAATATCGTATCGACTCTTCTGAAGGCCCCAAATTGACAAAAGCAACCCCAATAGAATAGGCGTTTGCTTGTTCTGCGTGGGCCGCTTTAAGGTCCGACCTTACCACTTGATGGATTCCGCCGGCATGATCAATAATGAAATGATAAGAATATGCCTTCTTTGATAACACTCTTATAGTAGTTGATACGTTTCCGCTAATAGTATTGTGTATCACTATAGTAGTTGGTTTCAATTCTGATCGATAACGGCCAACTACTGCATCAAATCTGGGTATTACGGTTAAACCCTGCACAGTCCAGTCCTCCGGGGTTTGACTGTCTGCCGGTCGAGAGCTTGGATGAGGAATTACGTCGGGTGCGCCGGAATCACCAAAAAACGACCGACCACCACGTTTGTGGCCACGTTTGGGGTTAAAGCCCTTGGTCATCACAGGGCCAACATATTCTCCCGATACCAGATTATATGAATGAACATTAAAACGCAAGTCTACTAAAACTGTATCTCCTTTTTGGGGTACTGCGTGGCTGCTATTTTCAGTGGAAAAAAACTCAGTGTACTGTGTAAGATACTCTATAGTATCAACTAATTTAGGATTTGGCGCAAAATCTGGATCCAGCATATTCTTAAAAAGAGCATGTGGGTCGCAAGGCCTATCGAGTATTTGGGCGCGGAATTTAAACTGGCCTACAGGATTTTTTGCTTTTCCTCCACTGCTTTCATACATGGGGGCACTAATTTTTTTAGGTTTTTCCAGCACAACAGCAGTAAATCTTGTCTGACCTTTGCATTTATCTGGCGTAATGATACGCTGCATTCCTTGTATTAATATATCGAAAACAGATTCATCATCTGTTAAGATTGTTGGGTCAATATTTTTCTTTCTACTGCTCATTTAATTTATTTCCTTATGCCTTGGTAATACTATCATCATTCTGGCCTGACTTGGTCCATGAAACTTGTGGGGTGCTAACGGCACCACCGACTTGTTCTCCAAATTTCATCCAATCTATATGCCAATGTTCACTACTAACTCCAAAAACAAAATTGAAGTCTTTAGAAAACTTGTTTACCCATTTAAAATATTTAGTATACTTGCTTCCCATACTTTTCAAATCCACGGCTGCGCCCCAACCATGGTTGGACGTTCCTGGTCTAGCTGTGACTCCAATATCAGATCCACCGGCAGTTTTGGAGCCAGAGCCACATTTATTAGCGTTTCTTCTTATCCTTTGATAAACTTGACCAGCATACGAACGATATCCAGAGCCTTGAAGAGTTTTACCAGGAAATTTTACCTCAAATGCTGCAGCGAGTTTAAGAAAATCATCCATTGCTGGAGGGATTAGCTCTGCTCCAGACTTTTCATCTATGAGTAACATTCCTGTCGATTTCAAATCTCCATTTCTTAAAAACGTACCATTCCATTGAGGATATTCTATCGAGTCCCATGTAGTATAATATTGTGCAGCACCACTAGACCAATCACAAATTCCTGGATCCTTTCCAACAAGACCAACGGCGCCGCCACCTCTACCAAGTTTGCCACGTGCAGCCTCCTTAAACGCGCCCTGGCTGCTGACGACAGTATTGCGCCGGCGTCTAGGGTTGTAGCCCTTGGTCATCACAGGGCCAACATATTCTCCTGATACCAGATTATATGAATGAACATTATATCTCAATTCCACTATAACATGGTCGTCCTTTTGAGGTACACTATGACTACTTCTTTCAGTGGAATAAAACTCAGTGAATTGTATTATTCTTTCCAATTGGTTAACCACAGTTTTAGACTGTTCTGGATCAAGACCACTATTAAATATTGCATGTGGCGAAGGCTTGTCAAGTATTTGGGCGCGGAATTTAAATTGGCCTACGGGGTTTCTTGGTTTTAATCCTGAGCTTTCATACAGTGGAGCACTAATACTTACAGGGTTTTCCAACACAACGGCATTAAATCTAGTTTTTTCTTCAAGAACGTCTGTCTGAAGCTCTTCTTGTATCAAAAGGTTTAGCAGGCTATAAGTGGATTCATCATCTGTAAGCTCTGATGGGTCAATATATGGTATTGTTAGAGCCATTTATTCTTTTCCTTGTATTATATCGAAAAGATTATCTCTATCTTCATCGGAAAGATCAAAAGCCTGTGATTTGTCTTTTTGTTTTAAACCAATAATTTTAACTAATTGCTCATTTGAACGTTGCATTGTTTCAATATGCTTGGCGGCGACAGGGCTAAGATATTTATTCTGTTCTGCGTCAGAAGCAATTTGATTTGCAATTTCATTAAGAAATTCCCTAGCCACTCTTCTATCATTGCGAACATTATCAAGTGCTTCGCTAATAAGGCTGTCTAGGTCTTGTTTGCTCATGGATCGCTATTCTCCCAATCATGCTTAAAATTACCATATTTTTTTCTAAACTTCTTTAATGAGTTGACAATCTGTTTAGTGTTTAAACCAGTAATCTCTCGCAAGTATAAATAAATAGCTTTTTTGTTAAAAATTTCGATATCATCTTTTGACTCAAAAAGAATATTTATGGCTTTATAAACTTTTACATCGTTTTCTTTCATTTGTGAAATATCCCAAGAGCCCAATTCTTTATAAAATGATTTCCAAAATTCCTCTTCTTCTCTATAAGTTAGATATGATTCATCAGTCGATAAAAACTTTTCTTCATAACTTTTGGATATATTTTCATAGTCAATCTCACGTCTATTTCGTTTTTGTTGTTTTTTGACTTTATGAATAAACCAGTTTTTTGTGATAACACTAAAATAAGAAAAGGCGGCAGAGCCCTTACTTGGATCAAACTTATCCAATATCGTCATTAACCAAATTTTACATTCGTCTCTTAAATAATCACAATTTGGTAGATTTGTAAATTTATAGGTAAAAACTATTTTATCAACCATTTCACTAAATGCTGGTTGAATAAGTTCTACATACAGCTTTGTTCTTTCTTTGATACAGTCTGTATTTGAATATTGAATAATCGCATTTTCATGATCAATGGTAAAATAATAATTTTTACCCCTCTTCTTTCTCTTCTTCGGCCTTATCCTCTTCTGTATTGTCATCCGGTTGGGTTTCCTCTTCGGTTAGTGAATATATGTATTCAAATGTGTCGAGTTGTTCATTGAAAGATCGAGCATGCTCAAGAAGCGCTTCTAATGTTTGATCGCCATAAAACATTTCAAGCTCATAAACAGTCTTCAAATGATTTGTAAAGGCGCTCACCATAGCATGAAAATCACCCAACTCTTCAGAAACAGACAGCAGACGAACTATCGCCCCTCTTGCATATAAAACTAGAAGAACGTTAAATACAATGGAAACTGCAGCAACAATTCCCAATATTATTTCAAGACGGCTCATAAGTTTCCTTTTTGCTTTCTTTTTGTTGTTTCAAAATATCTCTATTTGCTTCAATATATTCTTTTGTTAATTCGCCAACTTTTTGGCCGGCTTCATCAACGTTTTGCTCCTTTATAAGAAGCGGTACAGATAACATTTTTTTCATAACGCTCTTCAAGCCACATTCATTACAATCTGTGTGGCTTTCATTAATACCATGAAAAACAATTACTGTACTTTTACAATTATCGCACTCGTAATTATAACGAGGCATTCGTATCGTCAGTCTCAGTATTCTCTTCAGATGTCTGTAAATCGTTTGGCATTCTCACAGTTGGTGGATTTTTTACCATTAAACCTTCGGGGGAATTTTCTATATCGAACCCCTGAAGAACTGGGACAATATCCGTCTGATGTAACAATGACTCCTGTAGGGCCATCATAATTGCTCCGAGAGCCTGATTTGATAAATGCATATTAATCTCCTTTTATAATTCTATGACTATCACTATCAAAGTGTTGTGTTGAAAACTCAAATAATTCTGAATCTTGTAGTGCTACCATCTGATGTCTCAATCCACGATAAACATGAAAATTACACCCAGGTGTTAATAAGAACTGTCGTGCTTTTGATATATCATCTTCTTCTGAATAGTATACCATCATCATTCCTGATTGTAGATAAAATACTTCGTCTTTTAATTTGTGGTAGTGCCACGAGCAGCGTTTTCCATTTTCAAAAAATAAAAGCTTTCCGCAATATTCTTCACTATTGACGATCCATTTTTCCCAGCCCCACCCCTTGTCAACGTGTTTTATATGTAGATCTATACTATTTTTTAACATTGTTTTTTAACCATCTCTAAATCTGCCTCATACATCATTTTAGCTAAGTCGCTAAATGTTATATCAGGCTCCCATCCAAGCTTTTCCTTCGCCTTCGTTGGATCTCCCAACAATAATGGCACTTCGTGGGGTCTGAATAATCTTTTATCGATCTGTACGTGCTTTTCAACATCCAATCCAGCATGCTCAAAAACAAAATTTAAGAACTCTTTTACGCTATGGGTTTCGCCAGTGGCAATAACATAATCATCCGGCTTTTCCTGTTGCAACATCAACCACATCGCCTCAACATAATCACCGGCAAACCCCCAGTCTCGCTTGGCGTCTAAATTTCCCAATCTGAGCGTATCTTGCAAACCAAGTTTAATTCTTGCGGCGGCCAAGGTAATCTTCCTAGTTACAAAAGTCTCTCCTCTTCTAGGAGACTCATGATTAAACAATATGCCACTGGATGCGTGTATCTTATAGCTTTCCCTATAATTACGAATTAAGTTATGCGCAAAAACCTTAGAACAGGCATATGGAGAAGCGGGCATTAAGCGCGTGGACTCATTTTGTGGCCTCTCTGGATTGTCGCCAAACATTTCTGATGAAGATGCTTGATAAAGTTTAATATCAGGATTAATGTTGATAATAGCTTCAAGCAATTTTAGTGTTCCCATAGCAACAATATTAGCAGTCTCTTCTGGTGTTTCAAATGAAACTCGTACATGAGACTGGGCTGCCAAGTTATAAACCTCATCCGGTTCATGTTCTTTAAGAAGTCTATAAATTGCGCCAGAATCAATCATATTACCGTAGCAGAGTTCAAAATTTGAATTATTAAATATATGATCGATCCTACCTGTCGATATAGTGGAGGTTCTTCTTTTTACGCCAACCACATCATATCCTTTATCCAACAACAATTCTGCTAAATAAGAACCGTCTTGGCCAGTAACGCCAGTAATTAATGCTGTTTTTGTTCCCACTTATTGCTCCTCTGTGTTTTCAATATACCATTTGTATGTTTTATCAATCCCCTCTCTAAAAGAAGTAAAATTATAACCTCCTACTAAATCTAGAAACATGCTGTTATCTCCGTCTTTACGGTATTGTCCATCTAATTTGCCATTAAATGTAAAGGATACTGATCTCTTTTTATCCACTTCTGTTATAATTTGTGACATCTTGTGAACTGAAAGGTTCTCATTAGGTGCCACAATTAATGGAATATCTGAATTGTGTCTTTCTAAAAGTATTGGTATAATCTCACATAAATCATCAACATACAATTGTTGTCTTAGGGGTGTTCCTGTTCCCCATAGTTCGATTACTTTATTATCGCAGAGATTTGCAAACTTGTGTACCAAAGCTGCCACAAAATGCGAACTTGATGAGCCAAAATGGTCTTGAGGTCCATATAAATTAGACGGACAAAAGGTAGAATAGTTCATTCCATACTGTTTCCTGTAGGCCACACTTTGAACATGGAGCATTCTTTTTGAATATCCATAAGAAAAATTAGTTTCTGTTGGCGATCCTTTGTGAAAGTCTTTTTCAGAAAAAGGATAATGTTCCAACTTATCTGGAAAAGCACAAGTGCTCAAGGAAGACAAAACGCGTGGGATCCCAGCAAGATACGCTTCATGAATAATATTTGTGTTCATCATAACGTTTTGATAATAAAACAAAGCTTGATTTTCAGCGTTGTCCTTAATGCCTCCAACGCGAGCAGCCAGATGCACTACAGCGTCTGGCCTAATTTCTTTAAACATTTGTTTGACTTCTATGGGATTAATTAAATCATAATCTTTTGATGACACATACTGCCAAGTTGGCTCACACATCTTTAACCTCTTCCCTAAAAAGCCGCTTCCGCCAGTTACCAATACTTTCATTTGTATTTCCTATTGTATAATCGGCAAAACTTTTTTAATCTTATCTTTTGGCGATATATAGTCGTCAGTGGCTGGAATGTGTTGAGACTGCCAACGAGCTACAGTAATTTTATCCCTTTGTGTTTGCTGATTAAAACAAGTTATAAAATTTTTCGCCTCTTCAATGGAGATTGTTTTCAAATACTCCTGCAACAAATCCTTCTCTAACATGGAGGCAATTTTGAACATCAAGTTGTTTGATATGTTATCATTAAAATATTCTTTCAATATCTCAAAATACAAATTATTGTCATTCAACGTTGTACCCACCCGTCCAATAATAAAAGGAAAATTAAATTTAAAACCATATTTTATTATTGAAAGAAGCATCTTTTTTTGTTTAAGAAACGCTCCTGGAGCGGCAATAAGGGGTAAAGATATTGATTCTCTAATTACTTCCTTCCATTTAGATAGTTGTTCATACGTATGATCGATCTCATAAAAAGGCACGTCGCCATCAGTTAGCCAATAAGCATCATCTAAGATACCGTAGCCAGGAATTTCAAACTTCTTATCCTTGGCAAGCGTATACAATTCGGTGCCGGGATAAATAGAACAAATACCAATATCATCATAATACAAGTAATTGTTATATTGCATTTCTTGAACAAAATCGATTGTTTCTTCCAATGTTTGTTCTGTTTCGCCTGGTAAGCCCACAATCAAAAATGCCGTCATTTTAATATTGCTTTCTTTAAACAATGAAGTGCCATATCTAATATGATCTTTTGTGATTCCTTTTTTCATGCCTTCCATAACCGCGTCGGCTCCCGATTCTAAACCAAACAATACGTGGTTAAAGCCCGCTTGCTCCATTCTCTGAACAAGTTCTCTCGATATGGGTCGAAAACGGGCGCTGCAGGTAAAAGTTGTTTTAATGTTCCGGCGAATAATTTCATCACATAACGCCATTGTACGCTTCTTGTTGATCATGAAAGCATCATCATGTAGCCAAATAATTTTTGTAGTGGGACAAACCTCCAGAATGTGTTCGATCTCATCACAAATATTCTCGGCCGATCTAAAACGGACAGTTCTAAGGGAAACATTATCTAACACACAAAAATTACATTTAAAAGGACATCCACGACTAGTCAACAGATTGGCTACAGTTTTTCCTTCAAATAAGAATATCTCGTGTTTCGGAAAAGGAAGGATATCTAAATCATCAATCAGATCTCGTTCTTCTGTTTTAATCACTTTCTCGCCATCAAAATACGCCAACCCTTCTATATCATCATATGGTTTGCCTTGTTCGAGCCGATCTAATAATCTATCAAATGATATTTCTCCTTCTCCAATTACAACAATTGTATTACTATATTTTTCGGCCATTTGTTTCCACATAATAGTAGGGTGAATGCCGCCTAATACAATTTTAATATGAGGATAGTTGCTATCAATATATTCAATTAATTTAAATGCGCTTATGCGACTATGTGTCATTATTGATATCCCAACAACACTTGGCTGAAAAGCTTCAATTGCTTTTTTGATTTTGGTAGTACATATTTCAACATTAACATTATTCAAAAAATGAGTTTCAACTTCATGATCTGAATATTTTTCTAAATATGTATGCAGATATGCCAACCCAAGCGGATAATGGCTATCTGGCGCATCTTCTGTCCTATGGGAATCATCGACACTTGTACAAGTTAATAATACTTTCATTATGGTTTAAACTCCTTCTGTGTTACCATTTGATGCACCTTTTGAAATCGTCTACAATCAAACCAATTTCGTCATCAAAATTCTTTTTTGGTTCCCAGCCAAGATTCTTTAGCTTTTTGTCATTTAAGGCATACCTAACATCTTGTCCTTCGCGTTGGGCGCTAAAATCTACATATTGTTCCCAATTATCTAAGGTGCCATAAAATGCTTTAATAATTTTCTTAACTGTCTCAATATTTTTCTGTTCGAAACCACCAGCAACATTATAAATTTCATCAACATCGCCAGAATCAATTATTTCCATTACAGCGGCGGCCGTATCATCTGCATGCAACCAATTACGAATAGGAGTACCATTATCATGCAATCTAATTTTCTTACCTCTCATTAAGTTCTTAAGAGAAAGAGGAATTAGTTTTTCTGGATATTGTCCTATGCCATAATTATTTGTAGGCCTTAGTATAATATACTCAATTCCATAAGTTCGACTCCATGCTTTGATCAGCATATCAGCTGATGCTTTAGAGGCAGAATAAGGATTACTAGGTTTAAGTATATCAGTCTCTACATGAGCGCCGGCGGCAATATCTCCATATACTTCATCAGTGCTAATATGAAAAAACACAGGAAGATCGCCACAATTTATCGGCTTAAATCTAATAAGATCTAATAGATTTTTAACACCCAAAATATTACTATTAATAAATTCATCACTATTAACAATACTATTTCCCACATGAGACTCTGCCGCATAGTTGATTACGTAATCACAATCATTGAGAAACTTTAGATTCTTAATGTCTCTTCTTATAAACCTAAAATTTTTATATTCGTTAAATTCATCCAACAAGCTTGGATTTGCAGCATATGTGAGCTTATCAACTCCATAAACACACCATCCGCGCTTCAATGCTCTTCTCGTTGCGTAAGAACCCATAAACCCTAGGCAACCTGTAATATATACTATTTTCATTTTACACTCTCAAAGAAATTGTTAACCGTTTTTTCGATATAGTCTAGCTTTTCATCGGTCAAACCCTTATAGGTTCCCAAGAAAAAGGAATTAGTAGTCACCAATTGAGCATTTGGAAATTTCATATTCATATCGCCATGTTCTTGAGCCATGTGAAAATACCCAGGATGGGCCAAAATGTTTCCAGAGAAGTAAGACCTTGTTTGAATCTTAGCTTCTTCGAGATGATTTACTATATCAAATCGCGTAAAAGGCGCATTTTCTTTAATAGTCAACAAAAACGCAAACCAACAAGGGTCGGCCTTTTCGGTGGCTATCGGCATATGAAAGTATTGTTCATACGGCTCGAATATAGCGCGTAAATATTCCCAATTTTTTCTACGGGCACTATCTAACTCGGGTAATTTTTTAAGCTGTTCTAGGCCCATTGCCGCCTGCAGATCAAGCGGTTTTAGGTTGTACCCTATCTCATCAAAAACGTATCGATGATCGTATATCGCGTCCTTCAAACCGGGAAGCCATTTGTTAAATCTCATACCACAAGCAGTGCCGCCTGTCACATTTCCCGGCTTCATAGAATTGCAATAACACGCCCTACCCCAGTCACGGAAACTAGCCAAAATGCTTCTCGTTTTTTGACTATTAGTTGCAATAAAGCCGCCCTCTCCCATTGTCATATGGTGTGCTGGAAAAAACGAACATGTAGACATATCGCCAAAAGATCCCAACTTCTTTCCATCGTAATAAGAACCCAAGGCATCACATGCGTCTTCCAAGAATACTAGATCGTATTTTTTAATCAAAGACATCAAACGCTCCATATCAGGCGGATTTCCAAGGACATGTGCAAACATAATTCCTCTAATGGAAGAATCTTGCTTTAAGGCTTCTTCAACTTTATCCAAGTCTAAATTTAAACTTGGTAATTCAACATCTACAAAAACTGGAACCAAATTGTTTTGGATAATTGGATTGATCGTTGTTGGAAAACACACAACCGGTGTTATGATTTTGTCTCCATCTTTTAGCTGTTTCGCAAATTTTCTTGATTTTGTCGCGGTTACCATTAAAAGATTGGCCGAACTTCCAGAGTTGGTTAATACGCCATGTAGCTTTCCCAAATATTTAGAAAAGTCAATCTCAAATTTTCTACCTTGTTGTCCGAAAATTAGCCATCCACTCAACAACTGTTTAACGGCTGCTTTGTATTCGTTTGTATCAAAGATCGGACCAGAATATGAAACCCAATCTTTTTCTGGTTCCCAGGTTTCTTTGTTTTGTTTTTCTTGAATGTAAACCTCAACTAAGTTGAGAATTTCATTTAATTTTTTATCCATGCGCCTCTCGTTAGACTTTGTTTATCTTATCATAACATGTTATTAAATTTTAATCAATAAGATTATTATTTTATTACGTCTGTGTCGCAACCACACGTAAGTTTCTTTTCTTGCCAATTTCCAATGGCCGCTTTAACAGCATCTTCTGCCAATACAGAACAATGAATCTTAACGGGAGGCAGACTGAGTTTTTTTGCAATTTCAGAATTTGTAATAATTTCTGCTTCTTTTACATGAGTGCCCTTAACCATTGTTGTTATTAACGAACTAGCCGCAATAGCAGAGCCACAACCAAATGTTTTAAACTTCGCATCT
>Ga0208011_1000410_pt1 | contig 16951 bp, 23 predicted proteins | sample 7_EtaG_FD_184080 | JGI IMG/M metagenome (GOLD analysis project Ga0208011, IMG submission 184080) | Marine viral communities from the Subarctic Pacific Ocean - 7_ETSP_OMZ_AT15161 metaG (SPAdes) (version 2) | ecosystem: Environmental > Aquatic > Marine > Oceanic | place: Pacific Ocean | collected...
AAGAAAGTTCATGGTCAAATTATTGGTAGACATGAGTGGTGGAAGAGTGTAAAAGGCGACACTTATATGATGGGAACTCATGTAGGGACTAGTTCAGAGAAGTCTTTAAGCGTACAGGACATGTATAATAGGCTTAGAATTGACCTGACGGAGGGATATGTGCCAAGGGGTATGGGAAGCTCAACAATCATGTCTGTTAACAATACAGACGAAGTATGGCTTGATGGTAAACAGCTTAATACATTTGATAAATATGATGGTTGGATGATAACATCAGGAAATTGGTTCTCTAAGCTTATGGAAAGCACTGGTATGATGAACTTATCAGCTATTAAAGGAGTTATTAGGCATCTAGAGAAAACTGATGATAAACTGCCAGACAATTATATTGGTACAAAAATGATGCAAATGATCGCTGTTCCCGGTATGGAGTTTAGAAGAGCGGGTGAAACTGAACCTTATGCAAGGGTTACTCAAGATGTAGAGAACCCATTTAATACAACATTTATAGATATAGAATCTGGTAATTCTTTTGATCACCTATCTTCTACTGATGCATCTAAGCAAACAGCTGGTAGATTCTCTGAGTTCTATTCAATACAAGAAGTACCTGAGAGTTCTCAAAAGATAATCCAAACCCCTGATGAATCTAAAAGGACTGCTGCTTTCCCTGTGACATGGGGAGAATTAGCTATGGATCAAAGGATAATGGATGATGATGCTGGTAAAAAGTTTGTCAATGCTCTTAAAGACCATTATAATACTGTATCTGAAGAATATTATAAAGATTTATTATCATTTATAGATAATCCCGCTACTCTTTGGGAAGAATTAAACCAAGAACTAAGTGAAGGGCAAGTAGCAACCCAGCTACAAGAGTATCTTGATGTTATAGGTGAGTCTGGATTGGGATTACACCATCCTCAAGCAAGTAAAATATGGCTTCCAATTATAACTAACAGATTTTTTAAGAATGGTATATTTAAAATGAGGCAGAAGACTAAAGGCAAGGCTACTCAGTTATACTTTAAGCCTGAGGTTGATATGAACTTGCCGGATAAAAGTGTTTCTGTTAGTGCAAATAATAGTACTATTGTGAATTATGTCAGAGATAGGTACATGGAGCATAAGGGTTGGGAAAGCTGGAATGTAGAACATGATGAAATGATAATGACTTTGAATGAATATTTAAAGAATAATGTTGTTGATCTTCTTCTATCTAGACAGCCTGTCGCTAAAATAACTGGTGTAGTTGTTAGGAGATTGAACGAGCTTGTTGTCGGTGAGCATGGTCAAACTATATTTGCAAGTTATGACGATGTTACAAATGTTTTTGATGGCGACTGGGACGGTGATAAGGCAATGGTTGAAATTATCCAGAATAAACATGTAATCAATGCATTCAAAAAATTTAGTAAAAGTGATATATATAAAGAAAAACGTAAAGCTGTTAATCTAGAATTATTTAGACAGCGCAGTGGCAGAACTCATATTTCTAATGCATATGATGTTAATAATGTTATAACAAATATATCTGGGACTGAAGGCTCGATAGGGCTTGTAGTTAACAGTAGGAATATAATGTTTTCTCTTGGTTACAAATCTTTTAAAATTGATTTTGGAGGTAAAGTTTCCTATACTGCATTTAAGCCAACTGATACTGCTATTTTAGATTATATACCGTTAGGGAATGTTACTAAAGAGAGGTGGGATGAGATATATGCTCAAGGAGATTCTGTAAAGAATAGAAGCAGGCAGACACCTTATCATAAAGATCAATGGAATAAATATAGAGAAGCTACAACTGATTCTCATTTAGTGACTACAAAAGAGCATGAACTTTCAATACTTGTTCAAATGGCAGTTGATGATTCTAAGTTTGGGTTCTTAGGGCAAGTTGGTGTAGATAACAATTTTATGGTATCAAGAATATTTAAAGGCAGTGATGGTAAGCCAGCATCTGGTGTTAATCAACTTAAAGTTCTTAGTATTGTAAGGTCTGTAATTAATACAAATCCTATAAGACAGGGGATAGACCCAGAAACAAGGAAAAAATTAAGCCTTGAAGATATTTTTGAGAAAAGCACATCAGTTTCTTATATGTTATCCGGTGATAATATAGGTTCTCGATTTAAAGAACTTGTTAATTCTGAATTAGACTCAAGGAAGATTACTACATCAGCTGTTATACAATCTATATCTATGAGAAATAGGAAGACCCCTCAAGAAGAAATTATATCTAGAATCTCATCAAGACTAGACAGACATCATGAAAATATAAATATTAATGCAAATATGCCTATAACTTACTATACTGAGTCTTCCCGTATAGCACATATGCAAGCTGCTAAAGAGATGCATTTAAATCATTTGAAGTGGCTTAAGAAATATGGAAGAAAGGATATGGAAGTTGCACTTGATTTAATGAATAGAATTTCAGATGATTATTATGCTATTTTAAAGAAAAAAGACACGCTTAAATATAAGAAACGTCTTGATAAAAATGATCCGTTAGTAGAGATTGGTTATGATTTTGATGAGGATATAGCTGAGTTAATAGATAATTATTATGAGGATTTCCATAATCTCACATCTAAACAGCAAATGCTTGCTACTTTCTATTTCTTAGAGGGTACTATGACAAGAAATCAGTCTGGAAATCTTGTTGAGGCTAGGTATAGGTTAAAGATTCTCCCATTAAAACTATTACACAGGGCAACAATGAAAGAATATTTTAAGGCTTGGGCTGGTAGAATTAGAGAGATTGACCCAGTTAAAGACAAAAAAAGTATTACTGAAATAAATAAATGGTATAGTGAGTCTGGTGTTGACCTAGCAGTAATAGCCCCACAGGTAAAAGACGACAGTATAAACACTTTACTCAATGATAACCTTTGTGGATAATATCTGATGTCTTCTTGCACTGACGCCCTAAATAAAAATAAAGAACTTGTTAATTCTTTAAAGATTTCTTATGAACTTGATCTTCAAGATGCTTTAAGCGGATTTATAGGAGTACCCTTGAAGGGGTCAAAATATTATGATCTTCATCAGAAACTTTGGGACAAATTATATACATATGTAATGGAGACAGGGGAGATTTCTGATTATGAAGTTGAACCGTTTGAGCAGATAAATGATTGGCAAAGATATTTTAGGAGACTTCATGGTGAAATTATAGATAACAGGACTATAAGACCAGATCAACAAGCAGGTACACCTAGAAGATTGAGAGCTTTAGTAAATGGTGTTACCCGTATTAGTAAAGTCAGGAATAAATTTTTAAAGAAGTCTAGGGAAAAAGGAGGTATGAAGCTTTGGAAGAGAGCATTATATCCCCCAGGCACTATCGCTATGCATGCAGATAGGTTTGGAATACTATCAAAGCTCGTTGAAGTAACAACATCTCTATCTGATAAAGTAAGACAGTCTTACATAGGCTATACAGAGACTCTTAAATCGTCTAAAATGAGTTACAAAAAGAATTTTGATAGCCTTATAGGGACAGATGATAATCCCGGTTTAATTGATCATAACAATGTAATGGATGGTATACCGGGAGTTTATGATAAGGATGGTAACTCTGTCAGAATAATAGGGAGAAAAGTACAATCTGATGGCAGAGTTTTATATGAAGTCTCTTATGATGATAAAATTGATGCTGTAAGTGAAAGAAACTTAACAAAATTCATACATGAAAGCGGATTACAGTATAAGCCTGGATTATTTGATCGTTTTATAGGTTCTATAGCTAGGATATATGGTTCTGAAGGAAGATATCCTGCTTTCACATTTGAAAAATATAAAGAATTACTTCTTGATAAGTATGTTAATCGCCTTGTTAATGATATAATGCATGGGCAAAAGAGGTATTTTATACCTAAAATATATTCTGATGCATCAGCAAGAGATAAAGCAATACTTGATTATCATTTACAACCACCAACTGTTAAAGATGGAGTAACGGTAGCAGGCACTGGCGGTAGGAGATGGCATCGTACATTAAAATCAATCCAACTTGGGAAAAAAGATGCAGGGATATCAAGTCCTGAGATACAATATACAGCTGATAGGCTAAATGAATATATAATAATAAAGTCCAGTGATCCTTTTAAAGACTCTTATCATGTCTATCTAATTGGCACTAGGAAGGATGATACAACAAAAAAATGGGATAACAAGCTAAAGAAAAATGATCCTCTTGTTTATGATTTATTCCCTGAGGGTTTTTATCAATCAGATGAACAACACACCTATAACTTTAAGCAAGGCTTGAGTTCATTTTCTGAAATAAATGGTATCTGGAGTCCCGATAACCCAAAAGCCCATCATAATGTATATCCAACCACTAATAAAGAGTGGTCAAATTTTTATAGAATGCCTCAGCAACCTGATGTTAATGCTATTGATACTAGGATAGAATCTGGAGGCATAGGGGAAACTTATAATATATTTTGGGATGTTATTAATTCTCAAAGAGCTACACTTGATGAAGCAGGTACTGACATTGGAATTTTTGCAAAGAAGAATGATCAAGAAAGCAAAAGGTTACTACCTCAATTTCATAAAGTAGTTATGACTAAAATTAATTCTGAAACTGGTAAGAAATATACAGCTGAAGAGGCACGGGACTTTATAGATGATTATATATTATCTATTACTGGTATAGAAACAGTACAGTATTGGGAGCCGGATGATAAAGGATTAAGCACACCAGACTCTTATTTTAGAAAGAAAATGTTTAACTATGCTCCTGTTATGTGGCATGATGAACAAATAGAATCTCAATTAGATGACAGATATAATGCATTGAATCGAGCTATGAAATTCCCGGGGCAATCAGCCGAGGCAATTAAAACACTAAAAGAGCAAAGAGATAATATACATGAAGTAAGGATGCTTATAGCAAACAGAGGTCATGGTTGGGACAGGAAGACAAAGCAAGCCACTTCTACTGTCCACCTGGAACATAGAGAAGTATGGACTAAAGATGAGCTAAGAAGAAAAGATGGTGATGTACTCAATGATTACTTCCATAAAACATACACAAATCTTCATCGCAATGATATGATGAACCAACTCATTAATTCGACTATACAGATAATGAGTGTTGAAAAGCACCTTCCAGCAGATATATTAGAATGGATGGCAAATAGAGTAAAAGTATCTATGGGGCATTCTGATACTATATCTAGAATACCTACTTTTAGAGGATGGACTGAAACTAAAAATAGTGATATAGCTGCTTGGCTTAATAAGTGGACACCTAAGGCATTAAAAGTTGATAGGGAATGGGACGACAAAAGCGCAGAAAGAATATGGTTAGGTATAAATGGTACTATGGCTATGAGGTGGCTAGGTAGTTGGGGAGCATTAGGCAATAAAACACAAATAATAAATCCTATAGTTAAGTATGGATTTGATATTTGGTGGGATGCTCATAAAATAATGAATAACCCATCTGAGAAAGAATATTGGAGAAAAGTTGTTGAATCAAGTGGTGTTATGAATCTTTTATCTATGTTCCATGATGTTATGTTGCAGGGTGGTGAAGTAGATACATTTGATGCAGGGTTTTATCCTTTTTCACAAACTGCTATGAAATTTTTGACAGGTGCAACAGCCCCATTGCCTACTAGGAATTATTTCCAATGGTTAAAGTTATTAAAGACAGGAAGAAGTAATTATGTAAAAAAAGGAAGTTTTGCTGTTGATAAGCTTTTAGTAAAACTTTTAATGAGAGAAAAAGGTTCAGCACAGAAACAAGATATAGATTATCTTAGAAAATTAGGTAAAATTGCTGAAGACATGGAAAATGGCACATATGATTTCAATAAGGTGGATGATCAAATTAAAGATGATATAAGAGGCAAAAGAGGAGATCATCATGATTTAATGGCTTTAGAAGAAAAAGATAATACTGAAGAAATTATATATGCAAGAATGTCAAGGCTTATTGGAGATGTAGCAGACACAAAACTGAGAAAGATGGTTACTTGGAAACTTAGTTGGCATTTCTTAAAAGAAAGAAACCTTTTTACCTTTACAGAAGGTGAACAAGATTTAAGATTTGAGACTGCCATAATGGCTGTTTTGCATGCTGAGAGATGGGGATTACTTGGGGGAGGAACTAGTAGGGTAGACAAAAGATATACAGAATCATCAAAAAAAGTACAGCGAGATGCTGTTTATCAAATGATGTTTGGTATGTCTCCTGTGTGGTTAGGCGAAGGGTTTTCTGGGATAGGAAGGTCTTTTTTACAATTTAAACCTTATGAGCTTTTTCAAATGATTCACGATCATAATATTTTAAGATCATTTACAGATGGCTCTGTTGATAAATTAGATAATATGGGAAGATTAGGATTGGCAATGTCACCTAATAATAAAGATAGAGAAGCACAAGCTGTTTTAAGATTAATTCTTATGAGGGTGCTTGCTACTGGAGTTGGAGTGGGGGCAGCTATAGTTCCTTTTGCATTTAAATTTATGATGAGAACTGGTGGTGTAACTAAAATGATACGAAATGCAGAAAATCCAGTTTTTTCTAAAGTAGCTAGAATGTTAGCCTGGACTGTTCTAATGAGTATGGGGTGGGACTCTGGGGATGAAGATGAAAAAAGAAGAGTTGAGAAGCTTAGAGAAGACTGGATGGGACGACTATTTTTAACAGTCGCCCCTGTCCTTATTGGTGCATTAGCTAGAGATGTATACGATTGGAGAAATAGAATAAACGGTGAAGATTAGCTTTTTTCTAAGTGTTTTAAAATACTTTCTAGTTTATTTATAGCCAAACTTAATGTTTTACTTAAAGATTTAAGTGTATTTATTGTTTCTCTTAATCTCTTAGATGAAAACATTATTTATAACTTATATCAAGTGAAAGTATTACTTTAAGTATAATAAACTGTATCATTAACATTTTTCTTCCCCATCCAAAAGAAATATGGAATGGGTATATCCACATATTTAAACATTTCTGTTTTTTTCTATCTACATTCATAGCATCTGAACTTATTCCTATGAATTTGTTCCCTTTACTCCATCCTTCTTCTAGTGTTATACGTTTAATTTTTTGATGTGTCATTTCGGCCACAGTTGATCCTCCTCTTGCAAGTGTTCATTAGATAAGCAGTTAGTAATAAGTATAGCATCAGCTGTCCTTAAAGTAACTCTTCTTTGTGATCCAAGGGCTTCAGCAGTACGAATAGCCCATTTCTTTAACCTTAGTTTTCTTTCACCTTTTGTTGATGGCAGCTTTCCATATTTCCCCATCCATGTCTGTGGTGTCTTTAGTTCATATGATATTCCATAACCTGTCAATAACCCTTTCCATATACCAAAATTCATTCCAAATTTGAATGCACTGCTTCTGGCATCTGTGGGGAAAGCGTGTACGTTTTCAAGATAAGCTTCTATTGTTACATTCCCATTATACCTTGTTACTAAGTTGTGTATCGTTCTATTTGCTTCCTGTTCACCTTTCCATGCCCAAGAGTCTATCATAAAGAAGTTCATACAGACACCTCCTTTTGGAGAAGTAGCCATTTCAGAGTATTCACACTCGTGTTCAATAGCTGCCATGCCTCCACTAGCTCCTGGGTCTATGCCTATGAGAATTTTAGATGTTTTCATTAAGTCTCCTTTCAATGGGGCAGGCTCGCTCGCTCAGTCGCTCGGGGACTCGCTCGCTCGCCTGCCAATTAATCTAAAATAACGACTTCCTGTTGTCTGCTTGTGCTTCTTCGACTGTACTATAGTATTTACATTTATCTCCATTAAAACCTATCGTATACGTCCCTATTTGACCATATCTAGACTTAGCTGCTATGATATCAGCCTCATTCCTGTCATATGCTGAGTCATCAAAATTATGACCATACCACACAAACAATGCTGTCTCTGCTGTTTGTTCTATAACGCCACTTTCTGAGTAATCGCTCATTCTTGGTCTAGGGTCTGCCCTCATCTCAATAGCCCTATTAAGTTGGCTAAGTAAGAAAGCACAGCAATTATATCGTTTACATGCCCATTTATATTCTTGCATTATCCTTTCAATCTCAAATCTTCTGCCGTCATATCCGCCTTCTACTTTGATTAACTGTATATAATCATCTAATACTACATCTGGTTTTTCTCTTGATACTTCCCTGAGACTCTCATCTAAAGTTCTAACATCATCATACATTATTAATTTTGAATACTTTTTATCAATACCTTTAGCAGTGTTCTTTACTTGGTTTAATACTGTTATTTTATCATCAGCATTATGATCTGATCTTAAATCACCATACTTTAATAATTCATTCTCCATAACAAATATCTTATTCATCATTTCATTATTGCTCATTTCCCTATTAAATACCATTACTTTATAATCCTGTTCTACTAAAGCCCTTACAATATTTATCATAAGAGTAGTTTTACCATGACCGGGACGACCACCAAGTACTGTTATTTCCTTTCTTGTCATTCCACCAGCTGGATCATCTAACTGCTTGATACCAAAGCGTATTACATTCTTACTTTCTTGAATACTTTCTACGGCATCATCTACAATATCTTTAATTTTCTTTCTTTTTGATGGTGCTAACTCTTTTAATTCATCAATTAATCTTATATGTTCGTCTAAATTTGCAGTAACTACGCTATATTCATCATAACTCATCTTATGTAATTTGTAAGCAGACTTAGATATTTGTCTTTGTATATATTTTTCCCATACTATTTTTGCATAAACACCTACTTTTACTTCAGATACTAATTCATCTATCATTCCTGTTAGTTCATAACTTGAAGAAACTTTATATATATCTCGCATTTTACTATTAACTGTTATTACATCTATTGGTATGTGATTACGGTAGAGTTCAACACAGCAATCCCATATTTGTTTATGCAATTCAAGATAAAAAGCATCTGTTGTTCTTATCCATGAATGTACCTTTTCTAATATGGGCATACCTGCTTTTAATACTGAACCAAGTACTGCCCTCTCCGCTTCAACTGAATGAGGTTCGACTTGGACAACTTGGTCTTTTATTCCTTGCATTAAGCACTCCTAAATAGGTTTATTTGTTCTGTTGGTTTGTAATTAGTTATCACTAACTCGTTATATACTTTACTGGGATCGAAATGTCTACCCCCGTACTTTGTTTGTACTTTAGATATTTCAAATTCGTTTAAGAGAGCCTCAATCTCATTCCTATCGTCATAGGATACCATGAATTTACCACCTTTCTCGTCAATAATCTTTAATATTCCCAACATATCCCTATGATCTTGCTCATTAAAAGTAAAGAAATAATAATCTTTACGTTTAGTAGCTGCAACATAAGGAGGATCAAGATACCAGAAATCATTTGGCTTAGGTGGATACCTCTTTATTAACTCTCTGTAATCGAAATTCTCAATCATTACATTATCAAAATACTGTTTTGAGTAACTTATATCTTCTAAGAAACCACTGTTCCATTCTTGATCTTTACTTATTGGATTGTGAAAATTGTTATTGAATGCACATTTTATTACAAAGAAATACTCAGCTGCCCTCTTGGGGTCTGGAACTGTGATCTCCTTACTAGTTTTTATAACTGCCTTAACTTTATTAAACAGAAAGCGACTTTTAATTAATAATTTAAAGTGATATGAAAACTCTTCAAATTCTGTACGTATTGATTCATAGAGATTTACTATATCGTTATCTTTATCATTTATAACATTGAATTTGCATTTTCTTTTTCTGAAGAACATTGATAGTCCACCTGCAAATACCTCTATATACCTTTCATGAGGAGGAATCATAGCAACTAACTGTTTAGAAAGTTGTACTTTCCCTCCCCAATAAGGTAATATAACTGGACAATCTTTCCAGTTGATAACGTCCATTAAGCCTGAGCTGTAGCCATACCTCTAATAAGTGGGTATACTTTGCCTTCTAACTTATGTGTGCTTTCATGACTACGATTTAATGCATGACTAGTTACCCAAGTAAAAGCATTGAGTAAATCCCAATAGTTCTTAATATCATGTCCCATGCAATAGCGAACAAATGGTTCTACTGCTTGCTGTGGCAATACTTTAACAACTGTGGGAACTGACTTACTATCTACTTTGGTTTCTATTAGTGTTGGAAAGTCTTCATTAAAGACTTCTGACGTTTTATTCACAGTATCAACAATCAGCTCCGAGATTTTATCAAGGTTAGTATTGTATATTGAGTGTCTGTTTTTCTTACTATCAAGAATAGTGCCTATTATCAGCCCATTAGTGCATACAATTCTGAATGCACCTGCCATAAAAGACAATTCCCATTGCCCATCATAACTATTCTTAATAGTGATCTCTGGATTCAGTATATCTCCTCCACCTACATCTATCCGAGTATTCGGGAACAGCCAAGTCCATTGTGTCCGTGAACCATCACCAAATACCTGAGCTTCTTTGAACTCAGCTCCATTCTTCTTCAAAGTAGGTTGTATTTCGTCAATCACCTGTCTATTTGAGATCATCCTGTATTCATCTGTCATACAACTAAGAATATCTCCATTGTCTTCTCGTACAATGAATTTATATCCAGTACTGTCGATTTCCTTACCGAATTGAGTTTCATCCTCAACTGTTTGCGGTATCCCTATTGCTGGTATTTCCTTAACTGGAAATAATGTATCAGCTAACGATACGCTTTCGTGGGGTCTTCCCATAAGATTTCCTTTCATTTTCTTTTTGTTTGTTATGGTTTTCATTTCTGTTCTGTATCATAGAACGTAAGTATTGAAAACCTTTCCCCTGGAGATGGTATCCTTTCTTTAAAAAGACATTAACAGCCCACCTTATATGTTTGCTGTCTATCTCCTTTATTCCAAAGAGGAAGTAATAGTACTTATCAACGCCTTTATCACTTGGAACATTGTCATGTATACCTCTCATTGCTTTCTTTATAACAGATTGTGTGTCTTTCTTATATTTTGATATCATTTGTATACATTCTAATGACTTATTTTTTGGTAGAATAAAATTGTATCCACAACAGGGACACTTCAATTCATTCTCTCAATATCTTTAAATAATAAAGCAATATCCTTTTTTACTTCTTTCGATTCTTCTTTTGCTTTCTCTACATCTTCCTTTACTTCTTTTAAACTTTCATCTACTATTTTATTCAATACTTTAAAAGCAGGAGCTTCTCTGTTATTTCTCATTTCTTCATGCGCTCTTAAAAAGCCATCTGCTTGCTCTACACTTCCAAGTTCTTCTATTAACTCTTTTCTGTCACCTTTTTCACAAAGATGATGAATGTATCCCATTTTACTCATGTTGTTCTCCTTCATAGGTTATTTCAATTTCGATTTTCCTTTTAGGCTCTCCAGTTGGATTAGCCATTGAATATGGAGGGCCATAATCCTGTACATCATGAACTTCAAATAATTTTGAACAAGGTTTGCAAACAGGTTTACCTTTATGAATTTTCCCGCTTGGTTCATTTATTGGTTTATAGCACCAATCACATACTTTTTCTTTACTCATATAATTTCTCCCTTATCTTATCTACTGTTAACATTACCAATAGTATTAATCCAAACAGCAGACCTATATCTACTATTCCGTACATTATTGGTAATAAAATATTATTAGATATCCATTGTCCCATCATGTTCCCCCATTGTTATTACTGTTATTTCCGTTTTGCCTGCAAATGAATGTTTTCCAAGATAATATGACTTATCTTCTGGATTACCTCTATAATCATAAACAAGTACACACGGATTGATTGAATCATTAACTTTTATTCCTGACAATCTGTTTGTTTCCCATACTGTCCCTATAGGCACATCATCTAAAAACATCTTTCCATTTTGTGCCTTATACTTAAATTTATCTTTTAGTGCTTTACTCGCAATTTTCGCAATTTTCTTGTATCGTAGGGAGAGATTTGTTTTCCTTATAGTTTTCATATATTTTCCTGTAATCTTCTTCGAGATCAGTGAACCATTTTATAAATTCACTGTTTACTCCTGTTGGGGTGTAAGCCATATTGTTTATTAATCTTAATAAGGCTCTGGATGTTCCAAATGCTTTTATAGTTAATAGCATTTCTTCTTCAGTAAGGGCAATACCTATTTTCTCATCATGATGCATTACTTTCATATCATCACTTCTTCCCTTACATAAGGTGTTCTCTCAGGCTGAGATAACTTCCTAGCAAGTTGTTTAGAAAAATACCATTGAGTACCTTCACCATATTGTTCTTCATAACCATTATTTTCTAATGCTTTAATACCTACCTTCAGACTTATTCTTTTAACAGGATCAGTAAAGACAAAATACCTTACAGATGTCTCTAAAGCATAGTCTAGTAAGCGTTTATCAAAGCTAAGTTCTTTATTTTGCCATAAAACTGCTTTAGAAAATGGGAATTCTCTAAATATTGTATTCCCTATATGCTTACCTAGAAATGTCTTTCTTTCTTTCTTTTGACCTTTTGGAATTATCCAAGTGTAAACTGCTTTTTTATTCATGATTTGTACCCCATTGTTAAGTAAACAGTATCTTGTGTTACAAGAGCCTCTTTTATTTTATTATTTTTTTTTACCATTTTGAGAGCTGAATTATAATTATACTCAATATCATCACCTCTATTAAAGTAATCTGCTGTTGTAGGTTCACCATCAAGTGTAGCCTGAGCTACTGCTCTCATAAATGATGGATTACCTTGATCTCCGCAGTTAAAAATTGTCTTTAAACCATTTTCAAGCCAATCTATTCTCTGCTCAAGTTCTATAACTGTTGAGAGTTTTTCATTACTACCTTCATCATAAGCATCTTCACAATTATCGCAAACTCCACTTCTATTCATTGTTGGTGTATCACATCCATGACACATAAAAGGACTAGGCATAATAACCTCCTTTAGTTAAAAGGGGAGCCTGATGCCAACCTGACTCCCCTTTGTTCATTTATCTTTATTCTATTCCTCCATTAGAAAGGTACTTCCTCTCCTATTTCTTCTGCAGGCAGTTTCTTGCCAGAGGCCCAAGGAAACACTTCTACAACTTTCATTATAGATATTTCCTCACCTGCATCATTAGTGAATGTAACTGACTGTAAGTTGCCCAAGCATGGAAGACCCATTACATCATCTTCCTCTATCTGCATCAACTGAGTATTACCATCATCATCCTTAGGAAATTCAATCCCTAAGTTCTCACAAAACGTCTTATACGCTCTGTTCTTCCATCCTTCACCTTCTGCTGGGTTAGCTGTTAGCCATACACCTTTATTTTGGTATTCCTTTCCAGCAAGAAACTTTGCTGAAACTCTAATTGGATTACCTTCTTCATCATCTATAGTGGTCAACTGTCCATCACCATTCTTTACTATCTTTTCAACTTCCAGCTTATTCACTTCATCTGCTATGCGGAATTTCAGGTTAAACACCATACTATTCCCATCTTTCATCGTATAAACATCGTAGTCTACTATGTGCATTGGATATGATCCAGCTGGAACATACGTATAACCATCTGTTGTTTCATTAAACGTTGCTTTTGTTTCTAACACTATTTACTCCTTATTTTTTTAGGTCAGTTGCGAATTCACTAATAACTTTTTCTACAGCTGCTTTACACTCAGTCATCTTCTTTGAATATTTGTGCTTTGATACACCTTCAAAGTAGAACTGTGGTGATACCCATGCTCCATCTGCTGTCTTCATGAATCTTTTATTATTCTTGCGACCTTCAGATATTGAACCATTGGTTTGCATCTCTTTAACATTCTTCTTAGTAAGAACGCCCTTTGTTACAAGCTCATCGGCTTGTGATTGGGTTAGTTTTCCCATTATTCGTCTCCTTTTTGATTAAAATCACTCGGCTCTGGAAAAACCCCTTGTTCTTCCAAAGTATATGAGTGATAACTTGGATTTATTGTAAGCTCTGCTCCATTTTCTGTTTCAAATACCATCATTGGCTTACCATAATTCATTTTCGTTCCTTTACATGTGACTTTGTGGAATACTCTACCACTATTTTCACCAATAGTATAGACTAATCCCTCAACTAGCATAGAATCTGCAAATTGTAAATGACTAACGCTTTTCATTCTGTATCCTTTTTAGTTTTGAAAGTGATCCTTTATAGTTTGTTGTATTTATAGTACCATCCTTAATCAACTCATCAATATCAGCCCCCTGCTTTGCACTTATGTCTACAGCTACTTCTATTATTTCAGTATATTGATCATCGCTTAACTCTAAATCATCAAGCTGATTCCTATACACATCATCAGATATATTCAAATACATATTAAATGCCTTTTTCATAGTATCTGTATTCGCTGCTTTCACATCATTGCCTACATCAACAAACTTATCCGAACCTTTTTTCTTTTGTATTCTATGAGCAGCTACCATATCACCTGTTCTCCATATTCCTGCATCAAACCATTTCAATCTTCCGTGTACGACATATGCTTCTGAGCCTAATGCCTCGGAATTAATGATTTCCCAACTCCATCCTGGGAAGTGCTTATCAGCCATTCCCTTTAGAAAGCCTAGTTCGACATAATCCATCCCCTGTTTCTTCTTTATATAGGCTTTAGGTGTCTCTATATTGCTCACTAGCAAGTGATTATCTGCTATGTTGCTCAATATGTTATTTATAGCATCTGTCATCACTATTGTGTTGTTAGACACTACCTGCATATCATTATTATTACTCATTTGGTCTCCTTTTTTATTAAACACTAAAAACACCGGGACACAGTGTATCTTTATAACTGCAATACTTACATTCATTGGGCTGTATTGGTGTACCCATGCTTGTACCCGGTATTAATTCTTCTGGGTCATCAATTTCTGATAAAGTTATTCCTAAATCTGTCCAATATTCAGCTGCTACATCCATCCATAGTTCTGTATCTAGATTTTGAACCCTCATGTCGCTATTATCTTTCTTATAGTACATTAATTTCAAGTTTACTGATGGTACTTCATCAAAAAGATTTTCATCATTAATAATGCCTAAAGCATATGTCGCTAATTGCATTTCATAATTAGTCCAAGGATTTCTTTCAGGTTTTCTACCAAACTTCATTTGAAACTTATATGATGCTATTGTTTTAATATCATATACATCAACATGACCATCTTCTATTACAGCTACATCAAGATGTCCTAATACTTTATATTCTGGTAATTCAACTTCATATTCTGTTAATATCTTTCCAGTTTTAAAATCAACTGGGAAATTCAACTTGGCATATTTTATAGAATCTTCAATATCTTTATGAAGTAATGTGCCTAATCTAAGAAGTCTTAAAACTCTTTCAGGTAATGTACCTTGTTCTGCATCATGTATATTATACCATTGCCTACGATAACATGAACCTGCTGCTGATGCTGAGAACCAGCCATTATATTCTTCCTTTTTTACTCTTTTTGACTTGTCTTTTACGTAGGTGTTATAAATAAATTCAATGGGGTCAGATGCTGGTAATTGCTTCATCATTGTCTCCTAAAGTTAATAATATTAAGGTTTAAAGTCAATTGCAAAGGCATCCCCAGAGACAGAAATAGTCTTTGGTTTATCTGTTACCACCCCTCGGGTTAAAGCTAGTAACTGATGCTAGGATTTTCACCCAGGACTCTGGGGACATTTGTGCCTTATTTAATCTTTTTGTTTTTTATTTTGACTTGAAGGATGTCCTCTATATTCTCTTTCACGAATTATTTCAATCCTTTCAATCTCTGAATGTATTTTCTTAGCTTTTACTGAGTCATCAAGGAACTGTATACATGATTTAAGCAATTTTAACATATTTTGACAAGTTTTTGTCCTTACTACTGATGGATCGATATGTAACATGATTACTCCTTTGTTTCATCAAGTTTCTTTTCAAATTCCTCTGCTTCCTTCTTTGCAGCAATATAACTTGGATCACAACCATCATCATCTATTTCTAGAATATCTTCCAATTGTTCATCAAGGTCACTTACAACTGGTGCCATACCATCTAAAGCACAAACACCATCTTGACCTAATACCCACCTTAATGCTGTGACTTTACCTGTAAGATAATGCCATTTAGCTGGGCTATGATCTGGGTCAGCTGCTACTATTAGCAACTCTTCATAGGTATTTATAAGACCACTTATTATTTCATCAACTACTAGCTTTTTCATTATGTACTCCTTTGTTTATTAAATAATTATGGGCGAGAACAACCTATCCAAGGTTGATTTTTAATCCTTTTCAGGAAATTAGAACAAACTCGCCCAATAGTTACAGTTTTTCATATAAAATAACTATTTTTCATAAAAGAATAGGCTGACTAGTTTTATTGTATTGATTGAAATAATCTTGGGTAGGATTACAATCTATAACAACCATTATTAGTCAGCCTAATAGAATGAGCTGATGCTGGTAGGCATATCTTCCGCATCATTTAAACTAATCCAGCTTCCGGATAGCATTTTACACCGTTTAGTACTCATATTAAATAGATTACCTTGCTATTTCATCCAGGCATTGAGCATTAAGAAGTTCGTCAACTTCAGAGTTCACTCGATTCAGCATCTGCTTACTCACAAGTGTTTGATAATCTAAAGAATGCAGGGCTGTATTTGTAAGTGCGTAGTTGTGGGCTGAGAGAAGTACAGCCGATACAACCCTGCGAGGTTTTATAAATTTCCAACTACCATGAATATATAGAATATAAACATCATTCCTATGAAACATAAAGTCTCATAAACTACTGTTCTTTTAACATATTTCATTACTTTCTCCTTAATGATAGGGGGCAGTATTTATAGGATACCCTACGGGCTGGCTATAAATATGGCGACATATCAGTCTAAGCCTACTGCCCCCTCTGTTGGACTGCGGAGTCCTTTAATGATTATTTCGTATTATTTGATTAGAATTCCACTTAGCTAGTGCAACCGCATCTCTCT
>Ga0208011_1000417_pt1 | contig 16761 bp, 13 predicted proteins | sample 7_EtaG_FD_184080 | JGI IMG/M metagenome (GOLD analysis project Ga0208011, IMG submission 184080) | Marine viral communities from the Subarctic Pacific Ocean - 7_ETSP_OMZ_AT15161 metaG (SPAdes) (version 2) | ecosystem: Environmental > Aquatic > Marine > Oceanic | place: Pacific Ocean | collected...
TCCAGAAAATCAAGCAGCCCAAACATGACCCACTTCCCGAAGGGACGGCTTTTCATGTTCGCCTTACAGATCGCCTAGACCACAAAAAACGGAAAGTGCTTCATCAAGAGGAGAGCCAGTCTGACTTCTTTCAACAGGCCCGGGTCCGAGGGTTCACGGACGAAGAAAACGCAAAGTTAAGGAAAACGATCGAAGCCCGCAAAGACTCCATCGATAAGGCGTATGTGGACGCTGCCAAAGCAGAGGCAGATTGGAAAGCCGATGTGAAGGTCTTTGACTCGCCCGCCAAAACCGTGAACCGATGGGCAGACAGCGTTGACGAGTGGGAAGATATGGACGACTTCTGGACAGATGGCAACGCTCCCATACACCCAGACCATAACTTCAACCAGCATCTGGGCCTCACCAACGGCTGGGCTCTGCGGGACCACCTATCACGCATGGGCTCCGATTGGCTGAACACTGCCCGAGGCCGACAGTCCGGGATGACCAGTGGCGGTCAGACGTTTTATGACGAGTTCATGGCGATGCTCCCAGAAAAGGATGAGGAATACGTTGGTGTTTTCCTGAAGAACTGGAAGGAGATGATCGAAGAGATAGATTTCACCGAGGGCAAGCGACTTGCCCAGCACAAGACTCTACTAAGCAAACAGAAAGACGCCATGTACCGGCAACTCTCAGACAACGGGCATGGCGCGATGCGCGAGGAGTGGCCTGCTAAGTACCATCGATCCGCCGAGGATTGGCTTCCTTACTCGCTTCGCGACAGTATTCGTATGGCTTACGAAGAGGGGTATGAGGGGCTAACCTTCAATCGAGCAGACTTCGCAGAAATGGGCGTCATGATGCCGCGATACGGCGCAGAGACGTTCTATGGGCACCCAGATCGACTGACGGTTAAGCGGGACCCCAATACTATGGAGCCGATACTGGACAAGGAAGGGAATCCCGTGCTTATCCGTTCAGCCCTACAGAAGGCTATCGAGGATTGGCTTCCACCCGGCGCGAAATTAGAGACGACAAAGCTCCCTGCTATGCAAGAGGGACTCAAACAAGCTCCATCGGAGATTGGGGTAGATCCCGCTCAAGAGGGAGAGGTGTGGTTCATTAACTTCGACAACAAGGCCATTGCGGAAAAAGCGTCAGAGCCTATGAGAGTGTACTCAGCCGTTCCCGCCGCAGCCGGACTTGAGGCGGGCCGACGGGAGTATGAGAAGCGCAAAGCGGATAATAAAAAGAGCATCGATAACCCTTACGGGGGGGAGTAGTGAGCCTCCCCGCAGAAGACGAAGCCCTAGAGGCGTTGCGAGATCCCGCTATCAGCCTACGGGCCTATGCGAAGATCATCGACCAACAAACGGGGGAGGAGAGTCTGTTCAACCCGTTTGCGATTACAAACCGGCTTCAGGAGACGGTCCTGTCGTACTATTCGCACCCCCCTCTGACAGACTTGAACCAAGTCAAGTGGCTGACGCTCCTCGGTTACCGACAAGGCGGGAAGAGCCTTACGTCTGAACTGTGCGGTTACGTCAAGTCTGCATACACGCCCGGACACGATCACGTCTGTATCGCAGATAATCGCGACCGTGCAGAGTATCTCCATCGTCGTATCCACTTAACGCATAGCAGATGGCCAGAACCTGTACGGGCACGAACGGTGCCGAATCGTGAGGTCCGCCAGTTGACCTTCCAGCATGGTGGGAAAATGCGGATTCTGTCAGGCGAATCTGGTGCAGTGGGCATTGGGCAATCTCCTGACTCGTTTCACGGTTCTGAGCTTCCGTATTGGCGAAATGCTGGCCATCAGTTTTCAATGATTTATCCCTCCATGATTAACAGAGATCACTCTCAAGTACTGTTGGAATCTACGCCCAGCCCAATGAGTGAACCGTCGGCAGAGTGGTGGCGTGACCATTGCCGGGATGCCAAGCTGGGTATGGGCCGCTGGCTGTATGCTTTCTTCCCTTTCTGGGACGGTGTTCTCAATCAACGACCTTGGCCGCAGGGCTCCTCTCTCACGAACGAGGAGATCGAGTTGATGAATCGGTACATGGACAAGGGTCTGAAGAAGGAGCATCTGGCTTTCAGGCGACTGATGCTTGAGACTGATGCAGAGATCAGAAAGAACCCGGACTTGTTCAGAGTCTACTACCCGTTCGATGATGTTACTTGCTGGATTGCATCGGTAGGGTCGGTCTTTCATGCAGATCTCCTAAGAAAACACCAAGAAAGACCGCTGATACCATGGCGCGGTCCATACATGGAGTACGAACAACCGGAGGGCGGCGCGGTATATGTGATGGGAGTTGACCCTGCGGGCTATGCTGCGAGAGATCACGCTTCTTTCCAAATTCTCAAGGTGTTTGATGGGGAGTGGACTCAAGTGGCGACCTTTGGTGGGGTGACAGATCCAGTGCTCTTCGCTAAAAAGATATACCAAATCGGCATAAAGTACAACAATGCTTTGGTCGCAGTGGAGAGTAATGGGGTTGGTGTGGCTACCTTAGCGTTGCTTGAGGATATGGGCTACCCCAACATGTACTATGAGAAAAAGTACAAGCCCGGTGTGGCTGCGACCGCTAAATCAGTAGCAAAGATGTTGTCTTACTTGCAGGACGCGCTGAAGGATGAACTTGTTCTACACGACGAGGACACAGTAGGACAGCTAGGCTCATATCGGGAGGATAAAACTGTAGAAAGAAGTGCAGCCTCAGAGATTTTACACTCGGGCAAACCCAATCGTCGGCGCGACCGTCACCACTGGGACAAGATTTCTGCACTGCAAATTGCCTGCTTGGCTGCACGGTTCGCTCCGAGACGCTATAAGAAGAGCACTGCACCCGAAGAGATGGAGAACGTACTTTTATTCCGCGACATGACTTACGAACAACTCCAGACTTATCGCAAAGAGCAGGCAGGGGGGAAACGTAATAAGCGTACTTGGCGGCGCAGTAAATATCGGAGGCGATGATGGCAACACCCAAGATGAAAACCCCCCGGCCCATGCGAGAAGTGTTCAAACGGCTGCACGCTTTGAAGAAGAAAGCTACGGACCAAGATTTCGCTACGGGCAACCCCCCCGATTCGACATTCCACAAGAAGGAAGTGGAAGATCGCCAAGTCGAGAAGATCAAAGAAGAACTCAAAGGGGGTAAGTGATGCCCGCACGCACGTCTTACACGGCCTCTCCGGGCAGGCCTCACAGGGACGAGAAGGCTTCGATTGAGGAAGCCCTAGAGTTTCTGCCTCCCGAGGACCTCCAAGCTATCGCACAGACGGCCCGTAATCTGGAGATCGATCCACGTCTTCTCTTCGCTATCATCCACTTTGAGAGCGGCGGTACGTTCGACCCTGCTGTCCGAGGGGGGTCGCCCAAGACTACCGCTACGGGGATCATCCAGTTTGTGGTCCCTACTGCCCGTGAGCTTGGTGTGCGCGGTGGTTCAAAGGAAGACATCCGGGATGCTCTGTCCGCGATGACGTTCCAAGAGCAGCTAGACCTGACCGAGAAGTACTTCAATAAGCGCGGGTGGTTTACTAGAATTGGCCCCGAGTCGCGGCAGGGGGCGGACGCGCCCGACTGGACCCCTCTTGACTACTCCTATGCTACGATCCACGGCGGCAACCCTAAGGCGAATTTGTCAGACGACGAATCCGGGGAGTTGACACGGGATATTGGTAGGAAACACGTTGTCCCTCGCTACGAGAAGATGAAGTCGCTGGATGTCCCAGAGTTGGACGTATCTCCAGAAGAACGGGTACAAAGGTACGAACCGGAGGAGGAGACATCTAAAGTCAAGGCAAAGGCTGCCCCTACGGGTTCACAGGACGAAGAACTCGACTTCTTGTTGGAGCAACACCCCGAGGCCACGCCTCAAGAGATTGCCGCGATGTCCGACACAGGCCTTACCCCGAGTACGGTAGCAGCCCGCAAGGCCTTGGTCCCTGATCCGGGAGTAACGGAAGAGGTTGAGGAGCAGATTGAAGAACCTCGGGTATCTGGCCTTGTGGATGACCCTGAAATGCAGAAGCGCGAAGGCGTCATCGAGGGACCACCGGCACGACCGGGACCAGAGGCACCACCGGAACCAGAGCCTACACGCAAGGAAAAGCGGCAAGCACGTCGTGCAGAGAGACAGGCTCCCCCCGAGGCCTTGGTGGAGGAGTTGGATCAGGAACGGGCACACGGTATCCCCGGCATTGAGGCCCCAGAGCCCCTAGAAGATGAGTTCGCCGAGATCGATCGCGTTGAGAGAGCGGAGGTCCTGCCGGGGGAAGCCCAAGTCATCCCCGGAGAACCTGAGATTGAACAAGGTGATGATCCGATGTCCGAGGACGAAACTGCCGAGGCCTTGCGTAAGCTGCACGAGGAGGCGGAAGCAACAACAGCACAGGAAGCACCCAGACCCGAGGCCCCCTACCGAGATCCAGCGACAGACATCCTTTTGTCCGGGATGCGAGACATCGGACCCACTCCGGGTCCCGTGGGGATGCAGGCACCTCCTATTGTGCAACCGCAGGATCGATCTATCGCTGAATTGCAAGAGGACATGTTCACCCAGAGACGACGAGGCCAAGCCATGTCTCGCTTCGGTCACGGACTGGAGGGGGGCGAGACAACTCCACGCACCGAAATGCGGGACGCCTTGCAGGAGATGGCCCATAAGGCGACGAAGGCCTACCAGAAGGCGAGGAAAGATCGCGCCAACATGCGCCGCTACCGCAGAGGTAAGGACCCCAAGTTTGACGAGACAGGCGCACGCACCAAAGGTCCCGGACTGTTTGGTCGGACAAAGGACGCCCCCGGGGAGGAAGGAGCTAAACCCCCAGTTGCTTCTGCGGATACTGTCCCGAGCGGACAGCGTGCACCGGCACCAGCACCGGCACCGGGAGGAGGAGGTCAAGTAGGCCCAAGGGTTGGAGATCTGCCCGAGCGCAAGCCAAGGACGCCTTCTGCTCCGATGCCCACGCATGAACTGCCTCCCGCGTTGGATACTGAAGAGAGAGACGAAACACTAGGACAACTCGCAGGAGCAGCACCCGTAGATACCGGAGTAGACGAAAGTCTGGGTTACGGCATCAACCGAGGCGGTGCAGCGGCCTTAGTTGCGAAGAACGTCCTTGCACGGGATATTGCTGGGACAGGACAGAGAGCCACAGCCGCTGCTGGCCGAGCGGTGCGCACGGAGGGCGACGACGTTGCCTACCTTCTACGGAAGATTGGCCAAGGACAGATGGGCCCCACAGGGAGGAATAACGCCATCGAATCGGTGCTCCCCCGGCTGCTCAAGGGCGACATGAATAGCACCTTACAGGGGTGGCTTGATGCAGATAAATTGATGACCACCATGGGACCAGACCATCCTCAGTACCAACAGACGCTTCGCTATAGGGGCCTCCTTGAAAAGGGGAGGCTCCCCATGGTCGGGAAGCCGGGGGAGCATGCGATGGACCCTGCGGAGAAGCACCTGTTGGCTAGGTATCTGGCGGAAAAAACTGCCGGATTGAGTCCCAGTCAAGCCGATAAGTTGATGGCGGACGACAAGATCGTAAAGCAATTGGTCAGTGAATTTAGATCTCCCTTTGAGAACTGGGCCCGCAAAGCAGGACCCGCTGCCGTAGATGCAGTCAAAAGCGCAGCCATGGTTGTACCAAAAGCGATTGGAAGAACGGGAGCAGACGTCGTTCGCGGGTTTGGTGCTACCAGAAAAGAAAAAGGACAGACCGCAGCAATCAAAGCCTTCAAGGAAGCAATGCAAGAGGGCACCGAAAAGAAGGACGCGCGGAGGATCGCAGGAAGTGCAGCACGAAAAGCCATGGCGAAGCAGACTCTGGCCCACATCGGAAGAGGACTAATGGCTTTAGGCACTCCGGGAGCAGAGGATGCCTATGCAGTCATGTGGTACATGGTCAGCCCTTACATGGAGCGGGTGTACGCCATGGACAAGAGTTACATTGCACGCATCCGAGAGCAGGCAATACTGGCCAAGTCAATGTATCCATCGGGGTTCCCTGCTTTCGGAGCGCAGCCTGAGGGGCTCACACATCCGCTTATGACGGGTGGTCCCGGAGATCGAGACAAGACAGGACGAACAGGGGGCCGCATGATCAATGCCTATAGTGGCATGATTAGAGAGCTTAGTGCCTTGGACCGAGATCATCGCCTCGGGGTCTTGGGTGGGTTAGCCGTCGATAAGGTGATCACGCCGGACTTTGCAGCACAGATCTTCGCACAAACAGAGCAGTAGTAGGGAGGCCGCATGGCGTTATCGCCAAAGCAGATTGTAGGGATCATCAAGACACACAAGTCTAAGTCGCGTTCAGAACGGCGGGAGTGGGACAAGTGGCGTTCATGGTACATGTCCGAGTATTGGGGAGGCCAGAAGGAAGAGCCCTCGGGATCATTACCTTTGATGGGGGATGCGTCCGAAGATGTGAACTTTGAGACGAACTACCCCTATGCGTACATCGACACGATGATTGCAAATGTATGTCCTCAGAACCCTCAGATCACAGTGTCGGCCCGACAGGAAGATCTACGTCCTGCCGCACAGTTCCGTGAGGCGTTGATCAACGACACCTTCCGTAGAAATGCGCTCCATAGGCTTCTGTGGAAGACAGCAACCCATACGTCCATCTGCGGCAGGGCCCTCATGAAGGCCGTCTGGAACTTCCGTAAAGGCTCTGCCGAATTGTTTGCTGTAGATCCCCGACACATCTTCTTCGATATGTCCGCTGCAAAGTGGGAAGACATCCGGTATCTCGTCGAGGTGACCGTACTGACGGAAGCCGAGTTCAAGGCCCGCACCAAGCGCAAGGGAAAGAAAGGAGCAACCTACAACGCAAAGGTCGCAGAGAAGGCGAAGTTTGGCGGATTCCCCTCTTGGCTGAAAGACAACGTGCGGGACGGAAATATGCTGAACGAGGCGTCCCACGACGTGTATCGCTGGGTGACTGTCTACGAGGTTTACGATTTTGAAGGGGAGGGTAAGTACTACCACTACTTAGATACTGTAGAGGAGCCTCTATTCTCGGGCGAACTTCCCTACAGGTATGTGCGAAATCCCTTTGTCTTTCTTGCTTTTAACGAGAACATGTCGGACATGGGAGGCCTGTCTGACGTGAAGTTAGTCCAGTCACTACAGGAGAGGCTGAACGAGATCGATACTCTGGAGCTTTGGCATGCACACACTGCGACCCCGGTGATGATGGTCAATACGTCGCTGGCGGACAATCCTGAGGACATCCTGACCGCACTCAGGGAAGCCAATCAACCGGGCTCGATGATCGAGGTTCACGGAAAGGCCAACGCCCCCTTAGGGGACCTGATCGGGCAAACCCCTGTGCCTGCATTGACACCCTCCTTCCCTGCTATGAGAGATCGATGCAATCAAGTTATTGAGTTTATTCTGGGGATACCGCAGTATTCGCGAGGTGTCGTAGGGGTTGCGGACGTTGCAACGGAAGTTGCACTCGCGGATACTGCCACCCGGACAAGAAATGGTCGGCGCATCAAACAGGTCGAGGACATGGTTCGTGGACTTGCCCAGCGCGTCGTCGGGCTTTACGAAGAGTTTCTGCCCGAGGACTCTACTCTACCTATTCGTCTCACGGATAGCAGGCAGGTGCTAGAGGTCAACCGGGAGACACTCAAGTTGCGCCCTAGTCGAGATCCCTCCGAGCAACCCTTGGAGTATGACTACGACGCCGTACCCTACTCTCCTACAGAGAACCACCGCTTGGTGCAACTCCAGAAACTACAACAGTACCTTCCTCTACTGCTAGAGTCTCCCCTAGTGGACAAAGAGAAGCTCGTTGTGAAGCTGCTCGACCTGCTCCAGATGCGGGACGTGCTTGCTCCAGCGGCTCCAGCGGCCCCCGCAGGTATGCCCATGGCACCGCCTGCTGGACCACCAATGCCTCCCGGAGGTGGACAGCCTCTCCCCTCAAATCCCGTAGATACCGTCGCCGGGGGAGGAATGCCTACAGGACCGGGTGCACCTCTACCTCCGACACCAATGGGCGGGCCGGGATTCCCCGGTATGGGAGGTAAGTGATGGCAGGTGCCTACCAAGGGGCCGTGCAGGCCAAGGTCAAGAAGCTCCTCACCGAGGGCAAGAAACCTAAGAAACGCAAAGGTAAGTTAGGTTCAAAGGGCGGATACAAGAAGTGCCAGTAGACCCTTCCATACCTGAGAAGAAGGACACAGTATGGGAAGTCACCAAGAAGATTTTCCGTTATATAGGAGAAGTAGTTGTCCCCGTCTTACTCATGGGGTTTCTGCGCAGGAGGAAGAAGTAATGCCTTTCTACGACTTCAGGTGCCCGGAGGGTTGCGGCTACTTCAACGATATTTTTGTGCCTTTGGCGCAGCACGGGAAGACGACCTGTCCCGAGTGCAGTGCCTTACTGGAGACGATGATTGGCACGGTGATGACGATTGGGCCCACATTTTCTAAGCCTTTGGTTGTCGAGCAGATTGGCCGCACCTTTGATTCTAACAAGGAAATCAACGACTACCAGCGCGAAAATCCCGGTTGGGGCATGGTGTCCCCAGACTCCAAAACATGGCGCGACCACAAGGACGCTGTGAGGGAGAAAGTCGAGAGGCGGTCTAAGCAGCTTGGCTTCAACGATTTGGAGCACCGGAAGACTACCGTCAAAAAAGAGAAGGCAAAACAGGCTGGTAAGCTTGACAAAAAGATTTATGTCCACTAATCACATTGCGAGGATACTACTATGCCTATGATTGAAGATCTACTGACAACCCTACAGGAATCCCCTCCGCAAAGTGAGGAGGAACTGATGGGTCTGCTCAAAGAAACCGGATACGACCTTATTCCTGTTGAGCCCTCTATGGATGAGCCTATGGACGAGGGTATGCCTGTGGAAGAAGAGTTCCCCGGAGACGAGGGCCCAACCGAGGGAGGCGATGCCGTCGATATGATGGAAGAGATGATGCCCCCCGGAGCGGGCAAGGGACCTGTCGCTGGTCTTCGGCTTGAAACCCTGCAAGTCGCGGACAAAGTTATGCGCGACGATCGTAAGAAGAAGGGTGGGAAGAAAGAAACCCCCAAGGATGAGGAGTCCTGATGTCCGAGGAAGTTGAGGCAGGGGCCGCACCCGCGCCCGTAGAATCTGTTGAGGCCCCAGTAGCTGAGGCGGCTCCGGCTGCTGAGGCCGTTGAAGCAGAACCAGTTGCGGACGAAGCTCCTGTATCTGAAGACATCTCCCTGTCAGAAGAAACGGAGTCGGGAGAAGGAGCCCCTGCCTCTTTCCCGGGAGCAGACGAGTTTGATTGGGAGGCTTGGGACGCGAACGATGACAGCTTCCCAGACCAAGTACGTCCGTGGGCAAGCCGTCTGCGGAACCACTACTCCAAGGAGATGGATACCCGCATCTCTGATATGGACAAAAGCCGCGAGATTTACGAGGCCCTGCTCTCCGGGCAGGAAGATCCTCGATTGGGCGAGTACCAGACAAAGATTGATGCTTGGACACACAAGTACAATGATGCGTATGGTCAGCTTGAAGTTATGCAGAAAGAATACGAAGAATACAAGAAAGTTGTGAACGAAGCGATCGATCAAGAAGCTCAGGAATATGCGGATAAATTCAGGGAAGTTAATTCGGACATCTTCAATGATGCCAAACTCACTGATACCTTCGCAGAACTACTAGAGCAGGGATGGGAGTTAGAATCAGCGGTGGTGGCAGCGCGTCTACCGACTGAGGCTCTAACTCTGGCAAAAAAAGCTAAGGCAGACGGGGTTCCTGATTCCTACGCTTTACGTTTGGCCGAAGGTGCGAAGAGTAAGTCTGTGAAGCCCCGTCCGGGTGCTGAGATTACGTCTGGCGCAACCACCCCCGCACGCTCGCCCACACAGGCGAAGTTGCAGGAAGAGACAAGTGCGATGTCCCTGAAGGACTATCGGGCTCAAGTTGCGCGTAACGCCCTAAACCGTAGGAGGTAAACATGGCGATTTCCCCAGACGTACTGGCGACCGCTCTTAATGAGCTGATGCCGTCGTACTCAAATCTTTTTGTCAAATGGCACCCACTTCTTGAAAAAGTGATGGAAGGTGGCAACATGGACCGCGCTAGTCTGAAAGGACCCAAGCGTGAGTTTGCAGTTGTCACAGATGGTCCCGGGACTGTAACGGAAGTTGCAACCGGAACCGAAATCATCGCAGGTGGACGTTCTCAGAACGCTCATCGCGGAAACGTGATTGCTCCCCGTCTCATCTATGCATTCGATGTCCCCGGAAAGGACTTGGCAGAAGCGAACGGTGAGATGGATCTCGCCAAGATTCTCCAGAACTACCCGGAACTGGCCCTCGCTGACTTCCATGAGTTGATCTCGAATCAGCTTGGAACTGGCGCAGGCACCGGCAACGTCGGCGGCTTCTGTACTCTCAATGGCTCAACAACCTTCAACCCACAGGGTGCTGGTACTCGTCAGGGTGTCTTTCAGTTTGCTACACCAACGCAACAGATTGCAGCCGGGAACACGGTACATGGCTTGAGTCAAGCTACGGTGTCGGGCTGGGTCAACCAGTACCAAGACATCACCTCGTTCGCGGTTGATGGTCGGACCCAGATGCGTAAGGCGTACTACGCTGCTTCGCGTCAGGGCAAGACCCTCGGTCCTGTTGACTTGATGATCGGTGATGAGGCTTCTTACCTCAACTACATCGACGATCTGGACGACGCAGTGCGCGTGGCGAAGATTGAGGGCGACAAGGCTCCCAGCAACGTCCGTCAAGGCGTGAAGTTCCTCGATGCGAATTTCTACCTCGATGATTCAATCGACGTGAGCAATGCGGCCTTCACTGCGGCTGCCGCCAACGATGGCGTCATCTACGGGTTCAAGACTCCGACTTGGAATATGTTCACTCTCGGACACGACTCAAATCGTGAGACGAAGGGCGACTTTGCCGTTCGCGGACCTTTCCGTATCCCCGACCAAGACATCTACAGATATGAGATTGTTTTGATGATGGGGCTGCACACCACTCAACTTCGTGCTAACTTCGCTGTAACCGGCGCAGGCACGGCATAAGGGGGTATCATGGGATTTACAGCAGCAGGTATCGCAACAGATACCGTTACTACTACACAGCAGGCACCGCTTGGTTTCGAGTTGACCGTTCCTAACGGCGACTACGGATTTCAGACGTGGGTCTACATCAAGAATGTCGATGACGGACCAACCGCCCTTGCGGAAGGCAACCCCGTTATGACGCTGGATGCAAGCGACTCCACAAGGGCCGAGTACTACCAAGTGCAAATCTGCCCAACGGGGAGGCACTCGGCAAAGAAAGTCGTGGGTGTGGCGCAGCATGCGATTGCGGTCAACTCGTACGGCTTTGTGTTGAAGTCTGGCAAGGGCAGCGTCCTCGGTGGTGCTACTACCGACTCGGGCCTCTCCTTGATGACAGACACCTCGACTGCCGGTGAGGTCATTGCTTTGGACACCACAGGCGGACAAAACGATGCTTGCATCGGAGTGTCGTTGGGTGACCTTGCTGACGCGACGGTTGGCTCTGCCATCATTAGCTGCGGCGTCTAGTAGTAGATGAATCTTAAGGAGATTCGGAACGCGATGTTCGCTCAGGCGGATTGGTCACCCGGCCAGTCCCCTGAAGCGATCTCGCGGGTCGATGGCTTTATCAACCGCGCTTACAAGCAGTTGATGCTAGAGGCTCCGTTTCTCTTCTTTGAGTCGGAGGTGCATTTGGCTACAGAGCCAGATGTGGCCTCCAAGTCTGATAGTGACAAGGTGAAGATCACGGACACCAACAACACTTTGCCTCTAGAGGCCCGAGATCCGTGGACTTGGGAGACGACCTATATCTCCACCGATGTGACGAATCAGCCCGACACATACACAGAATGGAAGTACGACCGCAGTTGGGACGGGCGTATGATTGAACTCACTCTCAGTGATGGTACTAAACACACCAATCAAATCCGCACTATTTGGTGGGACGCGAGTGATAAAGCGTACAAATTTACTCTGGTAGAGCCTTGGCCCACAGAGGTGAACGGGTATGGTCCGTTTAAGTACCGGGTCTACACCAAAGACTATGCTTTCCCTGACGACCTTATCGAGTTTAAGTCTGCACATCTGCGGAACAACTCCAACAATTACAACATCGATGTGCTGGGCCAGCAGGAGGCCGAGGACCGCCAACTGGTAGCCCCAAGGTCTGAACTGGCCTCGGGTATTCCCCGCGTGATGTTCCGCCGCCGACACCTCAATCTAATGAACCCGACGTCTGCCCCGAAGGCGGAGGCGATGAGCACGGGGATCAAGGCCACTGGTGGCTACGCCTACCCATGGCAGGGCCCTGAGCCTCCGGGGGAGTTTGAGTACATCGTGACGTACACTTGGGGTAAGAGGGACATCCAGTTTAATCTCCCCGGACTGGCCCACTGGCGGGGCTATGCGGAGCGGTGGCAGAACTATGAGGGCGCACCTATCCCTTCGGGACGGCAGGAGTCTTTTGCCTCAAGCCCTCCGGCTACGACCTCCGTCTTTGACGCTGCCGCGAACCGTTACCGGGAACCACTGTACGAGTCTGCACCCTCTCCTTCTTCAGGGAAGGTACGGAACAACGTATCGGCCCCGTCAGTCTGGGCAGGTTCTCGCTACGCGGCGATCAAGCTTGTTCTACCGAACATCGAATACGCGATGGGTTTCTTGAGTAAGCAGGGCCTGAAGCCCTACGAGAGGCAGTCAGACCACCAGAGTGGCATCCATGTACGCATCTACCGGAAGAGGCTGGACGCGCACTTTGAGGGCTACGAGTCACTCCCTTACCGCATCGACGGGCTGGACGAAAACTCCGTGTTGGAGACAGCAGCTACCTTCTACTTACTGGCCGAGTTCCGCATTGATGGGACAAACGCTGCGGTGTTCTACGACAATGGCGAGGTGATTCCCGACAGGAACCGACGTCTTCGGGATGTGCACGGGTATCAGACGTTCCAGTTCTACCCGCGCCCGGACAAACGGTACACTGTCGATGTGCGCTGCATCCGTAGGCCTGACGATCTGACGGATGACAGTGATACACCTTTGGTCCATGCTGAAGCGACGAATGTGCTGGTTCAAAGGGCAATGACACACCTGTACGAAAGCATGGGGAACTTCCAAGCCGCTCAATTATGTGAGATGCGTTACAACAAGGAATTGAAGACGCTCACAAAAAGATACGGAGATCTACGCCCCTCGGGCGTTCCTGTGTTAAAGCGGATGACGAGAGCAAAGTCAACGTACCGCAGCAATCGGTATTACCGGAAGTGGTACGAAACATCCAGCTAGGGAGATAGTATGGCAGTGAAGATGGTTTGTGGTGGCGTTTACGAGGTCATCGAAGAGAACGGGCGTATCAAGCAGGCGTCGTTGGTCGCACTGACAGTCGAACCCGGTGGGGCAACTATGGGCACGCTTATGTTTAGCGGTTATGCTCCTGAGTATCTGAGTGAAGATTCAGAGCGGTGGGCGCAGTTTCAGCTTATTGGGCGGCCTGCATCACCCAAGGTAGGCAGACCGAAGAAGGGGTAGTGGATGGACCGGCGTGGAAAAGGATCTCTCGGCCCATATCCGCTGCGGGTACAATCAGGACAACTGTTCCTGCCGAATGAAATCGCAAGCAAGATCGAAAACATGGTCCCGCAGGCTGAAGGCACTTTGCGGTCAGTTATTGGTCCTGCTGCTCTTTTCGACCTCCGAGCCGAGAAGACGGAGCATGAGGAGTACCCGGAACGTCCGCCCTCATTGCCTGATCCCAGTGTTGGAGATCAAGTAATAGAGGTTGATGTCTACGACGGGCGCGAGTACGAAAATGGCAACCCCAACCCAACAACCGAAAAACAGTCCCACTTCAACTATGGGGAGAACCAACACGGGATCTATCACGCTCTCCTAAAGAACGGAGAACGGGATGTGCTGGTGCTACATACCGGAGACGAGATCTGGGAGTTTGCTGGGTGGCGGGCGTATGACAGTTACCCTTGGCGCAGACTACTTGGGCCCGAGATTGACGACGATAAGACGGGTTTAGTGGCGAACCTCGTAGACGATACACGGCCTCGATTTCCCACCCAGTTCGCGACCACAAGCAATGGCATCATCATCGTCCCCCAAGAAGGCCGTGCCTATTTCTACGACGGTGTGCAGATCATGCCCCTCGGCTTCTCTGAGCGTCCCGGCGCACCATCTGGACGTGGACCCCGGAGTTCCAAAGCTAGGTCCACCAATCGAGGCAGAGGTGTTAATGATCAAGCGTACACACATGACAGTACCGAGTACGAAACTGCCGCAGGAGGAAAGTACAAAGCAGGCATGACTCACGGGGCAGGCAAAGCCCGGATCGGCACCCTTGCGGAACTCACATTCGACGCCTCTGTATTTGCCTCATCGGCTGACACAACGAATGCATTACAAGCCGGGTGGATCCGCAGAGGCATGTGGCGGGCCCGGACGCAGTTCATCGATCAATACGGAAACTTATCCGCCCCCTCTAGGCCCTCAAGCGAAGTCGGCATTGATTTTCAGCCCTCGGTGATCCCAGATCCCTCCGAAGACGGTTTGGTGTTCCACGTTCGCGTGGACAGTCTGCTCAAACAGCTTGCTTGGGCAGGCATTGTTTCTGGTCCAGATCACTGCGTAGGCCGTATTCTACACAGGACAAAAGACCTCATCAATTCAGGGGACGAAAGTTACTACGAGCTTCCTTTAGACACGACGGGGGTCACGACTGCTTTTGCTACCCTGCCCGATAATGTCAGTCAGTTGTACCCGGACAACATCCCTGATGCTTTCCTTGTCCGCAAGGCCCAAGAGGTAGACCCAGTACCCCCGTTTAAGCTGTGTGCGATCGCTTTCAGTCGGTTGTGGGTAGCCAATACCCCTGACAGCCCCGGCATGCTGCGGCCCTCCGAACCGGGCTTTTGGGGGACGTTCCCTTCGGACAAGGAGATATACCCAGACGCCACTGGAGCGGAGATCACAGGCCTACATCGCGCCGACAGGGGCCTTCTAGTGTTTACCCGGAGAAGTACCTTCTTGGTCCAAGCTTCAGACGATGGCGCGCGGTTTCGGTCGGCTCCGGTGTCTGCGGATGTAGGTTGCGTGGCCCCTTCTTCTATCCAAACCCTAGCGGACGGTCGGGTCATTTGGCTGGGTGTAGGTGGGTTCTACACATTTGACGGGAATCAGATTAGTATTGGTTCCCCTACGCTCGGTAAGGAGTTTCGTCGGGTTACCCGTGCTCGGGAGAGGCAGGCGGTAGCTGCGTTTGATGCTAGGACGAACGAGTATCGGTGCTGGGTATCTGTCGATGGCTCCGTAAGGAACAACTTCTGTTTTATCTACGACGGGCAGGGTTGGAGGACGCGCACAGATGTGGTCGCTGATGCTGTCTGCATGACGCAAGATCATAGAGACTACATGCTTATCGCGGGGAATGTAGCAGATGATGTCGGCTTCCGGGGCCCATTTGTGCTCGATCACAGCGGAAACAGGCGGGATTTAACCTTGAATACACTCATCGACGCCCGTACCTCAATGATCGAAACCTCTTGGTTGAACGCAAACACGTCTCAAGAAAAGAAGACGATGTACGTTCTCTATGTGTGGTTGCGTGAGACGGCGGACGCGGAGATCACAGTAGAAGTCATGCGGGATTGGCGCGAGAACGTCCTTGAGACAGTCCCTTTGAAGCGGTATCCCAGCGACGACCCTCCCAATTTCTGGGGAGACACAAAGTGGGATCAAGACGACGCTGTATTTGTAGAGAGAAGGCCTTACTGGACCCGCGCACAGGTATATGTCCCATCCAGTGAAGTGGTCAAGTTCCGCATCAAAGGCACAGGGCTCTGGGAGTTCACAGGTATTCAGGTAGAATTGGCCCCGAGGGGTTATGGTGGAGCACAGACACCGCCATAGGAGGCATCGTGGCTTGGAAATATCCGAAGCACTCGCTTCAAGAAGAGTACGTCATTGAGATCGATCCGATCAATGAGAATTTCCTCTCTGTGGTGGAGGAGACTTCAGGCTATCTCAATGAGCACAACTTGCGTGCCCACCCCATCTTTAGGGACGATGTTGATAACGTATCTCCAACGATTACACGGGACAGCCTAGCTAACTCAGGAAGCATGAAGCTTCACGTCAGCCAGCACAACGGGGCCCACTCGCTTGCCACAGGGTATGCGGTAGTGTTCGCTCCCGGAGGCGGTGGCCCCCGCCGTACAGGTACAGTGATAGCCCCGGACAATTGGGTGGCCCTTGCAAAAAAAGATGATTTCCAGACCTTCGCCCAAGTGGGTTTAGGCGTCACATTCACAGCGACGGGCGGCCCCGTATGGCTTTGTGCCTCCATCAATATCCATTGTCACGATTTGGCGCGATACGCATTCACCACGGGGTCCACGACAGACGAGGAAGAAGCTGGGCTACTTAGGGACTACGGTTATGTTTGCCCTACAATAGTAAGCTCCCTTCAGGGCCAGAAGGGGTACGGGTTTAACGTCGCGATAGAAGTAGACGGCTCCATCATCTACGAATCTCTTGTGGGTACTGGAGACATCTCAAACGAGTTCTACGGAACGGACCCCGCAGACACTGACATCACTGCCCCGCAGGGCGGCGGTGGCATCAACGGAGCCATGATCCCCGTGGTGACAGATGCTATCGTGACCCTGACCCCGGGACAACATACGGTGCGTGTTGCCGTCATGGACATCATGG
>Ga0208011_1000419_pt1 | contig 16730 bp, 44 predicted proteins | sample 7_EtaG_FD_184080 | JGI IMG/M metagenome (GOLD analysis project Ga0208011, IMG submission 184080) | Marine viral communities from the Subarctic Pacific Ocean - 7_ETSP_OMZ_AT15161 metaG (SPAdes) (version 2) | ecosystem: Environmental > Aquatic > Marine > Oceanic | place: Pacific Ocean | collected...
CTCTGAGGCTTGATGAGAAAAACATCGATAAGCTTCGGGACCTGCTGTACGAGGCCAGTCGAGGACTGTCTTGGAATCGTTCGTGGAATACACTTTCCTGCAACACTGAGCAGGACACTGTTGAGCTCCCACGAGTCCACACTGCAGCCGAAGATGACTTCGTCCAGGCAGGCACCGACGCTCGTGAACAGCAGAAGCTTGACAGGATGATGAAGGGAACTGCATCCCCAATCACTAATGACCCCATCGACTGGTAAAGATCTGGGGAGGATAATAGTTATGATAGTGAAACGGAGTAACTATCATGAAGATCTCTAAGAAAAGATTACAGCAGATCATTAAGGAAGAGAGAGCAAGGCTTCTCAGCGAGACTCAGGCTGAAACTGAGAAGTATGAGATGTACTTCAGCGAGGTGGCTGATAAGATTGCAATCATGTTTGGAAATGACATGAAGCTACTTCGGGCAGAAGATCCAGGACTTCAGACAACCTATACACAAATTGAGTGGAATAACAGGGTTCACGATCACGAGCTTGCTCTTCACACAGCAATCGAAGCCAGCCTGGCAGGAGCATTCGAAGAACATGAGCAGGCTCTTGTGGGATTCCCAGGCCATAGCTTCGTCGATGATCCAGCTGAGATACGCAGAGCTAGGATGCCTGCTGATTCGCCCCCTTGGTCAGGAATCAAGACTTCATCCTTTGAATAGTCAGCGCGTGTAACGCTGGCACAGCTATGGTATAATAGTATTGTCACCAACCAAGGAAGACAACATGCTTACTTACCGTCTCATTCACGCCCTGCTCGACGACGATCAGGGAATCGAACGTGAGGCGTATGATGCGCTTCTCAACTGGCTGTGCTGCCACAAGGACGGCAGCCCGGAGCTTGCTGAGCGGATCACCGATGTCGCCAAGGCAATCCAAGGTCGCTGGTACATCCCTGAGGGGAGTGACCTTAGGCTTCATGACCCCGGTCGGATGGGGTTGAAGTGATGAGAGAGAAGATTCCAACACTCTACCTTCAGACCCTTGCTCTCAAGACTCGGACCACACAAGGTCTCAACTACGTCTTCGAGGCATACGACCTCCAGATCGTCGCATTGCGAGATGTTCCTGGACGCCCGAATGCAGATCGTGTCATCGTCGGTGACTGGGCAGGAAACGCTCGCGGCTCATTCATCTTTGAAAGCCGCTAGCGTGTAACCCAGCTGTGGCTGTGGTACAATAAGAGTGTCACCAACCAAGGAAGACATCATGAACCGTTATTACGTTCACTATGAAGACGTCGCTTTTGGCGAAGGCGTGGGCTGGACAGAAAAGATCATGAAGATGATCATGCCAGTTGAGGCTAAGTCCGAGGCCCAGGCAATCGCACGCTGTAAGCTTGCTCGACCCGGGTCTTTCGGTCACTGTATTAAGCCAGGGGAGACAGTATGAGAGATATTCCCGCGATGGATTCAAGGATCAGGTACCAGGTTCACTTCGAGTACACCAGCCTGGCTGGACGGGTCCCCCGCTTTAAGCGCGGTTGTCGTCACGTGGTCGCTCGAAACGAGGACGAGGCCAAGGCTCGAGTCAGGGCTGCTGTTCCTAGTAGCTTCGGCATCTGGATTAACCGCTTGGCAAATGAGGTGGCATAATGAGCTGGTTCAAGGAAGACGGTTTGCGTTATGATGAGAAGGGTCGCATCTTGCGGCTGGACCAGCGGGTGGCACCCAAGCTCAATGTGGGTGATCGCTTTTACGATGTGGCCGCTGAACGCTGGGCCACACTGGTCCGAGTCCGTCCTCCGGAGGAGGCGCTTGGCGCACCTTTCGAGGCACTGTATGACGGCTGCGATCGAAGGGGTCCTTTCATTGCATTTGCAATGCATTGCGATATTGGTGAGGTGGCGGCGTGAAGTATTACTGTAGATTCTGTGGTGTGAAATCATTCACGCCGATTTGGGTCCAAGGCATGTGTCCTCGATGTGGAGCAAGAACTCCACCAAAGGAGTGGTAAGATGTTTGAGAAGGGCGATCTAGTAAAGGTAAAGACGAAGCACTACGGCACCCAGGTGGGCATGGTCATCAAACACGGAATGGACGGATGGTTTATTCAGCCGGTAAGTCACTCGAGGATGATCATTGCCCGAGCTGAGGATGTCGAGGTGATGGTCCCGATTAGCAGGCACAACAAGCGAATGGAAGAGCTCGGTCTGTAGTCCTCGTCGAAAGAAGGCTAAGGATGTCGCCCCTATTTATGGGGTGTGGCATACAAGAAAAGACGAGGTCGAAGAAGAAAGAGGAGGGGTCTTTGGAGCAAACGCTCTGACTACCTCACCGTCGAGGGTGTGACAGTCTCCATGGATAGCACGTGGGAGGTCGCCTGCGCTAAGCGTCTGGATGAACTCGGCATCCGCTGGATAAGAAACCCAAGCCTCAAGTTGAAGTACACCACGCGGGGCAGGAGACAACGGAACTACATCCCTGACTTCTACCTGCCAGACCTGGACATCTACGTCGAAGTGAAGGGATACTGGACAGACGCAGCCCGTCACAAGATGGAGGACGTGCAGAAGAGGAATCCCGTGAGGATTCTGATTCTCGAGAGCCTGGAAGATATCGCTCAGATCGGTGACAAGATAAAGGCGGATTAGAGAGAAAACAGTGAATCTTTTGCCTATGTATGTAGTGTACATAGGAGTTCTTGTATGCGGATCAAGAAGAGCCAGCTTAGAAGAATCATTAGAGAAGAACTTGAGATCATTTCCAAGCTGAACAACGTTCAGTCTGCAACTGAGACTGTTGATCCATGGGTCAGAGCAGGTCGAGGTGAGATGCATCCGACTGAGGAGATGATAAACTCTCTATCACCTGAAGTAACGAACCAGGCAGTTCAGACATACACGCACCCTGATGGCGACTACACAGTCTACTACATTGGAGAAGGTGAGATGAATCTCATGAAGAGGAAGTGGGTTGCATCAACTGCACCTGAAGAGAACGTCCGCCAGGTTCCCATTAGAGACGAGATATATCTTTACGCTGTAGAGGAGACAGGATGAAGATCTCACATAGACAATTGAGAAGAATAATCAAGGAAGAGCTTAGTAGAGCTCTGCTAAGAGAACAAGATGGCGGAGACCTTGAGAAGGTAGATGACTTCGAGGGTCTTGATGACGGTGAAGACTATTCACTCCAGGGAGGTCCCTCGAAAATGACCCTAATGAAGGGAGAAGAGGATGCCGGATATGTGATAGAGCTGCAGAACAACATGAGGGGTGAGGGCTTTTTTTACGTACATGTAGTTGGTGGTGTGCCTTCTATAGTTGGAGACAAGCAGTATCCGCCTCTGACCGATGACGAACCAGACCGATACCCAACGTATGAAGATATCGGAATGACAGTGGATACGATCAAGGACTGGCCCAATACAAAAGCAATCATGAAGAAGAAGGTATAATAGAGAAGCAATGAAGATCTCACGTAGACAACTAAGAAAGATGATACTAGAGCAGATGGATGTAACTGTGGGGACGGGTCCCAGAAACAGGGAAGAGCGGCTTGGTATTGTTGATGCAACTCAGGCACCCGCCTGGTGGATCGAGAGCGGTGAGCCTCCACTCGATGTCGTCGACGGTGACACGGGAGAAATCTATGCACAGTGGGATGACCCAGACAACTGGAATGACGAGCCCTTTAGCGGGATGTATGCAGATTTTGTGATCTGGCTAGGCAAAAATGAAGAGGATTACAAAAGGCATCCAGATTCAGAAAATCTCTCTCAAGAGCCCGGATACTATGCCTGGTATGTTAGAGATCAAAGAAATCGTGATTTACCACTCGCCAACCAGCCACCTGGAGACCTCGTCGGGAAATACAATCTACCTTCAACCGACTGGGGAATACCTGAGCCTGACCGAGGAACGACTAGCGAGGGCACATCGATTGATGAGATGCCAGCATCGTGGAAACAGATATTAAGAGATGTAATATAGGAAATCAAGCAATGAAGATCACACGTAGACAACTAAAAAGAATCATAAAGGAAGAGGTGGGCAAGACTCTTAATGAAGTAAGCTCCTCCTTCCATGGTCGCGATGATGTCTCAGAAGAGATCCATGAATGGTGGGGCGATGTGCATCCCACTGTGATGCGTGTCATCGATGAGGACCAAGCTTGGTCAACAAATGAAGAGAAGATCATCACCTGGGTGGACGATATCACAAAGAAACTTTGGACCGCATCTCAGAATGAGAATGATATTATAGCTGGGCTAATCTTGATCGCCGGCCAGATGCGTGCTGACTCCAATAAGCTTCGTGATATAGACACAGTTAGAGAGGGAATCAATGTAATCGTTCACATACTTGTCGGCGGATGGCACTGGTCTGCGTTCATGAGTGGCTCACTTGATAAGTCTGAAGGAAATAGACTTCGTGCAATATTGATTAGGAACCTGGAATAATACAATGAAGATCACACGTAGACAACTAAAAAGAATCATAAAGGAAGAGTTAAGCAGGCTCAATGAGGCAGATGCATCCGCGAGTGACGTAGCAGAAGAAGCCACAGCCTGGTCAACAAACGAAGGCAAGCTTATTCGATTAATCGTTGACAGCATACGTAACGATGTACTCGATGCTGACGTCGTCAGCGGTGCACTCCATGACTGGGTGCTGGATGTTTACAGATCAGCTGTGCAGACCCCGTCTTCGTGGATGATCCCGGGGAAATCCGCCATGAGAAGCATCATCATTGCCATGGGTCAAGCTGAAACTAAAGATGAGCACATCAATACGATTGTGAGGATGTTTGTTGACGATTCAGCAGGACTCACAGGCCCTCTCTCTTCCTCCGAAGGTAATCTCCTTCGTGCCTCGCTCCAGTCCGTGCTCCAGGACGTGGAGTTCTAGATCGCAGGCGGCTCCACCACAAGAACACAGAGTAGAGCACGTAGAGAACATCAAGGGTAAAGAGGGCGTAGAACATCCACTCCTCTCAGCATATATAGTTTAAGCAACACTGCTATAAGGTAATCAGCAATGAAGATAACAAGAAGACAACTAAGACAGCTCATCAAGGAAGAGCTTAGCATCCTATCTGAGAGTGAGAGGCGTCTGCGTGCCGGTACTCGACTCGCAGGTCGATTAGTAAAGGCCATGGGAGCCGGACTACTGAGTGGCTTTGATGGAACAGATGAGGGAGAAGTCAGAGCAGTATTCGATGAGATAGATAGATCCCCCGAACCAGAAGAGCTTTTTGATGTCATCCGGGATCAGTATCGTAAGCTTGCTAAAAGCTCATTGGAACATGATCTTCGTGAAGAGCTAGACAGCGACGATCAGAGTTACATTCTTAGAAAAGCTCCCTTCTTGGATCTTTGATCTAGCGCCCAGTCTAGCACCCAATATCGTAGTGATCTAGCACCCAGTCATCTAGTACCCAGCTTTATCGAGCACCCGACTCCATTACCCAGGACACGTGGTCGACTATCTAGCTCCCAGCCTTATAATCAGCTAGTGCCCAGCCCCATCGAGCTCCCAGCTTTTTCAGCGCTCCCGATCTCTACCGTGCGGAGCCACCTGTCCGGGATGGTAGTAGCACTTAGCCCCCGCTCCCGCACCGATTGTGTCACGCAATGGCAAGCAAGTGGCAACACAGTGTCACGTGTACAATGCACCCAGCTAATGGTATAATAAATCAGTAAGGAGGTGGCTCAATGAGCGCTGGAAGCAACATATTATGGGCATCACTAGGCGCACTCGCTGGTTATGCACTCGCTTCGCACATTCTTGAGACCCAAAACGAGGAGCCCGACGAGGGCGGCGGCGAGGGTCGAACGCCTACACCCGAGGGTCGATTCGAGGGCGAACAGGGCCCGAGCGAGGTCGAAGTCAGCCCTCTCATTCAGAACTGGGATGGCGAGAAATGGATGAACTGATCGGACTTTCTCGCACCCAGGCCCAACTGGTCGACGTGTATTGGCCGTACGTGGCCTGGTTCATCATCGGGCTCATGTGCGGAACTGCCCTCGAGAATCGAGCTCGACGCATCTATTTCAAAAAGAAGGATGAGATCGACGATTCTGAGAAGGAGCCGCACCCATTTGAGTACATTGATGAGGATTGTTGAGGTCATGACTCGCTGCTGTGGTCGATGGAAATGAGATTTGCGGGGGTCGGAGTCAAAGGAGAAGAGATGGAGAGAGGAGATAGGGTGAGGATCAGGACAGGAGCCTGGGTCGACCACACCGGTGCGCTGGTATTCATCGACCACGAGGCAGCGCAGGTAACGATCGCCCTCGACGAGGGACCTACCCACATGATCCGGACGTCGATGAACAATATTGAGATGCTCCCGTGTAACCCGATGCCCGCTGTGGTATAATAAAGGCACCTAACAAGGAGGTGCCCATTGGGTAGACACGATAGAGAGATCGGACTTGAGCTCGCTGAGGACCTGCGGAATGCGGGGTTCGACGTCAAGCTGGCTGAGTCTCGGCTGCTCGAGAAGATTGCAGCACGCGAACAGCAGCGGATGGCGGAGAAGATGCGAGCACAGGAGGCACAGTTCCTCCGTGACTGCGTAGACCTGGCCCTCGACGAGGACACCGGTCGCTGCGCGGAAGACGTGTAACTCGAAGACAGCTGTGGTATAATGAAGCCACCTAGGGAGGTATCAATGAAAACGTTTGAAGAGGTCGCAGACAAGTGGATGGTAAGACCCAACCAGGTCCGGATGATGAAGGACGCGATGTGCGAGGTCTGGAACATGATCGGCTGTGACTACATGGCCGCGTGCGGCGGTGAGCTCGAGGCATACGAGATGTTCGACTCCGAGGCAGAGATGATCGCCGAGGCTACGGTTGACGCTGACCGCCTGTCGAACTACTCCAGGTGCGACATGAGCTGGGTGTACAACATGCCTCACGGGACTCGCGTGCTGCCGTTTGCCATCGACGCCTGGAACTGCCGGTACTAGTCGTGTAACCCACGCGCTGCCGTGGTATAATGGTAACACCTTAGGAGGTACACTATGGAAATGGAATTCATCTTCACCCCGGAAGCCGACGTCACCAGGAATCCTCAGGACCACATGGGTAGCTACGGCTACGACGACTTCGAGGACTTCTACGCGGAGGTCATCGCCAACGACGGTGAGGAGATCGTCCAGATTACCAAGGTCATCCCTGGATATTTCGACATCACCTTCCAGTCCGGTATCACCCTCCACGCGATTTCCGGTCAGTCCATCACCCACAAGCCCGTGTAATCGGGCCAGGGTAATGGTATAATAGTATCACCTACCAAGGAGGTAAGATGTCAATCGCAGACATGACAGAGATGCACAACCTGCTGGACGAAACCGCTGACTGCTTCGATGACCTAATGAAGCAGCTGTTCGACGAGGTGCCCGAGGCGGTGCCTGCCACAAATCAGATGGACTGGTCCGGTCAGGTCAGCGCTGCCTCCGACGATTTCCGAAAGGAGCTCGCCGCATTGGTGGAGAGATTCGAGATCAAGCTCAAGCACGGTGAGTTCAAGTGAGCTTGTACATCAAGCACCCAGCCAGGTATAATATTGTATGCCAGCTGGGTCTTCGACATGGAGTAGAATATGGGTGAGCTAGTTAGCCTGGAGCAGTGGAAGCACGATCGAGAGATGGAGGAGATACGCGACCTTCGACGTCGTCTCGAGGATGCTGCCGCAGCAATGGGCCCGGATCCGGAACCCATGCCCTACTATCCCGAAGAATATCACGCTGTCCCGGACGCGGGGCGGATGAATGAGATATCCTTTAAGATTGGAGAGATCCTGCGTGATGTGATTCACGACGTCATGCGCATAGACAATGTAGACAATGTAGACAAGGTAGAGGAGGAAGAGAGTGAGTAAAGAAGACAAGTGGGTTCAAGCCATCAGGGAGCACAAGCTGGTTGGGCGCGGTAGCTGTACGTCCATCGACGAGTGCTGGTCTGACGGAGAACTATTAGAGATGCTGAACGAGCAGGGCATCAAGACCGAGAAGGCAGCAGTTCGATGGGCACTGGAGCGTGAGGGCATGTGGCACGAACAAGCGCTCAACGCATCGAGCGGGGAGCCTGACTGCAATCTGAAGCGCGGTTGGCAGCAGTGGCAGGAGGATGTGAAGAATTCCTGACTGGTTGGTCGTCTGTCTAGTGCTCGGCTGTGTGTACATAATGCACAAGGGTCTGCACATGTAAGCTGTCCCATGCTATGGTATAATGGTATCACCTTAGGAGGTATTATGAAGAAGTTCTCTTGCTTTGTTGCTGAACGCGATAACTTTCCCGGCGCTGCACACGAGCTCATCAAGGCTTGGCAGAACGAGCACCAAGCGGTGCACATCATCGACTTCACAGTGCCCCCAGGTGCAGACGACCGTACGGTCTCGCTCATTGCGAAGGGCCTGATGTGGGAGGACGGTTGGACCGAGGACGGCACCAAGCACCACGTGGTCGAGGACCTGACGGTTGAGAAAGAGGGCTTCGGCGAGAATGATGATGTGGCCTTTGGAGCTCGTGTAAGCTAACACGGGCTGTGGTATAATAGGGACATAAGGAGGAGACATGGCTAAGAAGAAGGCAAAGAAGGTTTCCCGTCCCTCCGCGGTCCACGTGGCTGCGGCACTTCGGTCCGGCTCCGGTCGGCACCAGGATAAGAAGAAGGCGGCTAGCAAGAAGGCTTGCCGAGGACGTGTAAGCCGCTGGTAACAGTGGTATAATAGAATCACAGAGGGAAAGGAGCACTGCTCGCACTGGTAACCCCAGTCGTCTGGAGCCGAAAGGCTAAGCTCCCCACCCCTCAGATCTTTCAAATTGATAATCCCCCCGGACCGAAAGGAGGAGCTCAAAGAGGCACCGGACGGTCGGGACAGAACCCGAACCCCGGGGGGATTTGATTGAGGCCTGAGTTTAGCGGCTCAGGAGTCGGTGGGGACCGGCAGTCACAGTGACAAAGAACCTGAAGTGAGCATCAAATTGGTAGATGCAAGAAGTCTTCAGCAGCTGAGAGGTATGTGCACCAACCGCATACTTCGAACCTCGTGAACGGGTCCCCGCCTCCTCTACCCTTTATGTGGGGGGCACAGGCCAGAGATCTACGGGTGATGCCGGGTCGTGGTTGCGTAAGCGTGGTCGAAGTACTGACCTTACAGGCTGTGTCTGGATAGAGAAGCTGGGAACTCTATCGCTCTTTATCTCGTGTAACCTTTGTGCTGCTGTGGTATAATGATATCACCTTAGGAGGTATTATGGACTTGAACGTAGATGTGATCGATAACGAAACCGGCGAAATATACCGTGAGGGTGTGCTGCTCGCAAATGCGCATATCTTTATTGCCAAGGAGATGGGAAAGATTGTCCGAGAGGATATCCATATTGAGGAGTTGGATGATATTGATGGTGGTGGCCAGATGGAAGTCCATGATATCTATGTCGACTTTCCGGAAGAGACCTTGAAGAGAGATTTGTCAGCCGATGCTATTATCCGAGCCAGGGAGTTCTGGCAGTATGAGAATGGTGGTGGCCAGGTCCGCTGACGTGTAACCGGCACCCAGATATAGTATAATAGAGACACCAACCAACCCCGCATGCCTGGAGGCATCACATGAATCGCGCTATCAACATCATCAAGTCCGCAGCAATCACAGCCGGCTTCGCTTCCATCCCGTTCGCCCTGATGGCATGCTCCTGGACCTAGTCCAAGCTGCCCCACACCCTGCTCATTACACCGGCTTCCCTTGTTTGGGTTGCCGGTTGGGTAGTTGAAAGGAGAAGCAATGATTGAACTGTTTGCAGATTCGAGAGAGCCGTTCGCTATGTTCTACTTCTTGATGCCCGTGGCGATTCCTGCTGTTATTGCAGTGTGTGTTGCGCTCTGGGTTGAGAGAGATATCTGGTTCGAGGGGTGGTTCTAATGGCTGGATGGCTTATGATTGCAATGCTTGTCGGCGGAATGACTTGGATGTTCGCACTGTTTGGATACATGGTCTTGATGTGGGCTAAGGGTCGGCAGGAGGCACGTGCAAAGCGTGGGTAGCTGTGGTATAATGAGATCACCTACCAAGGAGGTCCACATGGACGCAGTTCACACTCTTCCCCCTGGCTCAAGCATCCTGGAGAGAGTTCTCTTTCGGAAGGGTCAGCGACACGCCGACGCAGGCTGGACGCTTGATCGGATGCGCGAGTACTCTGACAACGTTCTTAACCGGCACGGTTTCACCCCCTACGACGCCTACTGGACTGGCGTCGACAGCATTCTCGAAGGATAGGAGATAGATATGACAGGCATGGAAGCAGCAACACTTAAGGCACAGGACTTCGCATCCGGACTCGCTGCATTAAAGCAGTTCAAGGAGATGCTGGCAAAGAGCGACGCTATCATGGCTGTCGTCAACGATCGAGAGGAGCCTCTTGATATCCGCGTCGAGGCACTCAAGGAAGCACGCCAGCTGAATCAGATCTTCACCACAGTCGCGGCAGCACGCGACCTGGTGGGCGGGATCAGCGCATGAATCCCTACGTCGATCTGCTCGGTTGGACCGTCGTGGTGCTGTGCGTCATCGGTCTCTGCGTCGAACTCACCTTGCTGGTGCGCTGGATGAGGGCGGATAAACAGAAGAAGTCCCTGGCGCAGGTGTACTGGGACAACAGCTTTGCAGTCGATGGCACTGGTAGGCTGTGTGACATGAAGTGCCCGACCTGTGACTACACGACAAGTCTAAGGTTCTGGCACCGCTGCCCGAGCTGTGGGAGCGGTCACCAGCCCGTGTAAGTCGAACTCAGGTGTGGTATAATGAGATCATACCAAGGAGGGTATCATGAGAAAGTATATCGTTCACTATCTGCGCAATGAGAAGTACTGGGGAGGCGTCCTGAAAGGGAAGCGAACGATCACAGCTCAGAGCTCTGCTCACGCACTTGAATGGTTCAAGACCGCGATGCCTGACACCTACGGACACGTCGTCTGCGAAGTATACACCCGCGCGGCATAGGAGATATCATGGACAAGGAAGACTACATCGCCTGGGGAATGTCGATGGCAATCGGAACCCCGATAATCCTGGCCCTTTGCTGGCTGGGTGTCTTGCCACTAGGAGGATAGAATGGAAGCACGTATCTACGTTGGGTGGCCCGATGGCTACTTTCTTACGACCGCTGGTCCCAACTCAGAGTTTCAGGCGGAGCTTGCCGCGATGGTCGAGGACCTCGGCCCACCGTCGGTGGTTGAGTTTCGAGCGGCTGATGAAGGATATCTTGTAGAGGAGTCTTATGATGATGCTACTTGGGACTCTCGGGATGTCGATCTCAACGACGTGTAACCGTCCCGATCTGATGGTATAATGAGATCATAATCAAGGAGATTATTGATGACTCTGTCCCCCCGCGAACTTGGCCTCCTCTCCAACACCGACGTCCTGGGTTACATCCAGGCGCAGAACGCCGCGCGCGACGCGCAGGCGAAGGCCGAGGGCTGGTCCTTCTGGACCAACATGGCGGAGGCGATTGCCTCCGAGTTTGCCAATGTCTATGAGCTGGAGCTAAGCTTCGCTCGCGGTGCGTACGCAGACAGCTACAAGGACTGGTGCGGCATCAAGGGGTACGTGAGCGATCACCTCACCCTGGAGCAGGTCGAGGCAGAGGTTGACCAGCTGTCCAAGTGGGCGAACGAGGAGTACGAGGCAGAGCAGGCATGGCTCGCTGAGCAGGACCGGCTGGCCCGCGAGGAGATCGCGATGGGTCTGGCAGAGCCGACCCCGGAGACGGAGCTGGAGGCCTGGGAGATCTGGGAGGCCAGAGCTGAAGAGGAGGGTTGCTGAGACTCATGCACTCTACGTCCAGCGATGGTATAATAGATTCACACCCCAGGCAAGGAGTCACCATGTCCAAGATCGAAGAAATTCAAGCCCTCAGTGCCACCAATTCCAAGCTGCGCAAGGAGTGGCGCGAGTGGCCGAGGACTGGGCCTTGCTCAGGTCACCCGCGGGATCTCTGCCAGAAACTCAGCGCAAACGAAGCTGCGCTTAGGAAAGCGTACGATGAACTTCTAGGGATTCGTCCGTCCTGACGTGTAACTCTCGCTCGCTCGTGGTATAATAGAGAAGTAATCAAGGAGATTCCCATGTCCGTTCAAGACCTCACAGCCGCTCTCGCAATCATGCTCACACAGTCTGTGCCTGGCACAACCCACGCCCAGGCCATCGAGGAGCTGCTTAAAGCTTTGAAGGCAGCTTAGGCCGGACGTGCATCGATCCTCTCCCTGTGATATAATATAAACACCAACCAACCAAACCAAACAAACTGCCCAGGAGGCATCAAATGGCTACCACTGCAAACTCCAAGTACGGATTCGAGCTCACCTCTTCCGAGGTCCTCGCTGCCCATCCCAAGTCCGGCCTGTCCACGGTCGTGATTAGCGGCATCTGCACCAACCCCGACGGCGTGAGTTTCAACTTCGTCGCAACCAATAACCTCGACCAGCGCTACCCCGACCGCTTCAAGGTCAACTGGGCTGGCAACCAGCCTCGCATGCCGAAGGTCGTCGGCTACGGCCTCACTGAGGACGTCACCGCTGCCGGCCACCAAGTGGCTGAGAAGCTGTACTTCACCCGCGGTGCCCGCATCGCAATCGCTGGCCGCTGCAAGGCTCTCTGGCCTCGCGGCAAGCAGCGTCGCTACGCCGCAGTCGCAGCCGAAAAGGCTGCCTAAGGCCGACGCCAGAACCTACTAACCGCCGCTCTCCACCAACGGAGGGCGGTTTTTTTGTAAAAAGTGAGCCTAAATCCGAATGAAAAGGGCTCCTCAAGCTTATAATAGATGCGCAACGCGCAAGGAGAAGTCATGACGACACTAGTACTAGTAGCCCTGATAGGTATGGCACCTGCAGAGGCACACACCCCGAAGCAGCATGCCAGGCCGCCTCAACACCACCACAGAACCCAGAAGCCAAGGGCGGTTCCACAGAGACAGTGGGTATGGGTATCAGGACACTGGCAACGTAGGGGGCACAGCACTGTCTGGGTCTGGGGACACTGGGACCTACGTCCGGCACCACAGCACACCCACCGCCGAGGATGCGGTCACAGACGCTAGGGGCAAGGGCCCTAAAAGGGGGCCCTTCCAGAGAGCTGCAGGGGGCCTAAATAGGGCCCCCTCTATTTGTACCCTCACGCAGGATGAGGCCGGGGGGTGCCCCTATCAAGGGGGCCTCTATATAGCCCTAGGGCCCTGGGGGGCGCCCTCCGGGGTTAGAGCCCCCAGACAGGTTCAGTAGAGCCCTGGGGGCAGGGCTGGCCTAAGGCACCTCACTTCGATTGAAATTTCCGGAAACTTTTCCAAAAACTTTAGCCTTAGTCGTAATAGTTATTCCAGTAACCCCCAAGGGAAATATAAAAATGTCTAGAAGAATTACAAGAAGAACATTGAGAAAGATGATTCTTCAAGAGATGAAACAGATTATTAGAGAAGAAGACACTGTAACAATCACGATCACGGTCCCAGAAGTTCCAGAAGTCGTCAAGGAGTATCTGGCATTTCAGATAGAGCTGGCAAAGCGGGGTGCTGCACCCGTTCTCTGGATGAAGGATATCGACTGGAACGAAGCACTTACAACCATGAGGGACCAGAATCGAGTCATGTTCGATAGCGTTATGGATGCAATGGAATCAGCTGCCGATGCCGGCGAAGAGGCATTTCGGAACTATCTCAGCGCTGTGGGTCAGGCTCTGAAATCCACGAAAGGCTTCGTACAGGATCTACCACCAGCTGCGAAGCTCAGCATGGGTCTTCCAGGACTTCTTATCGACTTTTTATGATCAGATTAATTCCATAAGATTCCGGGAGGTGCTTCGCACCTCCCTTTCTTTTTTCTCACAAAAAAATCCAGAAAAAATTCCAGAGACTTTTTCACTTTCAATGGGATAGTTATAAGGGATACAGACCACTAGTGACGGAGAACACAACATGCGGTTGACAAATAAGCATATTAGACAGATGATCCTTCGTGAGATGAAAGAGCTCAATGAGCAAGCTGGATGGAGCCGGGAAGCTGCGTACATTCCACCACCGGAACAGCAGACTTCGATGAGAGATCAGATGGTCCAGGAAATTATGGCAATCACAGTTCCAGGAATACCGGGAACTATCTACTCTCAGGTAGAGGCAGAGGCGATGGCAGACGCAAAGATCGCAGCTCTCAATGCACCCATGGCAGGTGCCGGTATGTCAACAAGCTACGGTGCACCAAGAGCTGGAAGGGTAGTAAAGCAGGAGGCAGCTCTTAGAAGAGAGATCAGACAGATCATTCTCAAGGAGATGCAAATGCAAGTAATGCCCTTACCAGCCCCAGTGCCTGGCGAAGTACCATCAGATTCAATTGAAGATATGGCAAAAAGGGTCATGGCCCTAGGACCTAGAGCGGTGGAGAAAATAAAGCAGATGCTCGATAGTGCAGGAGAGTGGTGGGCAGAGGACACAGGTGAGGATTCAGACTACTATAGGTCGCTCAATCGTCGGGCGTTTGAAGAAGGCTTCGAGCCCGGTAGCTACCGTGCCGAGGGTGATAGAAAGCTAAACGAGGTCTCCGTCGGTGTAGGACGCTGGAACCTGCTCGCAGGAACAGAAAAGTGAAGCTCACTCTCGCACAGCTTAGAAAGATGATCATGGAGGAGCGTGAGCTTCTCGAGAGAAAGGACAGGACGGCAGCATCAACTGATGATGTAAATCCCACTAGCGGGAAAGGACCAAGACTTGGATCATCTAAGCGTACGAGATCTAGTGACGCTGACCCAGAGGAGGACAGAGGTCCGTCAGATGGCGGCGAACAGACCGGTGGTGGCTCGAGTAGCGACGACGAAGTTGACTGTGGAGATGGTTACGAAAGCCTCGATGGCTCTTGTGTGCCAATTGATGAATCCTGGGACATATCCGAAAGCGGTCACTGGACGAGCAGAGAGGATGCATTTGGACACTCGGCTCGCACGGGACACGCTGTAATCTATGATCCCACCGTTCCCCCGATGCAGGAGCCGGTTGTGCCTACAGCGCACCCGGGATACAACGTCGCACTGACACTCATGAAGGATAGGATAAGCGGAGTGCAGCAGAAGCTGTCGCGATACAACCTCCCACCGGAAGTCCTTCGAGCTGCTACGATGGCAGCGCTGGACGAGCTAGCACCTGTGGAACACGGAGGTCTCATGGCAGAGTCGAGGGTGGATCTCGGACGCTGGAACCTGCTAGCGGGGACATCTAAGGCACCCTGACCTAAGGAGACGTTCAGTGAGAATCACACGTGGAAGACTCAGACAGATCATAAGAGAGGAGCTGACAAGGTCTCTCAACGAGGCAACAGAGTCACAAGACACCAGTCAGAGCCAGAGCACAGAGAAAAAAGCATTTAATATCGAAGCTCTGGCCAAGGCGACCATGGAGAGATTTAACGAAAAAAGAGGGTCAGCACCTGCGATCAAGAAGATCGGGCGTACAAAGGTCTCAGCCATGCAGCAGAACATAGACCTCATCTACCATGGACCGTACAAGGCTGACGTCAAGGGTCAGATCCAGGGCAAAAAGCCAGGCTGGTCATTCTTTAGTCTATATAGTAAGAGCCCTGACTCACCGTTTCACATATATCAGAAATATGCACAGAAATATGTTGACGCCGCAAAGACGGAAAAATCAGTCTCAGGCGCGGACATAGATAGGATAATGAAAGCTGTGTGGAATGACATGACCGATCACGAGGAAGGCACAGGTGGATACAAGGACTACATGAAGACAGAGAAATACTGGGAAAAGGCCGGGGAAGCAGCAACAGAGAAGGGCGTAGGAACCCATGACCAGGGCACAGCATTCGACCTCCCAGACTATAAAAAAGGCTCATCTAGAAATCACCTAGACCTGCTCTACACCGTTGCGGCGGAGGTCGCAGAGGAATTCGGAGCAGAGTTTCTCCGACCGGGAAAGGGATCTATCGAGGAGGTAGATCACATTCACATGTCATATAAGGTGTAGCAATTCGGGCGCTGCACACACCATGCCACCCCCTCAGAAAAAAGCAAATAACTCAGCAAAAGGCTTGTAAAACCCCCTTTCCTGATGTATGATTATTCTGATTGGCCAGTAAGGCCGTCATATGCGTATATCACATATAATAGGAGAATATAGCATGCCATTTAGCAAGACCAAGTCCACCAAGCGCTTTAGCTTCGGTATCAATCGCAACTCAACGGCCAAGAAGGCCGGCTCTAACAGCCTCACCATCGCCACCCAAGGTGACTACGGCCGTTACAGCGGAAGCACCAGCTCCATCACCATGACGGTTAAGGAAGCACAGGCACTTCGTAACTTCCTCAATGAGAGCCTTCCGGTTCCCTCTATTGACAGTTCCGTTGATGGTGCAGGCAGCATCGACGTCTGAGAGACTTGGATTAAAATGGTGGGGCTCGCGCTTTTTGGCCGGGCTCCCCTTTTTTTGCCTGCGCGAAGCATAGTTATTATTGCTAATCCGAGGGAATACAGTGAAGCTTACAAGAAAGGCACTCCGACGACTAATTCTTCGTGAATATCATAGTCTCGATGTCGATGAATCTAGAACAGTCAGGGTCACTAGAGATGGCCTAAACAGGGTGATTATTGAGGAGCTTGCTTTCGCAGGCATGATTGGTAAGCCCGTAAGTGGCGCCATATCTAAGGTGAAGGGAATGTTTGGCGGTGCAGATG
>Ga0208011_1000420_pt1 | contig 16693 bp, 23 predicted proteins | sample 7_EtaG_FD_184080 | JGI IMG/M metagenome (GOLD analysis project Ga0208011, IMG submission 184080) | Marine viral communities from the Subarctic Pacific Ocean - 7_ETSP_OMZ_AT15161 metaG (SPAdes) (version 2) | ecosystem: Environmental > Aquatic > Marine > Oceanic | place: Pacific Ocean | collected...
TAAAATTAATAAAAATAAAAGGCCGAGGCCGAAGCCCCGGTCTTTAATATAATAAGTGCTTAGTTCATTAACATGAAGTTATTAGCACCTTGTGTAACTAAACATCTTTCTGAAAGCATATGTATTTCCATTGCATCTAAATCAGATGTAGTTGCCCCAACAGATCCAGTAACCCAAGTTTTTAATCTTCGATTGTCTGTTTGAGAAGCTCTATATCTAACGTGTAAGAAAGGACGTTTAAGATTTGTACCCAACGTATTGTCATATACTGTGCTTACACCAGCTGGAATCATAACGCCTCTAACAGCATTAACAGAATCAGTAGCATTAATACCACCTCTACCGTCAAGTTGATTTAAGTATTTCCAATCAGATTTATAGAAATCATAAGAACCTCTACGGAATCCAGAAAAACCTAAGTTTAAAGCCATGTCTTCAGAGTTATCGAATACTCCATAAGAAGTACCACCAGCTCCGTAAGAATTCATTGAAGCTAACATGTCATCAATAGCTAGAGATGTAGCTCTATTTAAAAACATCATATTTTCTTCAATAGCACCGTTTTTATCAAACTCAGCTAAGATAGCATCAAACTCAGCTAAATCAGTAGCAGCGTTAACACCAGTAACACCAGAAGTTTGATTACCTCTAGTTTTAATAGCATCAAATAAACCTTGATGACCAGTAGTAGCGTCAGCACCAGCTGTAAATCCGAAGTAAGAATCAACAAGAGATTCTGAAGAATCAGTTGGAACTGTTTCAATCATAGACATCTCTAAATAATCTGTAAATCTCGCTCTAGTTTCAGCTTCAGCTTTCATGTACCACAAGTAACCACCTGGGCCCTCGTCTCCAGAAACTTCTACCCAACCAATTGCCGAAGCATCAGAACCTGATACAGCATATTTATCTTTTAAGATAATTGGTTTGTTAGAATAAGTTTTGTGAGATGGTTCGTTTTGTCCAGTTCTACCATTATCTCCTTTTCCAAATTCAGAACCAATAACTAATATAGTTAAATTAGTATCACCATCAGATCCTTGGGCGAAGCCCATGTTTGCTAAAGTTGAAGTCGAGTTTCCAGCGTCATAAGGAACTACATCAAAAGTTTCTGAACCAACTGGATCACTAACAACTAACACAACGCCTGTTGCGCTTTCATCAGCGATTAATAAAATATCGTTGATTCTAATACCATGAGTAGTAGTAATTGTTCTACCATCGATATCTTGTTCGATTTCTAAACTACCACCCGCGTTTGTTGCAGAAACACCACCAACTGTAGCTCCTGTGTCGTCATCGTGATTTACGTGACCTTTATATGCAAGGTGTAATCTACCTTGCTCTGACCAAATAACTTGGTCTGACGTCATTGACTCCTCAGCTCCTACTTGAGCTAAAAAACCTGACATCGTTCTTTTACCATAAGCTTCAGCCTCTCCGACTATAGTATCTGGTAAATATTGCTGTGCCCATGTATCTGTGCCTCCAGCAAAATCTAAATAATTGCTAGCTAAAGCTTGTTTCACCGGTGAAGGTGTCAAGTTAGCAGCTGTTGCACTTGTAATTGCCATTTTAAATTTGTTTTAAATTGTTATTTATTTTTGTTTTTAATTTTAAACTTAAAATCATTAGCATCCTCACCCAACACTTTAAACTTCAAACCACCTGCTTCAATTTTTCCATGACTTTGTCTTGGATTCATATCCACATTCTTGGCTTTAGCGATACTATTTTTCATGGCATCAGCTTTTCCTTGTTCATAAAAGTGTTTTGCAACAGCATCTGCATTCATCGCTGTATATAGAGATTTATGATAACCCTTAGCATCTGATAATGTAGAATTTTTATCCAAAAACTTTTTGGTAAAATTATTTATATCGCTCTGAGTATTTTTAACCTCTTCAGCATTGTTTACGTTAAACCTATATTTTTTGTCACCGACATTATATTCAAAACCTTTGAACTTATCATTGAAAACACTATTTGTTTTCTGTGTAAAAATATCAGAGTTCTTTTTGACTGTTTTTTGAGTTGCTTCTGACTCCTTGTTATATCTATTAAAGAAATCAACTGCTTTCTGTTGCTCGTTAGTGAGTTTACTTCCAGCTTTGATATCTTCATAGTATTTGGACTTTTGCCCGTCCAGATGGGCCCTAGCGTTGGCAACTTGCTCTTTTAACGCTAATTTCTTTCTTCGTATGTCTCTATCTTCATCTACTTCTTCATCGTAAGAGAACGAATCTTCCATAAGGAAGTTAATTTCTTCATTGTTTAAATGAGGTTTTGTTTGCTTGTAATATTCATATAATAGATTTGAGTCATCTAATTTTGAATAATCTTGATTAAGTTTAACATAGTCACTTAAATCCCCTCCAGTTTCTTCCATAAAGTCCATTAACTTCTGGATATTTTCTGGTATTGGTTTTCCGGTTGCTTCGGCTTCTGCCACAGCTTCTTCTATTTGCTCTTCTGCTTCAGTAATTTCTTCTTCAGTAGAATCTTCAGTTATTTCTTCTAATACTGGAGTTTCTTGTGCTTCTGCTTCCGGCTGTACTTCTTCTTGTTTTTCTGTGGTGTCGGCATTTTCAGGCTCTGCAACCACTCCGCTGTCGTCAGCGTTATCTTCTTTAGTTTCATTTTCTTCTTCTTTTGGTGTTGGTGGTTTATTTAAATCTACTTTTATAACGCTGTCATCACCAGCAGACTCAAATTTACTTTCGTCAACTTGTTCAGTTGTTTCTTGGTTGGTCTCTTCGACTACTTCTTCTAATTTTTCTTCCATAATATAATATAATAATAATTAATAATTCTAACTAGGGTCAAACGCTCCTAAATCGAATCCCCCGCCTAATGTATCATTACCTGCGGACTCAAAGTTTTTAGGTGGTTTTCCACTATTTCTTTGGTCAATCATTTCTGATTGTTGTGTAGCTTGTATTTTTGTTCTTTCGTCTTTTCTATCTTCTTTTTGTTTTTCTCTATTTTTCATACCCTCAACTTCAACTCCCTTAAGTTGCATGTTGTATTGGAATTCTAAAGCCATTAACTGCTTTTTCATTTCTACTTCTTGTTGCATTTTTTGAGCTTCCATTTGAGCTTCCATTTGCATTAACTCAGCCTTACCAGCATTTAAAGCCTGATTCTTTTGAACATCAGCTTGAGCAGCAGCTTGCGCGGCTTGAGCGTTAGATTGTGTTTGTGCTTGTATATTCTCTAACTGAAGCTGTCTATCTCTTTCCTGTTTCTTCTTTCTACGTATTTTAAGTAATTGATTTGCTAGTTTTACATTACGCGTATCTCTAAGGTCAATAGCATCCTCTAACTCTATGCTTTGTTGTTGTAATGCCATCTGGATATTATTCTCGAGTATGGCTTTCTCTTCTTCATCTGGTTGTAATTCTATAAATATACCGAAATCATACAAGTGTAATTCCTTCATCTCTTCCAGCGTTGCCACGTTGTGAGCACCAATAGCTTGGATAAAAGCGTCGGCAGTTGGAGAGTATTCTAAAACATCAGATATTCTCAAGGCTAAACACTCAGCAGTTTCAGCTGTAAGATATAATCCAGCTTGTAAAATATGTCTTGTAGCAGTATTACTGTTTGCTGCTGCTAATTTTTGAACACCTACCAAAGCGTTTTTATCTGGCATACTACCATCTCTAGCCTCGTTTAATCCGGTCACATCCCTTATCATTTGTAAATAATAATTATAATTACCAATAAGAGCTTGCATTTTATTACCACCAGATCCCGATGTGATTTCTTGAATAGGCACTTTACCAGGATTCATATCACCCTCAGAAGTAAATGATCTACCAATAACACTACCTGTTTGGAAGAACATGTTTAAAGCTTCTTGCGGATTATAATTAGTCCCATTGCCTAAATCAACCTCAGCTAATCCGTCGGCATCTAAATAAACGCCATCAGGCACCATTCTCGATAATACTTGCTGTAATTTAAGATGCGTCAATTGAATCATATCGGCAAAACCAGTAATTCTTTTTACTAATGAATCAATTTTACCGTTATACATTCTAGGTGCTACAATAGCATAATTCATTTTAACTTTAGTATAATCACTCTTAGGGCGCATCATATTTTTAGCCATCTCCCATTTAAGTAATTTATCAGTACCAAGAATCATAGCTCCTTCATATAAACATTCTATAGATCTTAACAACTTAGAATACCCACCCTCCATATTTTCAGGTGGATTAAATTTATCATCTTTAGGTATAATCTTATCAGCGCCAGTTCCAGTTTCTTTAACTTTATAAACTTCGTTCATATAAGTTTTATAATTGAAATATAAAACTTGAATAGTATTGTTGTCTTCTTTGTCGTAAGTGTGTGTTGAGTTATAATTAGATCTATTATTAGATTTATTTTTCATTATATCATCAAGATCACTTTCTGTTAAATGCGGAAATTGTTTTGCTAACTCATTAACCGGTATAGTTTTAACTTCACCAACATAATATACGTCATCAAAATAAGGCGAGTCAGTGTAAGAGTACACTAAATTTGCTGGGTCAACATAATCTATAACAACACCTTCAGATGTATTAAAGGCAGTTTTAACAGCACCAATACCCAGAACAGTTAGATCATAGTAAAATCTCTTTTTAATTAACTCATAATTATTACCTTCAAATAACATATTTAAAGCTTGCTCTTCCGCTAATTCAACAGCTTGCTTGTAAGTTAATTGCATATGAAGTTGTAGTTCCTCTGGAGTTTCTGGTAATTCTTTCTCTTCACTCTCTCTAGTGTTTACACCAAAATTTTCAGCAGCAAAGTTATCAAATTCTTTATACTGCATATCATTTAGTATAGACTCCATATACTTGGTTCTTTTTTCCACTCCGTTTGGAGATTGAGAAAAAGCTTTTATATCATACGTTCTCTCAGCAATACCGTTTACAACTATATCAACAAATTTAGATATAATTGGAACAGGCTTCCAGTCTAAATTAAGATAGGACAAATCACCGTTTATAGATAACTCATCCTTATATTTTTGTATAGATTGTTCACCTCTAGCGTATAATCTTAAATTGTGAAAATTATTATGATTTGATTTGTATCTATTAAGACTCCTATCATTGTTAAACCATTCTGTTTCTATTGCCTTACCTACTTTTAAACCATAATCGTAACTCAACTTCTCAGCGTCGCTTACAGTTTGACTCGGGAAATAACTTTTAATGCCAGACTCTGCCATATTTATTATTTGATTATTTGTGAATTGCTTCCAGTATTACTATACTTGGAAATGTTTATGTTTAACTTAGGTTTTTCAACCTTAGCATTTGGGGCGTATAAATGTCTATTGTTTGCCATAATAGCTAAACCAGAACTTATAGACGCATCATACTTTGTTCTTTTTGTGATATCAAATCTACTCCAATCGCTTAACAAATCATTGAAGTATAAATCACCAAACGTTCCATCTTGCTTCATACCAACATGATCTTGTATATACATCTCGATCGCAGCGGCGTGGGCTTGTTTTATGTCTTCTGAGGAGTTAGGTATTCCACCAACTTCTTTTTCTGCTACAGATAGTTTGTTCCATATCTTATCTGGTCTATTCATAGAAAAACCTCTATAACCTCTTCTTCTTAGATAATACAGAAGTCTTGGTTTATTATTCTCCGCGAGTATTGGCATTCCATAAAATACTAATGCCATTAAAACATCTTCAAAGAATATCTCTGCCGTAGGTGGTCTTGATAAGTATTCTAAAAAGAAGCTATTCGCAGGAGCGTCCTCCATACTAAACCTGGTTAAGCCGTGTAATGCTCCTTTAGAACCTACTCCATCTACGGTTCCCGATATATCATAAGAGTCACAACCAAATGCCCCCATGTGTTCATTACCAGGATATTTAACACCATTTTTAAGTACCACTCTATTCTGTAATTGCTGAGGTGGAACCCAGCTAAGTTTAAATCTACCTTTTGGATCTGGATAGAATATTACTTGAGAATCTTTAATTCCATTAACCCATTGGAAATTACCTTGTGTAATCCCTAAAGTCCTTGACATCTCCTCGTTGTAATCTATTTGTTCGTATATCTTTACTAAATTAAATATACTGTTTTTTGTTTCATCTCTAAATGCATGCTCTGTAGTTCTTGGGAATTGACGATAAAATTCATTCAAAGCATCTTGATCATCTTTCAAGCCATCTACCTCGTTCTGCCAATTATCTATTACACCTACATCTATTAGTTCACCGTCTGGGGCAAGCACATCTGCGTTAGGAGTAGTGAATACTGGAATTCCGTGCTCGTCAATAAATCCTTCATAGTTCCATTCCATTGGGATAAACAAAGAGTATAAACCAGATTTTGTCTGGCCGTTTCTATTTCGCTTAGTGACATCTGATGCATTATATAATTTTTTAAAATTATCTCCACCTTTATCTAGGGCGTTGGAAGTTGACCCCATCATACACTTACCTATAATCCTACTACCTAATCTTAAACATGTTTTTGTAACACGCCAATTGTTTAATATATTATCTGGTCTTTCCCACTTACCGCTTTCATCATGTACTAATAATGCTAATTTTTCACCGTCATAGCTATTGTCACCTGTATTTTTCCAATCTATAGTTGTGTCTAGCCCTTCAATTTCTTCCATACCATCTGTGGCTGACATCTTCTTTCTTGTAAACTTACTAGCAGGTACTCTATAAGCAAGTTCTGATTTAGGACGATCCATACCATCTTGGATAGGTTTAAAAAAGAAAGGATAATTAATCGATATAGGAACGACTTTGTCTGTAAACATCTTTTTTGCATCTGAACCTGTTTTAGATAAGATACCATATCTACTATCACTCGATATAGTGGCTAAATTAACTGTTTCAGCAGACGACATGAACGAAAATCCTGATCTTCTGTTCTTTAGGTAACACATACCATAACATCTTTTATCCGCTTTGCACGCTTCCCAGAATATAAAGAACAATCTATTTGCCTCTCTAAAATCTGGTGCTCCAACATCTATCTTACTCCATTGAAGATACATATAATGCGTTCCCACTATATAAGTTGGTTTACCATTATTCATAAACCAAAACCCCTCATCTCTTCTTTTAAACTCTTCGTCTATATAATCAAACCACTGCTCTTTACTTTCCTCTGGATAATTTCTCCAATCAAATATATTCTTTAATCGAGATAGTTCCTTGGGTTGTTCCATTTTAACCCATTTATTTTTCTCGTGCTTAAACACGTTTTTAGGCGCCTTAGGTAGTGCGATAGCTAGATTTTGTATTTCTACTATTTCACCTATCTGTCCGGTTTTAGATATAACAATTATATCGTGTTCTTTATCGTATCCATATTTCCACTTCTTACCTTTGTTAAGTCTACTTATAGTAGTCTTTTTTACAGGTTCGATAGTTTTAACTAAACTTTGCTCGTACATTACTTAGATCTACCTTCTGCGAATCCTTTAAAGACTTTTTCCTTCTTCTCTTCAGGTGTTTTGCCTTCAAGTAGTTGTTCTTCTTCTTGGATTCTGTTGAGTATTTCGAACGCGTCAAATATAGCTAGTTTTTTAGTAGCCGCAGCATTTTTTAATCTATCAGCTGATATATCTTCGTCTGAATCTACTATTTCCTCTCTAGCAACTTTAATTAACTCTTCAACTGCTTTGTGCCCAGCTTGGATTATATTCTTCTTCGTCTCCTTGATATTCATATTTGATTGTGATAAAATTAGATAAAACTCGATACAGTCTCTCGCCATCGACGATAAACTCATATTGACTACTTGGTCTAAAACCAACTAAGTCGTTAACTTCAACTGTACCATCTGAATACTTAACAATACCTTGAAGTGGTTTTTCAGATTCAATATTAAATTGATCTATTGCTTTTAAAGGTTTTACAAAACAATAACCCTTTGGAGCTGTCCACTCTTTATCTCTTTTATATAAAAAGATTTGATCGTGGTTTATAAAATAAGTAGATTCATCGAAATAAGCTCTACTATTTTTCTCTACACCCTTTACATTATGCCATCTTCGGAATACATTATGATGTACTATAACCGTATCCCCTGGTTTTATATCCGTATCACCAATTATTGGGGTTGATATAACTTTAGCTTCTCTATTTACATACTGATGGTTGAAGATTTCAGTGTTAAGAATTAACTCTGAATCCCCAACCTTTTTAGTATTGTTATATCTTTCTCCTTTTGGTGTTACAACAAAGTTGTAAACACTTTTCATTAATATTGTAGATTATATTCTACAGATACGGCCATATTTTTATTAAAGTCTTTCCAAGGTAATACATCTTTATCTTTCTTGATATATACGGAATACTTATCGTTTTCTTCTATTATATCACAGATAGTATGTCCCCCGTAGACTTCTTGCCCAACAGCATAATGCATGGCATCATTCTTGTAGTCTTTACCTACGCTAATCTTCCTTATCAGCTTCGCCATTTTCTTTTGGATAGTTAATTATACCGTCTTGGATGTTAATATCAGAAGTACCATACTCTTTTTCAAAAGTATCTCTCATGATACCAATCGACTCTTGTAACGAAGATACACTGTGTAATATAGCGTGTTTCTTTGTTTCCATTTGGCCTAATTCTATTTGAGACCTATTAATCTCATTAATAAGTTCTTGAACTTTAGTTAACTGCTCGTCAGTTACTTTTTCAGGTTTAATACCCTTAAGTTCTTTTATTTTTTTACTTGTTCCTTTTACTTTTGTTGTTGCCATTTTTTATTTAATTTAAGTTAATTTTATTTTATGCTCCAGCGTATACACTAGTATCTATAGATGGAGTATTGTATAATGTCATATCATTGCTGTTTGAGGTAACATCTGATATAGTTGGCACAGAATCATTTTCACCCATTCTCCAATACCCTACTAGATTACTATATGATGATAAGTCTACTGGAGTACCACTATTATAAATATTACCAATATCAGTGGAGTTTACCACGTCGTTAAACAGGGATATCTCGTCTATATATGCGTTAGCGTAATTAGTCGTAAACCTCGCAATCCTCACCGCCTCAGTACCATTAAGTGCGACATTACCACTTCCACCAGTCCCCCATGTAGCACCGGAACCATGGGTTTTTTGCACCCCATCTAAATACCCAATCAATCCAGCACTACTATTAGGACTTAAATTCCAAGTAAAAGCAATGTGATACCACGTGCCCGTTGATAATGTTGTATCTATTCTAAGCGTTGCTTTTGTACTAGCCGTACCACCCATGTAGAAAAACGCTTTTGGTCTTGAAGCACCGTCAGTTCTAACTTGCCATTCATACCCACTAGCACCTGTAAGTGGTGCTTTATTTATTATTCTTTGATTTGCAGCACTACTAACACAATTAACCCAAAAACTAATTGTAAAACCACTACCATTAGCGACTACAGGGCTAAATAAATCACTATCAGGAATGTCTCCATATTGATTAGTACCATCAAAAAGCACTGAAGCTGAATTTGCATATGGGATAACGCTGTCAATAGTGCTTGGGTATATTAAACCTGTTCCTAATCCTAACATACTAAAACCAATTAAAAGGATTAAACTTACTCCACGCTATAGTATTTATAAAATCACTAGCAGTGTCTCTCCAAGTTAAAGCTTCTTCATCATCTATATACCATATTCCATTAGTGTCATTTAATACTTCTAGAATTTCAGAATGACTATACTGTGTATATCCATCTAAAAATGAAGGGGTGTTTCCTTCGAACTTTACAAACGTATACTCACCATCTTCACTAAGTCTTAAAGTACGCGTGCTAGTCTCCATGACTTGGTCAAAATCTATATCTTCCACCTTGCTAAGAGGTATTATAACGTATTTAGTGTTTTCTCTAGACATTAGTCTCCTATATAAGCTATCATACCTGTAGCGGCATTATTAGTAATTTTAGTCCACCTTCCATATATAGTTAATCCTTTCGGAAAAGTATTACTTGCGTCTACAACTTTACCACCACCACCAGTTGAAACCGTTTCAGAACCAACGGTAACATCATGAACTGCAGCGTCCGTAGAGATATATTCTATACCAGCCGTTGTATCGTTATCGCCAACTAATCCAGCTGTGGCGTTGAAGTTACAATCTTCTAAGAACGTTATAGCTACAAAAACCTTTCCAGTAGGGGGTGTTATTGCAGATGCTGTGTCGTTAAAAACACTACCAAGTTGCCCAAAACCATAAGATACTTCCGTTGAATTTATTCCCATAATTTAAATTTAATTTGATTTATTCTTGAGCGAAATACATTATTATCGCTCCATCTGTTAATGTAACGGCAGACCATCTTCCGTAAAACTTTTGTCCAACTGCGAAGTTTTCAGAACTAAGTGCAACAGCATTTGCACCGTTACCAGTTGCCGCCGCTACTACAGTTGTACCTAAATGATAAGTGTTAGTACCAGTATCATTAGATGGTGTTAAAAGATTAAAAGTTGTATTTGCTGCCACAACTTCTATATATGCTATTACTTTATCTGTAGGTGGAGTATAAGCATCTGTATCGTTTAAATAAGCTCCACCAGCTTGTCCAAAATCTATTTGCGCTGCATTGTATGCCATAATTTTATTTTTTTACTTTTTCTAGTGATCGTCCACCGAAGTAGGCACCGATCACGGTTATTAATACTAGTTGTAATAAGTCAACCCACGAGGATTTGACTTCAAAATTGATTGTACCTGCGTCTATGAATATTAACAACATAGTACATATTATTAAAAAAATCAATACTAACGGCCTAACATTTTTACTTAGCCATGAATCTGATTTTAAATCTGCCTCCCATCTACTCGTGATGTTTTTCTCCATCTCCACCTCATAGTTGGCAATTAATTCTTTTATCTTTCTTTCTGCTTCTAATTTTTCTTCTCCTGATGTGTGTAGATTATCTACAACACTACCTATACCTTTTACGAGGTCAGCAGCTCCTCCTGAAAATATTTTTGTTAATACACTCATTATTTCTTACAAGAGCATTTAGAACCCGTGTACATTTTACCACACTTTCTACATTTCTTTTTTCTTGTGTTTCCGTATCCTCTTGCTTTTGGCATATTATCTATCTTTATCTTTTATCATATCATCTATAGCTTTATTGTAAACTTTATCTGTATATGATTTATTCTTATAAAATACACTTCGTTCTGAAGTGGGTAAGTCCTCCTCACCTAATAGGATTCTATATATCCTACTTATCATTTGAGAGCATTTCCACGAAGTCTTAAATACAGAGTACATTATAGTAGTTCTATTTCTATGTCTCCATACATCTATCCAACCTTCGTTTCTTAATCTGTCCCATCTTGCTTTATCCCACGAGTATGTATAAACTCCGTTGATAAAATCGTTTCGTGTAAATCTTCCTTTACAATCTAAATAAATTAATAATTCTAAGTCTGCGTCTTTTAACCCGTAAGTTTTACAGACCCACTTTCTAGTGAGCCTGTAATACTTAAGGATATTCATTTCACGCAAATCTTGCGCGGTTAATCTCAATTCTAACCTAGTGTGGTAACCATAGTTGAACTTCCATCTATGCAGCCCAACTCACGAAGTTTATTGAAGTATATAACATTGTCTTCGTCAGCAAAAACTACTAACTCGCCGTTGTCATCGCTTAATGCAAGTGCTAAAGCTTCACAAACTTCCTTAAACTTACCAGCCACATGTGTGAGACGCATAGTATCATCAGCAGTTGTACCAGCTAGAGCTTTAAATGATATATCACACGTTGTGTTAGATATAGGGTCGATCCCCGTAAATGTTGATGCTGGGTAAACGTGACAATCTCCCGCACCATCAGCACTTTCGTTTTCCGCAAAGTATAAATATGTTTCTTTTACATTCATTTTTTTATATTTTTAAAGTTTATATTATGTCTCAGTTGTTACCGTTACACTGGCTATCATGTTTGTTACAGCTGTAGGATTCGTTTTATCTGCAATAATCAACATTGGTTTTCTTTGATTTGCTTGTAAAAACTTAACTATTTCTGTCATAAAAGCTTTTGTAGTATGCCCGGTGTGAGCCACTGTAACTACATCATCTGTAGCTGCACCGTTTCTAGAATTAAAATGCATAGTTGTTGACGATGCACTGGCCGGTGTCATTCCTAAGAACGTGTCTACCGAGAACATGCAAGCCTCTCCGGTTGTTGCTACTGTAGCTTCACCAAAATAAAGATATCTTTTCATTTTTATATTTTTTTAGTTAATAATTAAGTTGTTGTAGTAACTTCAACAGTTCCAGTTATACCAGCTCCATTTCCATCGTCTAAATAAACACCATGCTCTTCGTCTGCCACAACTATAAATTTAGTTCTAGTAACAGGACTTGGCTCTAATACGCTAGCTAGTAACGTAGCAAACTCAACGTGCTTACCAGAGGCGTGTTCAACTAATACATCATCGTCTATAGCTGTATTATTTCTAGCTTTAAAAGACACTCTTGATGTCGTTGCAGATATAGGGTCGACACCTAAAAAGGCACTAGCTGGGAACATCGCTGCTTCACCAGTTGTTTCTACCGCTCCTTCTGCGAAATATAAATAATTCATATTTTTGTTTTTTTTTAATTAATAATTTGTTTTATGTTTTGAGTTTTGAGGTTTGGGGGTTATGGTTTTGGTTAATCTACTAAAACAACGTCACCATCACGAATAACTCTATAAAGAGTATCTTTCCATGATATGTCGTGTCCAGCATGTTTATCATAATATATCGTATCATTATCTTGTAATCCTTCCACAAGATTTCCACACGATATTATTTTTGCTTTTATATAACGGTTATCTACATCTGTATCATCCGTCATTATGAGACCAGCAACCTTTTTAGGCTCTGTCTTTATCTTATCTACTATTATATATCTATTGATTGCTTTCATTTGTTCTCATGTTTGAAATTACACAATCTGCAGATATTATTGTTGAAACTACACTTACTGCGTTTTTTAGCGCTGATTTGGTTACAAGTACTGGGTCTATAATACCAGCTGATACCATAGTAACTCTTTCGCCTGTTACTACATCTATACCAGAACCATCTATATCTAAACAACCTGGATCTTCTATTCCAGCGTTTTCTAATACAACGTGGTAAGGAGCCGTAATAGCTTTTAGTAGTATCTTTTCACCGACGCAGTCGGTCGAAATTTTTTGAGAGGCATTAAGTAGGGCGATACCTCCTCCAGGAACAATTCCCTCCTTAAGCGCTGCTTTTGTAGCGTAAATAGCATCTTCCACTCTATCTTTCTTTTCTTTCATCTCAACTTTAGAATCGGCACCTACTTTTACCATTCCAACAGAACCAGATAGCATAGCTAATCTTTCTCTATGTTTCTTTTGTATAAACGGGTTTTTCTCCCACTTATCTATAGTTTTCTTAATACTCTCTATTCTCTCCTCCATTTCGTCCTCTGGAGTTTCTATAGTCAATACTGTATTTTTATCATCAGTTATCGCTGAGTAAGCTTCACCTAAACAATCTACATCGATTAAATCAAGATCATCACCTAGTTGCTCATTAATAACCTTAGCGCCAACAAGAAACGCTAAGTCAGCTACAGTATCCTCTTTAGTGGGACCAAAGCCTGGTAAGTCAACTATATTAACTTTTATATTACCCTTTACCTTATTCATAAGAAGAGCAGCTTTAACCTGTTGGTCAACCGGAGCAACAATCAAAAGAGGTCGCTTAGTTTTTATAACATGCTCTAATACTGTTTGTATTTTTCTTATGTTAGGTATTTCTGAAGATACTATTAATACTAACGGGTTATCAAGCTCTGCGATCTGCTTGTCCTTATCAGTAACAAAATGTGGAGATGTGAGTCCTGAATCTATTTGTACACCATCTACAACTTCAACATAAGTTTCTTCAGTTGGAGACTCTTCCATTAATACCACACCATCTTTACCTACTTTAGTATAAGCTTCTGCTATAATCTTTCCTAGTTCCGCATCATTATTGCAACTTATTGAACTAACAGATTCGAGCATATCGCCTTCGATCTTGACAGAAATCTTATCTAGGTAATCATTTACCTTTTTAAGACCGGATTTAATCCCGTCTTTAATTTCTCTTACATTAACATCACTCGTGTTAACTTCTTTTAACAGAGATTCAGCAAGGACGGTAGCTGTAGTAGTACCGTCACCTGCTTCTCTCACTGTATTTCTAGCAGCTTCTTTAATAAGGGTGGCCCCCATATTTTCAACCGGGTCAAATAAGACAACTGATTCTGCTACAGTTACTCCGTCTTTCGTTATGACCGGGAGTCCTCTGGCGTCTTCGTATATCACGCACTTTCCAGATGCTCCTAAGGTTGATTTTACTGCTTTTGCTAGCTTTTCAACGCCAGCTATTACTTTATTCTTAGCGTTATCGCCAAAGTTTACATCCTTGACAATCTCGCTAGGTTGATTGTATTCCATATTAAATTAAATTTGATTAAATTATATTATTTTGTGAAAAATAAGATATAAAGCCCCACGATTGAAATGTAATAAAGGTAACATGTTACTATTATTCCAATCCAACCTAGGGTTATAAACCCTATTTTTTCAAGTAACTTCATTATTCGAAAGTTTTTACAACCTTTGGGCCTTTCGTAGCCTCTAATTTGTCTGCGAAGTGCTTAACACTGCCATTTATCGCAGTCTCTGCTCCTTCTATTGTTTCTCTACGCGTAACATCTTGCCATTGATCTTCCTTGTCGGGATTTAAGCACTCTGTTTGGTAAAATCCATTAGGTAATTGGGTGATTCGCCAGTTTTTCTTCTCAGCGAGGTGTTTCCAGTGTTTAATGGTTGTTTCATTCGGTTTAATTGTGCCAGTTGAACTGGTCTTATAGTATAAATAAGTCATTTTTTTGGTTTTTTGGTTAATATTGACTTGGTGTAGGGTATTTCCCTATTTTTTATATCTAGATGATTTGTTTCTAGACTTAGATGTTGTTTTCATTGTCTTCGTGCTAAAGCCTTCTCTCTTCGTTCCTTTACCATCATTACCTCTATTTGCTTTAACAGACTTGAATCTACGATCTTTGTGGTCGTAGTCTTTTCCTTTAATATCTTTACCTTCTTTTATGGCTTTTCTCCTTTTCACTTGGTTTTCAGCTTTCTTCGCCCGTCTATCTGGCGTCATCGCGGCTTTCTTATCGCGGATAGCTTTTGCACGTTTTGCGGTGGGTGATAGTTTCTGTTTTGCCATACTTATAATTATTACATAGTAAATGAGTAATTTACACTCGTTTCTTTACATAGTGGCGTTTAGAAAAAATACTAGTCCAACCACTAAAAGATCTATATATCTCCCCACTAGTCATATTCCTTGAAAACGCGAAATTAGCAGCTATAACTAAACATATAGCTAATGGATCAAACACGCATACTATAAGTAATAGGAAATAATTGACTACTTTGTCCATTTCCACACCTAAACTCTTAGCTACATATTTTAAAGGCCCTAATTCTCTAGCTGTCTCATTGCTCACTTCTTTTTCTAGTATCTTCATATCATATATAGATATAGAGTCATTTAACGCGTTCACCGTGGTTTTCACCTCTTTTAACTGATCTGTCATTAATTTCCTCTGTCTTGACGAGGTTGTAGTAACTAATTGCTCTGTTTCCTTATCTATATATTGTATCATTGTAGGATTTGACAGTGCTTCCGTGTAATATATTAATAACTCCTTTTCACTATCAAGTTGCTCGTTAAACCTATTTTGTTTAGTTTGTAGCATTAATGTATGTTTATCCATCAATTCAGATTTAGTGGCTGTAGATTGGTATGCTCCCGATAAAAACCCATATATACCACCAGATGTGATAAGCATAAGAGTTATACATGCGATTGTTAAATATAACCGCAACAACCTATTTAACTCATCCCAATATTGATATAATAGTGAAGCAACCACTAATTTGGCAAATTCTAAGGAACTAGCCATTACGATTACAGCTTTGCTAGCGCCAGCAAATAATTGGCTTAATCCATATACAGAATAGAAAACAGCACTACTCGAGACGAATAATGCTGATAATGCTATAATATATGGTAATACTTTTTCTTTCATTAATATATAGTTACATAGTAAGTTGCATTCTTAAAAGTGTGACAATAGCCTACTACTCTATACTATTAACTACCTAATGTCACATAAAAAATATTATAAATGTAGACGTATAGCGTAGCCCCCTATCCCCCTGGTACCCAGCCCGTTACGAAAACGAAAATGATTTAGCCCACGGGCCCCCTACGGCCACCATTTCGTCCAAAGTTTTTGCGTTTTTGTTTATCGTGTCATTATGTCATGACTATCTGTCATTAAATACAATACTAATTTTGCAAACTAAATACGACGTATATTGGATAATATATATGTAACAATTAAACAATAACAATATGAAATACTTTAACGAAGAAACAATTTTCCACTTTCAATTTGAATCAAATTATGTAAGTAAAAATGAAATACAAAAAGCAGTAATTGAATTTGTAGAAATTGATTGTAAATATAATAATGTTGAAGAAGAACAAATGTTGATAAATACATTAATGCAATTAATATACAATTAACAAATGTGAATTAAGTTACAAATGTAACTACACAGTGGCAGAGTGGGGGT